>Ga0116229_10012632_pt1 | contig 12118 bp, 14 predicted proteins | sample S1TSphgellanicum_3_FD_87313 | JGI IMG/M metagenome (GOLD analysis project Ga0116229, IMG submission 87313) | Host-associated microbial communities from peat moss isolated from Minnesota, USA - S1T2_Fc - Sphagnum magellanicum MG | ecosystem: Host-associated > Plants > Peat moss > Unclassified...
AGGGTGTATTGCTGTCCTGCTGGAATAAGCAAAGGAGCAGTTTCGCTTTCGAGCCAAGATTGAATCTCAGGAGTTAAGTCCTGGACTTGAGGAGTGGAGACTTTGCTGTCGTTAGGCTTTCCGACTTCTTTTATCTCAAATGGGTTGAAAACAGGCATCCGCCCATTTTGCTGCCGATAGCCCTCAATCCATGCCAGAATTTTCGGCAGGCTGTCATCTCTTTCGCACAGAAAATAACGGTATAAAGAGGCACTGCGCCCATGCTCATCCCACCCTCGTGTGACGATCGCAACGACTGACCAAGCAGACTCTCCACCTCCCACCACACGACCAATTACAGCAGGTTGATCGCTGGAGGCACCCTCGGCAACTGCAAATTCTTTATTGGCAATTGAGCGTTCAACAGCATAGGGAATTTCCGGAATTGTGACATTCATGTACTGTCCGGTGAATCCCCGTGACACCCAGCCACCATCGGCAGTTCTCTCAGGATGGATACCAGTGCTAAATTCATGAATTTCAACAGTTGTAGATTCAGTCATATACTTAATCCTTGTCTAATTCCTTATGCCGATCGCCTGTACACAGCCAGTAAATCGGAGCTACCAAACCGAAGGGTCGCCACCGCTTTGGGTCTTTGAGAACTGAGGTTGTACCATCCCGACTGCGGCTGAGTTGCTTAGAGTTGGGTTCTTGGAAGCGTGTCCCCAACATTCCAAAAGCTGATCTGGTAAAGTAGTCTACGCTTCCTGCTCCCAATTGCTGCCAAGACTGTAACTTTCTGTGAACTTGCGGGAAGCGAGCTGATGCCAAATATGCAGGCTGATGCCGATTGACCCATAAATCTGTCTGTTCGCACTTTGTTAGTACAAGGGCAATTCGGCGCTTTGCCGCAGTCATCTCAGTCCGATCCACAGCCATTAAAAACTTATCCAGACCATTGGCATACTCAGAGTCCTTGCGATAAGTTGTGCCATCAATCAAGAACATAATTCCTGTTGCTTGCAGACAATCCTCAAGGTAGTCCTCTAGTTGAGAATTTCCTGCTTGGTGCAGGAGGTCGGTAAAAAATTCTCCTGCGTAATCTTTGCAGCTAATATTCAGCGTGAGTAATTGCGAACTAAGGCTGACCTTAGAATTCTTCCAAGAAAATTGCCCTTTGAGAGCAATGCTGAGGGTGTAATCTTTAACATCTAATGCACTAGCATCCAGTCTAGTTGGTTCCAGTTCTAACCCTTGCTCTAGAATGTTTTGCGCCTTAGTGACCAGTTCTGAACCCTCTTCGTTAATAGAGGTGACAGTCTGAACTGGACTGGAAGGGTCAGCATTAGGCCAACGTGCCAAAGATGCCATGTAGGTTGTTTTGCCAGCGGCGCGATCTCCCATGACTCGCAAAACTGCGTTAGTTTGAACTGCCTCAGATAAATCTTTTGCCTTCGTCTGAATTTTAGTTAACCAATCACGCATCGTCTCTCATCCTCTTACCTGTACTGAGCCAATAAAGAGGGGAAATCATGCCATAGGGTTGCCAAACTGATGGTTTTCTCAAAACTGAATTTCTCCCATCAGTTCCCCATTCATCGACTCGATTCGGTCGAGGGTCATTTCGCTGGAGAACTCCAAAAGTTGATATGGCATAAAAACGTAAATTTTTGGGATTAATTTTTGCTGTTAAAATCGCTTTTGTTTCCGGTAGATGTACATCAAATAAATCTATTTCTGGGGCTAACCGACCAGGCCACAGTTCACCTCTTTCACACTTGCTCATTGCTACAGCGATGCGTAAATCATTACCTCTGTCGTGAGAGTCGATTAAATCGGTGAATCGTTTTAGTACTCGGCTGTAAAACTTATCTGTTCCTTTTTTCCATTCTGTTAATAAAATTAAACATCCCTTGACATCTTTCATTAAACATTCATCAATAAATTCTTCAGTTAAGTGATTTTTAGTACCTGATTCTAATTCTTCAAAGATTTCTCCTGGATAATCTCTAATAGCTAAATTCATTTCTACTATTGTTAGTAAATTTTTCACCTCTATTCTAAATGAGTAAAAAGGTAAACTATCAATTCCTCCTGCCACCGTAGTCGGTTCTAATGAACCACCTTCCCGAATAATGTTTTCAGCTTTTTCGGCTAATTCTCTTGTCTCATTATTAAGAGCTTGAATAGTGAAATGATGAGCTTTTTTTCCTAATCTCCTTTTATCAGGCCAGTAGGCTAAGGCAGCTAGATAGGTTGTTTTGCCTGAACCTCGTGGACCAATAACGCGAATGTTACTCATGTTTCTCCTCTACTACTTGGCTAAAAATGCTCCTAAATATATCCATGGCAGTTCTAATAAAGAGCGATTATAAATAGTTGTAATAAAGCAGCGAACTGATAAGCCTGAAATACTTTTGTTAATTTGCTCTAACTGCGCCTGAATGGAACTAAAGTATTTTTGCAAGACGTAGCTATTTCGTTGATGCCAATTAAATTGAGCACCATTAGGGTTATACGCAAGTTTTAAAGCTTCCTGGTTGATCTCGCAAAAAAGGTCTGCTTTATTTATGCAAACGACTATGTGTCGCGCTTTAGGGCAGTCCTGACGGAAGAACTCCACCCAACGATTAAACCTGTTAGACCATTGCTGTTGAGTCATAAACTCCTCAGTATTTACACCCTGATTTAAAAGTTCCCGATAGGGTGGAAGTATTAGTAAAATACCTTCACTCTTACGAACTGTCTCTAAAAAGTTTTTCCACTTTCCTGGGTTATCTACTTGCCATGTTTTCCGCCAGATTTCCCCTGGTGTATCTATACAATCTACAGTGACTTGTTTAAAGCCAGTAGGTAATTTCACTTGGATATCTAAGTGCCGAGCATCAACTTCCTTCTCTGCATCTGTTGCCCTAGTTTCTCCTACACTATCGTCATATAAAAGTGCTTTGAGATATTCATAATCAGGATGACAAACTTTAACATAGTGACTTTTAGGGTTAGCTAACTCCATTGCCAAGTGTGTTTTACCTGTGGCGCGATCGCCTATATAGATTATTCCCATGTTTCACCCATAATTAATCATCATCGTAAAGCCTAGATCAATTACTAACTTCTCGAACTCCCAGAAGAGAACTCGCTTATATGCTCATCAATGCTGGAACCTACGTTGGATGTTTTTCTTCCTTCAGTGTTCATAAATTCTCCTGATTTAATCACTTAATATAGTAATAATCTATACAAATGAAAAATGTCTCAGTCATATTACCTAAAGAGAAATAATTTGTTGTTGATTACTTAACTTAGAGGCTGTTTGTAAAGTAAGAATAAAGCGGTCAGCATCTGAGTTTTGCAGCATCAAACGTATCATCGCCACGTAGCACCGAAGTTTCACTGATTTCAGACTGTGTCTTAGACATTGTGCTTAAATTACCAGCAACTTAAAATGATGCCCCTCTAGGCGATTCTGGAGGGGCATTTAGATAAGTTTTCATTTGCGGCTTAGCAAACAACGCTGATTCGACCATATTGACGATGTTCAGGTTTAGGCTTTACTATGATTTTTACATCGTTGCCAAGCGCATTCAGAAAATAGAGCTATCTACCAGCTGAAAAACCGGATAGTCTGCCTCGAATTAATGCTGAAATTTTTGGTTGCAGTTTGGTCTAAATCGTCTCTCTGTGAGCTTTTTAACTGGTTGAAAAGTGATAACGACGATCAGATTCTTGAATGGGATAATCGTTAGCGCTCATGTCTCGACGTTGCATTAGTCCGTCTTCGTTAAATTCCCAGTGTTCATTTCCATGAGTGCGGAACCATTGACCTGTTTCATCGTGCCACTCGTACTCAAAGCGGACAGAAATGCGGTTATCGGTGAACGCCCAGAGTTCTTTCATCAACCGATAGTCGAGTTCTTTTGCCCACTTGCGCCGCAGAAATTCTTGGATGGCTGCTCGACCTTTGAAAAACTCAGTGCGATTGCGCCATTCAGAATCGATCGTATAAGCCAGTGCCACTTGTTCAGGATCACGAGTATTCCAAGCATCCTCAGCCGCCTTGACTTTGGCTCTTGCCGTTTCTTCGGTAAATGGGGGACGAATTGAAGCGGTCATGAATTCACCTCTAGTTGGGTTTGAGTTCCCTCGTTTCTTTCTTCCAGGAGAACATTCAGTTTAGCCGCGATCGCAGTTTTGGAATTCACGCCAACAAGGCGAGGCTTTTGTTCAATTGTGGGAGGCAGCGCCTCAAGGCTGCATTCCTACGCAGAGCGTAGGAACGAGTTGAAGTGAGGGGTTTCACCTTAGATGAATTCGCCCCTCAGCATCATTTATGGGGATTCTCTTTTAACTTTTAACTTTTTAAACTGTTCTAGTTGCTGTTGAAAGTAGTCTCGCAAGTTTGTGGGCAAAGCCTGAACTTGGATGGCGCGGTGTAATAGATCTGGATCGGCTGCTTTGCGGTCAAATAGCCGTGTAATATCGGCAACTGTAACGTTATTTTGATCTCGACTCACAAGTTGTATGGTGTCTCCGGTTTCGACCTCACCTTCCTGCACAACTGAGAAGTAAATTCCACTCAAACCGCTTGCCATAAATCGTTGAATTATATCGGCTCGCCCGAATCTGATGCCAAGCTTGTAACAGGGTACTCTTGGTTGTGTGACCATCACTTCGGCACTGCCAATGCGAAATCGATCACCAATGTTTACCGCATCCTCTGATAATCCCTGAACGGTGAAGTTTTCACCAAACATTCCCCAAGGCAATTCCATCTCAGGTAGCTCCCGTTGCCAGTAAGTGTAATGCTCGCTCGGATAGGTATAAACAGCTTTTTCTGCCCCGCCGTGAACCGTGAGATCCGCTTGTTGATCACCATCGAGATTAAGGAAACGCACCCGAACCTGCCCTTCGACTGGTTCTTTAAAGATTCCAGTTAAAACGGGTCTGCCTTTCCACATGACTTCACGGGGAAGTCCGACATTCACAGAGACGATTTTCATGGTTTGTTTTCTTCTAAAGTTGAAGGGGTTGAGTCGGTAACGTGGCATTTCTCCTGATAGCAATGAATGAATCTGATTAGTTAACGACATCCACTCCCAATACTGCTCGGTTAAGGAAATCAGGTAGGCTGAAACTCTTGAAATAGCGTTGTCTAAGACGAGCAAAAAGGGCTTAACCGAGCAGTATTGCATCCACTCCTGTAAGGGTGTGGAGACCCCGCCCTACCCTACCCACTCCCCATGTGTAACTGATAAATGGTAACTTAATATTTAATCTGGCCGGGTTTGTTAAATGTTGCATTACACGCAAACCCAGCTTTTTGCCATGTTAAAATTAAAAAATTCCTCTTAATTCCGACCGGATTTGCGGGAATGAATCTGCCGAAAGGGTGCTTGTAACTTCCTGCTTCGGCGCTTACCGATGCCTTATTAAGAATACTGTACCACTCCAATGGTTAAATCTGCTCCGCCCCCGACAACAAGCCGCAAACCTTCCAAAGTAGAAGCAATCAAGGAACGCAGTAATTTTTTGCGTGAACCTGTGGCGACCGAGGTTCTTGAAGATACAACTCACTTTAGCGAAGATGCCGTCCAACTTCTGAAGTTTCACGGTTCTTACCAGCAAGATAACCGCGACAATCGGGTTAAAGGACAGGAAAAAGATTATCAGTTCATGCTGCGGACAAAGAACCCTGGTGGATTTGTGCCACCACAGCTTTATCTGACTCTAGATCAGCTGGCTGATGAATATGGTAACCACACCTTGCGTGCAACTACCCGTCAAGGGTTTCAGTTACACGGGATTTTGAAGAAAAATCTCAAGGCAGCACTTTCCGCTATTATCAAAAATTTGGGGACGACACTGGGTGCTTGCGGCGACCTGAACCGTAACGTCATGGCACCACCGGCTCCCTTTAAAAATAAGCCAGAATATCAGTATGCTTGGGAATATACTAATCATATTGCTGAATTGCTCACACCCCAAACTGGAGCTTATTATGAGATTTGGCTAGATGGGGAAATGGCAATTAGTGCCGAAGAAAACCCGCTTGTGAAAGCAGCGAGACAACAAAATGGAACTGGGACAATTTTCCACGACAAGGAAGAACCCATCTATGGCACTCACTATATGCCTCGCAAGTTCAAAGTGAGCGTCACGGTTCCAGGGGATAATTCAATTGATTTGTATACCCAAGATCTCTCCTTGGTGGTAATAACTAATGAAAAAGGAGAGTTAGAGGGATTTAACGTTTTTGCTGGTGGCGGCTTGGGACGAACACACAACAAAGAAGAAACCTTTGCCCGGTTAGCCGACCCAATTGGCTATGTGGTAAAGGATGACGTTTACAACTTGGTAAAAGCGATTGTTGCTACTCAGAGAGATTACGGCGATCGCACTGACCGTCGTCACGCCCGATTAAAATATTTAATCCACGACTGGGGTGTTGACAAGTTCCGGTTGATGGTTGAGAAATACTTTGGCAAAGAGGTCGCACCTTTTAAACCACTACCAGAATTTAAATATCAAGACTTTCTCGGTTGGAATGAACAAGGTGACGGTAACCTTTTCTTGGGTATTTCCATTGACAACGGTCGAATCAAGGATGAAGGAAACTTCCAACTCAAAACCGCTTTACGGGAAATTGTTGAGAAATTTAACTTGCCCATCCGCCTTACACCCCACCAAAACGTCATCCTCTACGACATTGACCCAGGTAATAAACAAGGCATTCAAAAGATTCTCAACCATTACGGCGTTGTCTTTGATCCAGGTACTATCGACCCGCTGGTGAGATACTCGATGGCTTGCCCCGCCTTCCCCACTTGCGGCTTGGCAATTACCGAATCAGAACGGGCAATACCAGGAATTTTGGAACGGATTCGCGCACTTTTAGACAAAATTGGTTTACAAAAAGAACATTTTGTGGTAAGGATGACTGGTTGCCCGAATGGCTGCGCTCGTCCTTACATGGCGGAACTCGGCTTTGTGGGTAGTGCGCCTGAAGCTTACCAAGTTTGGCTAGGGGGTTCGTCAGATCAAACACGGCTGGCGTTACCTTACATGGAAAAGCTGAATCTTAATGACTTGGAAACCCAGCTAGAACCAATTTTTGTGTACTTCAAGCAGTCACGTCAGCCAGAAGAAGGTTTTGGTGATTTTTGCGATCGCCTCGGTTTCGATGCCATCCGAGAATTTACTGCTCAGTACGAGTCTCAAACTGTTGCTTTGTCAGAAATCACAGACGATAGTGATGGTTTGGTAGAGACGACGGCAGACTCTACCACTGCACCAGTCACAGAAGAAATTGAGCATCAGGAGGTAGAAATATCTAATCCGACGACTGCTCCCAGTAGAGGGCGGCATCGCATTAGCCTTCACGATGACGTTTACAGCCAGATCAAGGAAACTGCTACACTTCAAGGCAAATCGATGACTCAACTCGTTAACGAGGCTCTCATTGATTACCTGAAAAACTTGTAGTCGAAATCTTACCTCCCAACCCCCTCGCTTCAAGCAAAGAGGGGGCACTATTTTCTCTCCCCTGCCGATGAAGCTGAAATACTACAAGAACTAAATAAAAGCTAAACGACACACTAAAGAAAAGTCGTGAATAATTTGTGCAGCACTTTACTGCACAACCAAACCTATGCTGCATATCTAATAATCTCAACCTCTGCCCCATTATTAACAGCAACTTCTGCCCTTTCTTGCACTTGTTCAGTAATTGCATCACTTAAATAATATTCTCCACAGTTATCACAAACTTCCGCTGGAACTTTTTTAATGACAACAATACATTCGTCTCTTTCTAAAGTCACAGTTACTAAACCGAGTTTAGTTTCTCCATGCTTGCAAATTACACATCTCATAATCTTGATCTCCTAGTTCTAAAATCCTCCGACCAAATATTCTGATCAGGAATATAAGCGCTAATTTGTTGTTACTTTGAAGCAGTGCAATTATGGCATTGGTATCAAGCAAGTAACGGTTACCACTCATTGTATTAAGTCTCTTTGGGCGGCAACGGCATCACCCTGACAAGTTAACTTTCCAGCCAAGTCAGAGAAATCGTATTTTTTGGGTTCAGGCTGAGGCTGAAGATTCGGGTTGATGACCAGGGCAATTTCAACATTCCCGGCTGGTAGTTCAGTCAGTACATCTAGACGCAAATGCCCATCTGAGTCGATTTTGCCAGTTAGTGTTAGAACTTCCATTTGATCTTTCTCAATACCTATAAATAGAGTAATTCTAGCGTTAAATAATTCCCGTCTTTAACAAGACTTAAAATCTCATGGCTCAACTGCAAAGAATCGCGATCGCACCCTCCCAGTTCCAACAAGAGCAAATCTCGCTCACCCCCGAGCAACAACATTACCTAGGGCGTGTGTTAAGGTTGCGCGAGGGCGATCGCTTTATTGCGATGAATGGCAAAGGTAAATGGTGGCTGGTGCAGCTGGAAGGAATTCAAGCAAAAGTTTTAGAATCTTTAGAGGTGGAAACTGAGTTACCTGTATCCATTAAGCTGATGGTAGCGTTGCCAAAGGGTAATAGATTTGATGAAGTTGTACGGTGTTGTACTGAGTTGGGAGTCTCTGTTATTGCCCCAGTAATCAGTGAACGTACTTTACTCGACCCCAGTCCTCAAAAACTGGAACGCTGGCGGAGAATAGCGCAAGAAGCTGCAGAACAGTCAGAGCGATCGTTTGTGCCGACAATTTTAGAACCAGTTTCCTTTTTGTCGTTAGTCATTAGTCAATCGTCATTTGGAACCCAGCAATATATATGTGAGGCGCGAGGGAGCTATCCTCACTTGCATGATTGTTTACATGACACGGAACAAATCACGATAGCGATCGGTCCTGAGGGAGGATGGACGCCTATGGAGATAGATAGCGCCATTAACGCAGGATTTCAGCCAGTTTCTCTTGGTGGTCGCATCTTCAGAGCAGTCACAGCCCCCATTGTGGCACTATCAATTGTAGCAGCTCAATTAGAATCAAAAAGTAGTTTTCTAGGAGACAGCATAAAATGAGCGAAACTGCGGAAAAACTTAAGCTTGAACTCTCTCGGCTCTCTACACCACGTTCCTGAGAAAATACGAATGATTTGCGTAGACATCCTTTAGGTAGAATGCAAATCTCATCATCAAATATAAATAAAGATTGGAAAACATTTATCTCTTATAATGTTGCTTCTCATATTCCTCCAGGTAAGAGAAATCCAATAGGCTTTTACATTATGGATTCATTTGCCCCATTTATCGCTAGTAAAGCTGACTGTGATTTAAATACTTTAATTGATTTAGCTTTAGATAGTTGGCTTGGCAGGTTATAGCGATTTTAATACTGCTCGGGATTGAGTATCTGACAAAGGAGCAATGCAAAATCCTGGTTTGAGTCAGAAATATTTATTGATTTCTGTAAGTTCGCTCATTAGTCATTACAGCGCTAAAGCGCAACTACAAACCAATTCCAGAGGTTTTACATTGCGTTGTTGTAAATCTTCCCGCCTACCTACTTATACATCTTTGCACAGACAGTACTTGAGCAAACAGAAATGCTATCTCAGATTCAGTCTCACGTTCACATATTTCGTCGAGAACAGACCAATTGGGATCCAGCATTTCATTTATATAGCGGGCTGATCTTTCGGAAAAATCAGCCCAGTCTGTTGATACCAAAAAACCTAACTATGCGATAAATTTTGAGATGCTGTCTTTCTCACTAACAACCAATAACCAACAAAGTCATGTTTCCCACTTTTCTACCATCACAGGTCGAGCAACTAAAGGATTCAAGGGCGATCGCTTTAGTTCAAAGCATGGAAAGAATTGCCATTGCAACTGCCCTCAGCCAGCAGCCAATTGTCACAACATACATCCATCAAGGCATGGGAGGGACACCAATTCTGCTGCTGCATGGTTTCGACAGTTCCATCCTGGAGTTCCGTCTTCTTTTGCCATTACTTGCCACTCAAAATGAAACATGGGCAGTGGATCTGTTAGGTTTTGGTTTTACACAACGGCTAAAAGGAATAAACTACAGCCCAACTGCGATCAAAATTCACCTTTCTCACTTCTGGAAAACTTTAATCAACCAACCTGTAATGCTGGTGGGTGCTTCAATGGGAGGAGCAGCTGCAATTGACTTTACTCTCACCTACCCAGAGGTTGTGAAATCGCTGGTACTGATTAATAGCTTAGGCTACACTAGTGGTCCCGCTTTTAGCAAATTCTTGTTTCCGCCTTTTGACTTCTTGGCTGTGGAATACTTACGGCAACGCAAACTGCTAGCATTAAACTTGGGCAGTCTGGCTAATTTAGATGCTACGATCCTTGAGGCTATCCAGTGTGCGGAGTTACACCAGGAAATGCCTGGTTGGCACGATGCCATGATCTCATATGTTAAAAGTGGAGATTACAGCGACTTCGCAGATAAAATTGCCGAAGTTGACAAACCAACACTAATTTTATGGGGAGAAGCTGATGATATGCTGGGGGCTGACGATGCGGAGAAATTTCAGCACAATATTGCCAATTCTCAGCTGATAAAACTGAAAAATTGCGGTCATGCTCCTCAACTTGAGCAGCCCTACATTACAGCCCAATATATTCTAGAATTCAGGAGTCATGGTAACTGATTAGGTTCAGGGGTCTACATAAGCACAACGATGAACCTAAGTTAAATTTAATGAATTAAGAGGAAAAAACAATGGCAGCAGAATTTAAACATGTGATGATGATGGTCAAGGATGTTCCAGCAGCAGTGAAATTTTACAGTGAAGGGTTGGGGCTACCAGTAAAAGTTTCGAGTCCCGGGTGGGGAGAAGTGGATGCTAATGGTACAACCATTGCCTTTCACGGTGCTGAGTCAAATGCTGATGTTGGTTCCTCACCAATTTTAAGTTTTCATGTGGATGATGTGTACGGAGCGATCGCTACCCTAGAAAGTCTGGGAGCGAAACTCGAAGGAAGAGTCCGTGAACCTTCTTTTGGAAAAGTAGCAGCAATGCGTACCCCCGATGGACACCTACTCAGCCTCCTGCAACCTGCTGCGGTAGGTGCTGCTCACTAAGAGAACATGGGTAACCTTGATTTCTAGAAATTCTCGTTGATTATACTAGGTGCAGCATACCGTTGTTCAGTAACGGCTGTTTCTTTAGGGTGTGTTATGTCTGTAACGAGTACTCTTTGGGGTTCCTTCAAAGGGCTAGGTATTGCCATTTGTGGTGTGTACGTTTCTTTTGCTAACTGCGCTCAAGCCCAAATTACTCCCGATGGGACTCCACTCAATAATTCTCGTGTGAGGACGCAGGACAATATCAGAGATTATTGAAGGCGGAACCTCTGCTGGAAGAAATTTATTTCACAGCTTCCAACAGTTTTCTGTACCTACTGGGAGTACGGCTTACTTTAACAATGCTCCGGAGATTGAGAACATCATTAGCCGGGTTACAGGTCTGTCTATCTCTAATATTGATGGTTTAATTCAAGCCAACGGGAAAGCTAACCTGTTTGTAATGAATCCCAATGGGATTGTCTTTGGTCAAGGTGCGCGGTTGAAAATCGGCGGGTCTTTTTTCGCAAGTACGGCGAGTAGCGTGAACTTTGCTGATGGCATAAAGTTTAGTGCGAATGGATCTCAAACAACACCCCTGTTGACGAGCAGTGTGCCCTTTGGCTTCCAATTTGGGGGGACTGGGGGCGGGATAACCGTTCAGGGATCTAGTCTAGCTGTGGAGTCTGGAAAGACTTTGGCACTTGTGGGCGGTGATGTTCGTTTGGATGGTAGTTTTTTGCAGGCGCAAAACGGTCGAGTTGAGTTGGGCGCGATCGCTGCTGGGGGAACAGTAGGGCTAAATTACCCAGCAAATTACTACTAGCTGCAATTCTCATAACAGGCAACGAGATAGTTCCTTTGTCGCCACAGGACATGGGGGAATGCCACCCAGTCCCACTGAACCTTTGATGAGTGATACCGTTCTGACTCCTTGGGTGACCCTGGCAAATAAGTAGGGCTTGCTGAAAAACTCAATAAACAGCCATAGGAGGGTTAGTAAATTATTCAAACAAGGGTCATAGATAAATTTGTATTATCTACATCAGCTAGAATATAATTTTCACTAATCAAAGACT
>Ga0116229_10012636_pt1 | contig 12114 bp, 4 predicted proteins | sample S1TSphgellanicum_3_FD_87313 | JGI IMG/M metagenome (GOLD analysis project Ga0116229, IMG submission 87313) | Host-associated microbial communities from peat moss isolated from Minnesota, USA - S1T2_Fc - Sphagnum magellanicum MG | ecosystem: Host-associated > Plants > Peat moss > Unclassified...
ATAAGGAATGTAAGTTGCAAAAGGGAGGAACTTGGGGGTGGCCTTTTTTTTTTGTTTACATTTTAGTAAAAAAAGGTGAAAGTTGGGGGGGGGTATTTCCGTCACACATTTTGAACCAAAAAAAAAAAAAAACCCATGTTCAACTGACTTTGTATTCTAATCACAATAATAGTCCACAAAAACCTATGTCCAACTTTGTATTTTTATCATAATAATAGTTAACAAAAACCTATGTCCGACTTTGTATTTTAATCATAATAATAGTTAACAAAAACCTATGTCCGCCTTTGTATTCTAGTCATAATAATAGTCGGCTAATTGCTTAGTAATAATCTAAAATCTAATCTTAGTCCATTGCATCTTGTCTCCAGTCCATATTTTTGGGATTTTTTGGTGTTTTTCTTTGGGGGTTTGCTCTCTCTCTCTCTCTTTTTCTTTTGTTTTGTTGTCAAGGAAGTTGCAGTCAAGGGGAGTTTGTGTTGCTCATATTCCACACAGAGAGAGAGAGAGAGAGAGAGAGAGAGAGATCATGGATGGACTAGTAGTAGTAGGAGTACTACTACAACTTCTCTGTATGTGATCATCTACTTTAGGTGCTGTATAAATCTCACTGGAAGATTAGAGCTTTGTCAGAAAGACTCTTGTTCTTTTTTTCCCATTTTGGGAAAGAGTACCTACTCCTATTGCTGTTGCTGGTACCTCTATTGGGTTCAATTCTTTTTTTTTTTTTGAGGGGGTGTATTGTAGCAGACATGATGATGATCTCATGATCTTCTGCTGCCTGATTTGCAGACTTGGGTTGCAGCAAGTTTCCAACAAGATTGAAAGGTGAGGGAACAAAAAAAAGTTGCGAGTTTTTTTTGTTGTTGGGTGAATGGGGTGGGACTACCCAGGAGGGAGAGAGAGACAGAGAGAGTATGAGTATGTGTGATCCAAGGTACTGCATCATCCTCTGAAGGTGTGCATCCTTTCATGATCGAACTTATGGGTGCTGCTGCATCTTTACACACTAGATATAGCTCCATGTCTTGAAAGTTGTTTTGTGGAGTATTATTCAGTCCTATATCCTTTTACTTAGATTCACGAACATCAGATTCAACGTTTCTGCAAAGGGTGTGTTTTCTTCTACAGCTTAGTTTAGAGCCATTCTTTCAGCTTGTAGCGCGTCCAGAGTAGTCGTTGAAACTTCTTTTCTGGTACAAGCTGCACAACAAATGTAGATTCATCTTTGGAGACCTACTTTTGATATTTTGGAGATGCCTTAATGAGAGAGATGTGCAACCAACCTTGCACTAGAGTAGTGAAGAATAGTCTTTTTTGCTTCATTTTTCTACATAGACTACTTGTGTATGTTTGAGGATGGCATGGCTGCTGTGACAGTCTCTTTTTGGGGTGGAATAGCTTCAAAACTAGAGAAGATTTTGTGCTAAAATTGCTACTGGTGGTGGTGGTGGTGCCCATGGATGCAGGTGGAGCAATTTCATCACATGGGGAATGAAGATTGAGAATCTGATCAAGAACACTTGGATCTATGCCTGTTTTGCAGTGTGAAAACTGGGCAGTCAGTGGATGAAGCAGACAACAACCTCTAGCAGGTACAACTAGGACTTGCCATCAAAACCCTTCTTCTATGGAAAGCTCAGATACCCAATAAGCACCTTGGATATGGAACAGATCATGGTGCATAATTAGTGCAAGAAATTAGGTTAGGGTAAAGACCTCGAATGGGGCCATTCTGGGAATGAGGGAGCGGAGCACGTGATCTGAATTCCCAGAATAGCACCACTTTGAGGCCCTTAATCGGTGTAAAGAATCGGTACAATTTTCCTTAAGAAAGGGATAGCTGTGTGAGAGCCCTGCACGAGGTGGGAGCTGAGCACTGGACCTGTATTACCATAACAAACCCCCTTTGAGGTCCTTACCCAGTGTAAAGAATCAGTAGGATTTTTCTTTAGAAAGAGATGGCGGTGATTTCTTTTGAGAGAAATTTTTGTTGTAAGATTTACTGCCCTAGGGCATTTTGGTAAAAGGTGCTATAAAAAATGCTGGCATTAGGTTTATTGCTAGGGAAGGCTCTCAAAGTAGGGCATTCCTGAAATTCGGGCCTGAGCTTGGCACTCACCTTGCAATGGGCCCTTGTTTGGGGAAGGTACCATGCTTTCTTTCACGGCATGGAAGGTGGTCTCCAAATACACTGTGAAATAATGGCCAGGTTTTTAAGGGAGACCTTTTGTATCAATGCCCCCGCTTAATTGGTAAGAATTGATAGGCACTTAATTGATGCTTATTAATTTGTTGCAGTTCTTATGTGGGGGCAGGGTGAGAAAATGGAGCAATTTTGATCTCTGTCATCACAACATGCAAATGCTTTGGAATCTGTCTATGTTTAACCATGTGCAATACAACAATACCATTCACTCTAAGGTACTTTTCATTCAAGTTCTAATGCATATCATTCAATTTCTGTTTGGTGTTCTCCCCTTTGGACAAATTAAGATCCCACTTCAATATGCTTTGAATGCTGCTGATGCATTTGAGTAAAACAGTTGTACACTACTTAATCATCAGTTGCGGAATTCAGATTCCCAGTTGGATGTGCAATTCCTCGGTCAATCAAGTTTTGCAATATGTTGGTGATCTTCTATTGAGATGCAAAGTTTGTTGAGGACGTTCGTAGAAGAAGAAATACTTACGAGGGGGGATGGACGATGACAAATGGAAGAGTTACTTCGATGAAGCTATGGTCTTATGACTCAATGGGTATTCACCACTCAAGGAATGAAGTTTGGAAAGGGCAAATTTCTCCATAATAAAGGAGTCGTCATGGCTAGAAGATCACCTTTGATGAATAAGAAAGGAAGGTTCTCATGTTGCCGGTTACTCACACTGGTGACCATATTTGGGTTGGCAAGCTTTCTTCTCTTGTGCTCATTTATATCTTTGCAGGACTACATTCCTCATGTGCCAAATACTAGTATCTACTCACATTTCTTGATACCTGAAGAGTTGGCTGTGGTGGAAGAAGAACCCATTCTTGAAGAGCCCATTCTTGATGTGCCAGCGCTCATAGAGGCAATTCGGCAAGCAAAAACCAAAGCTTTAGGTGGAGAGACTACTCAAGTGGAATTCTCTGAGGATGAGAAAGAAGAGTGGCAATACAAGAATCCTTGTCGAAGTAGGATAGAGTTGGAACCATTCTATGAGAGGAGAAAATTTGTAAGGCATTTGAGACCGAATACCAAGTGGAATGCAGTACTTAAAGAGTATACTGAGCTTCATCGCACTTGCATTCGGAAGTTTGGGGGTGACCTCACAAACATCTTCTTGAACAGGAATAATGCTCATGGATGCAAGTTTGCGGTGGCAGGTGGTCCTGAGTGGGTAGGGCTAGGGAACAAGATCTTGCCCACAGTTTCTGTACTTCTTTATGCTGTACTCACACAACGGGTGTTGCTTGTGACTAAGGGATCTCTGCTTGCAGACATCATGTGTGAACCTTTTGAAGGATCTTCTTGGAGAATAGATCCAGATGAAAGATTCACTCCTATTGAATCACACTACGAATTTTGGAACTCGTATGAAACACTTGAGGAGGAGCTTGATAATATCACTACTCATCATGCTCATGAGAGAAGCTCATTGTATGCTGTTGGAGTGGCTGGGTGGTGTCAACCTGTGAAGAGGTTTTTCTGTGACCAAGAGCAAAGTTTTTACACTGAAGTTCCATGGCTATACTTCACCAGCTGCTTGTATTTCCTTCCCAAGCTTTTTGCCATCCCAATGTTCCAACCTGTTTTGGAGGACTTGTTCCCTGATAGAATGGTGGCTACACACTTAGTCCGCTCTACCATGCTCCCTTCTGATGAAGTTTGGAGTCGAGTCCTGCGAGCAGATCACGTGTACCTCGAAACTGCTGACCGCCGTGTGGGGATCCAAATCCGGTACCGCAATGGTGAGACACAGTTTGGCCAACTACACACCATGGTAAACTCAAAACTCATGCAATGTGCCTGGAGTCAGGGCATTCTTCCAGATGTGAACAACAACCCTAATCCCATCCAGTTAGTTGAATCAAGTACTACTACTGCTGACAGCAGCCCCACTGAAAGCCAAGTACTTCACTCCAAACATTCTAGTAGTGCAAATTCATTGGAAACCTCAGCAGACTCTAGACAGCGTAGACCTCCTGTTACCTCAATCTTCATCACCTCCTTGTTCTCCGATCTTTATGATCATCTCACTCAGCTCTATAACCGAAACCTACCACCATCTGGGGAGCATATAGGCATTATCCAACTCACCCATAGCAACATCCAAGGGACGGGAGTTGAGGAAGACATTCAAGCTCTTGCTGAGGTGATGTGCTTGAGCTTCTCGGATCATTTGCTTGTGAGCCCGTTGTCCACGTTTGGTGCCTTGGCACAAGCATATGGAGCTTTGACTCCGTGGTTCTTAGAATTCAGAGAAGATAGCAACCTTCCTCCATGTGTTCGAGGACAAACCGTGGATCCTTGTTACCAGGATCCAGAATTTGCGTACTTTTGCCCTCATGATCGTAGCAAGTTTAAACTCACACAAAGGAATATCACTGTCTTTGTGCCTTACATTCAGAAATGTCCTTCTACTGATACCCCAAATGGGCTCCAATTGATTACAACTCCACATCTAGATATATAGATCTTGGGGACTTTCCCTCATGTATGTTCATACATATTTTTTGCCTCAATTGATAAATGGGTCCATGCACAACAGCACAAATCCGTGGAATTATGAAGTACCTTGTGCATGGGAAGTACGTTGTGCAATGTTAATGCTTGAATGTTTGAATGGGTAGGTAGAGACTTGCCTTTTGATGTAAGGTTGAGATTTTTCCAAGTGCTTACTATACATCCAGGAAGGAGGTTCTAGAGGCAGTAATTATGTGGGTTTTGTTGGTTCTGCCCCAAGAGGGAAGCAACATTGCATTAGTGTAGTGTTTCTGGTTAGAGTTTTGGTTTGAACTTGGAACTGATTTGTGGGTTGATTTTTTGGTGTCAGTAATTCTCTAGGCTGCCTTTTTTTTAATGAAATTGATTTTTTGGAGTCATATTATCTAATACAATTTCCCATGATTTTGTTGGCTCTCCTTGTAAGGGAGAGACTACCAAATGATGTTGTTTTCATTTGAAATGTTCACCACATATAGTTTATGGTAACTTCAGAGAACATTTCCTATTTTTCCAGTTGCTGGTTTGAACTTTGCCATAATGGGCACAACTCATTCTGCAATGAGCTGCTTGTGTTAGCTTGCCATATAGGCCAGAACCATTACACACTGAGCTGCTGCTTGTTATCCATATTCCTGGAAAGTAAAGCCAAGCTCTAAATCAGAATTTCCATTCTTTAGAACCTATTTATTTAAACCTCTAGAAGTGTTTTTGTGACTTATTCTGCAGTTCCTCATGTCTTGTAGAACCTAGAGTGCATGTAGACAATTTTCAATCTTAAGTTCCTTGTGCAAAGAACAACTATCAATGATTTTAATGTCTGGGTAAGTCTATTGGGAGAGCTGAATGAATATTAGTGAAAAATTCATATATACATGATGTTTAAGCTAATGTGTGAACTAGATGGGTAGATGCTTCAAATCCCATACGAACTTAATGTGAATGTCTCTTCCACGTGCAATCCTACAAAGAGACACACAATCCATTCTGGAGGAAATTTCACAAACATGGAGCAATTTGAAACCAATGTTGTCAACAACCATCAGAGCTGTTTGCTTCCCGTCCTTGCTACTATGTCAATAGGTAAGTTTAACTGCAACTAGTGCACCCACTTGACTATGTAACTGCGTAGTCTACTTATATATATATGGGAGTGATGGTAGTTGGCGAGTTTGGTGGCAAGTGCATGTGTGCAATTTTTCTCATCATGTGTGTGTACGAGTAGAGGGTTGTAATTTGTAACGCATTTTTTGGTACCAGTCTTTTGATTTCAAGGCTTACTTCTCACATAACTTATTATCCCTTACATAAACAAAAAGAGAACAATTTTTCATTCACTCATATGACAAAATTAGGACTTCTTCACTCCTCTTGACTATCTAGTGTAAATGTGTACCTCACTTTGTGTTTACAAATATGTACCCTACAAATCTCTATACACATAAAAATCTATCCATGTGTACATATATCTATACAAATGTATACATATTTTGTAGCTTTGTTTTTGAAGGAACTCACTGTTCTTTGCCAGATCTTTCCTGAGACCCGCCAGTTCTTTGAGTTTTTGAAATAACCAGGACTAACGGTTCTTTGAATCTGATCTTTTCCGAAAAATCATAACCAGTGATTCTTTGCTTTTGAAAATCCAATAAAATCAAAACCAAGGGTTAGTAACAAAATCAAATACCCACCGTACAACACTGGTCAAAACACCCAAACACCAATAGGACCTTGGTCGCTTCAGCACATGTTTGCCGAATAAATAAATAAATAATTTGGAAGATTCCATTTAAAAAGGAATATTCCAAAATATTCCAAATATATATTCTTTACTTTCTTAGCAAACATTTTCTCTTTGAGAAAAATATTTTTTGAAAATTTGAGCATTTCTAAAAATAATATAATTTGGGCCAAGATACTACAGTATATGTTAGGGTTTGTCGAATGACATGATGAGCATACACACAAATGTAATATATTGGTATTGGGCAGGAATGTTCTTTGGAATGCTTTTGGATTGAAGGAAGGATTGATTGGAGAAAAGAATCTTCAATTTGACAAAAACCCCTTTGAAGGAAGGAGAGTAAGACTTCAATTGAAGATTCATGTGGCTAATTGTTTGAGTTAAATAATGTTCATATGGGATGATGACAAGTCGATTTTCCTTTTAACTTTGAGGTTTTGGTTTAATACCCATTTTGCCCATAAATTATGAACATATGAAGATGTGATCGTTATGTGCATTTCCATGCATTTGAATTTGTGGCAAGCCTAACATGGTTTCTTTTGGTTTTCGTGCAAAATGTGTGTAACTTTTATTATGCAAGTCTACCAAATGAATTGTTCCATGTGTGCATGGTTTTGGCTTGGATTTCTTATTTTGGATTCCTATGGATTAGGTGTTGATGTTGTTGTGTCCCAAGTATAGGTTTTCAAATTCACCAAATGGTAAAAGGTCAACATAATCACAAAGTTCCAATTTTGCAAGGTTGTAATCTATTGTGTGATAAAGGTCATAGCTCTAACAAATTAGAAGGCGATAATTCTATTATGACAATGTGATAGTTTATTAGATGACAAGGAAGTAGTATATCAAGTGTTGGGTCACAAGGTGATAACTTTGTGAAGTAGGCTATTGAGTATGAGATGAGAACTTAGATGTTTAGAGAACTAGTTTATTGGCCCTGCCTTATATGGCAGGGATATTATGTTGAGATTCATTATAGAGTATAGTAGCTTCAAGGGATTTTACCCCCTAGAATCTAGGTGAGATGATTCATCCTACTTTGGTTGTAAAAAGATTCATATTCATCTTTTAACATTTTTTTTGCTCTCCCGCCTCTTCAAATGTGCACCACCCTCAAGTGACTTTATCACCAATCCATAACCCACAAAATTAAATATGAAACTATTTTCTCCAAAAATACTTATGGCACTCATCATATGCAAAAATTCATGTAACTCTTTTTAAATGTGACAGTGTGATTGAAAACATTCAAATACACATGTCACAGCGAGTCTTTTTTTCTTTTGGTTTGAAATTTTGCACAAATGTGAAAAAAACATGTATGAAAAGAGAATATTTGAATAAAATTTTTTTTTGGGAGAAAAAAATCATTAAATTTTTTAAAAAATGAAAATCATGTTGTGATATTTTCCTATTGGATTTTGGTTTGATGATAATTTAAAAAGTGTTTAGATAGGTTCCTACAACATGTCATCATTTGATGTGAGACCCCTTTACTCTTTTATGTTTCTCATAACTAATGTGATGTTAAAAAATGAAAAAGAAATCATGACAATTTTTACAACAATATGATGATGTACATTAAAATAGATTTATTTTTCACTTTCCCTTAGCTATGACCAATTTATCATACAATATCAATTGTTGATATTAAATTAATGACAGGGCCATTATGTATAACACACCTTGTTAAGTATTGGTTTATAATTCAAAGGTGATAACTCTACCATCATGTGCAAGTGCAAAATTATTGATCGCATTTTTAAAAATATAAAGTTATTTGTACAAGTGTAGGTACAAAGCTACTAGTTCCAAGTGTAGTTATACAATTATCGATCTAGGTACAAGGATGTCTATTTATGAAGCAAGAGGTAGTTTGTTTTGTTTTGTTTTGCCTATCATCCTAAGATCTTTCAAATCATGGTGTTTCATGCTACACTTTTGGTACCTTTGGAAAGCCCTTGATGAGTGGGGTTCTTCGACTTGGTTTGAGATTGTTTGGAGCTATAGTGTGGGAGTTATTGCTTATTGAACCATTTTCTCAATGAAAATTAAATAAAATTGAAACTGAAAATTTTATTGGAATTTGGAAGCATTCTTTGTGTTGTTGGAAAGCCCTTACCAAGTTAGATTTAATAGAGTTTATTGCATAACTTTCAGAGTTAAGGCATGCAAGATATTTTTTTTGAGTAATTTTTGTTGTTGAAAATTCAAACAAATTGCAAAAAATGGGTTTGGAAAAAAAATTAGTGAAGCCTTGAATGTGTTCACACTTGGGCCAATGGCACAGGCTACACTAGAAGTAAATAATAAAGGTGGAAGATAATAATGTTAAGGATAATACCATAATACTTGGGTTGGCAATAATTAAACTATTTTTATGTTGGCCAAAATTTTGTAAAATTATGGATCAAATATGCTGATTTTTTAAAAAATCAAAAGGAAAGCATGCAACCGCAATAGAAGGTGGCTTGAATTTGTCACCTGGCTCAAAAATGCACTTAACATATATAAGTAAAATTGTTTAATTATACCTAAACACATAAACTATTTGCATATCTACAAGACAAGTTGATTTTTATTATTAATATGCCCAAAAAATTATAATCTAAAATCCAAATGTTGAAGTAAAAAAGTCAAAATAGATTAAATATTTGGTATGGAATTGTCATTGTTGCCAAGGTACTGTAGAAATGAAATACATTACAAGATAAACAAGTAGCTCATGGTGTTTTGACTTTTCCCTTTATGCTAGATTCAAACTTCAAACAAAAACCTCCCTTACTCAATCTAGAACTTCTCATCTAGATGTGTGAACTTTTATGGAGTGTGCTAATCCATCATATGCACACATAGTATTTTGAATGTCACTTACACATTGGATCAAGTTTGAACCAAAAATTTATGTCCAAATCCTACACCAATGCATAATATCTTCTAGTGAAACAATATGGTAGACGTATTAGGTATTTATAAATATGAACAAACAAACATGGAGACATTAGAAAGCTTTAGGATGTAAGGAACACATATAGGTTACCCCTTCTTCTAAGTATTTAAAATTACCACCCATAGATGGTTGTTGACATGCAAGGCAACCACATTTAAACAATCTAACACCACAATGTTTGATGACAAGTTTGTGATATGGGGAAAACAATTAGCAAGACACTATTCAATATGAACAAATATTGTTTGGTTATACTATTAAATAGCTAGATGGATATAAACAATGTAACAATGAAATAATAGGAGGCTTGAAGAGAACTAAAGGCTTCTATTGGAGGTTAGCAATAAGTCAAGAGATTGTGATGCATCTTTAGGTTTGTTAAGTGGGATCCATGGTAAATCTCATTTTGGTCACAATGAAATTGTTCAAATTTGGGGCTTGTTCTTTAACTCCTTGTGATTGAAATTGGGTGTGAAACATTAGGAAGTGCAACAATGTGTTTCACATGCACTTTTTGGTCACCTCAATTATGAAAATGAACAAGGGATAATTAGTGCCATTTTGAGCCAAAATTAAATCATGGACCTATGGCAAACTCACACAAACTAACTAGGCTTGAATTCCTATGGGAGGCACCATTCTTCATGTTATACTTTCTACATGTGTTCATAAGTTTCCTTCCATGCACCTTTCCTAAGTTTTTTTTTGCAATGCATATTTCTCCACAACCCACACATTGTACTTTCTTGTTGCTCGAGGATTCTTCCTCCCAAAAAACTTTGTGGATGGCAATTGAAAGTTAAATTTACTTCTCCTCTTCATGAGATTTTAACACTATCTAGTTTGTTCCATGATCACTTAAGGATCACCTTGACACTACCCAACCTTCACCTTTCAAAATACTTTTTCACCATGCTTCAAAAATGGAAGAGCTCCATTCAAATGTTTAAGGAAACTTCTTATTGAAACTATCCCCCCAACCCTATCCCTAGGGAGAACATTTTATGTTAAAATTTGACACTACGTGCTTCAAAGATATTCTTTGGGCATATTATGTGAAAGAATGTTAATTTTCTCAACTAATTATTTAATATCCACATATTTAAATCATCCCAAAATTCATTCAAATTTTATGCTTGCATTGAATTTTGGTGCCATATGTGTGTAAATTTTAACTTTTAGTTGACGTTGTGAAAGATGATGGGGGATCTCCAATCTATTTAGATGCTCATATATTATACTAAGCAAACAACCATTGGACATTTAAAAAATCATAATAAAGGCCTAATTTGTCAAGTTGTCGAGAAGGAATTTTAAGTAACATTTGTTAATTCATCCAAGAAATTTCCGCAAACCTTTCATGCCAATATTGTTTTCTCCTCTTTCCCTTAAAATTTGAAATCAAACTCAAAACTCTAAGAATTATAAGCCTTTTGAGATTGAATCACAAAACTTAATTAAACATATTAATAATTAATACTTAAGTCCTTTGTACATGTATGTCATATTTTTCTTAATTTTTTACTATTGCTTAAGATTAATGCTATTAACATATCTTGGATTTGAAAATAAACATGATCCTATTGTACAACCAATGAAATTATATATTTTATGCAACATCCAATATATGGGGCTCTATACATGTTTACTTATATAGTTTTTCAATTCCAAAAAGAATGTGATTTTTTTGGACCCTACCACAAGTTAATTTGTGATCCTTTCCTATGTTAGTTGTATGGCCATTAACAATGGTTGCATCATCCATGGATAATGTTGTCAATGGTTCTCCTTTGCCCAATAATGTTAATGTTACTTGAGATTACAATTTCATTCTAGTAGTCCCAACATTGCCCAACATTACTAATTCATGCTAACACTATCAACAACATTTAATTACATTTACTCATGATGCCACTAGTTTTTTTTCCTATTAATACTGCACATTAAATGATGACACCAAGGTGAAAACACCACTTCATATCATGTGTTGAAATTGATAGTTTTTTTCTTATAGTGATAAAGTGAATATTGTTCCCCTCCTCAGCATGACGCACTCCCAAGTCCCAGGTTGAACTCACTTGAGGGTCCAACTTTGTGTAGTTGCGGAAAAGTGGGACTTGTGGGGCGCTCCCGACTTCCAACACTAAAGAGGGGTAGAGGGGCGTGCTAGAAGTCTCAGGATTAGATTAGGAAGATGGATTAGAAGATCAAGCACGAATCTGCATCCAAAACCAACCACAAAAGGGTTAATTCACATTCGGGAACACCCTTGGGTGTTGGGACAAGCCACGGGCAACTTGGACTACTTGACTCACCACGGCCCGGATTCGAGGGAAGCCACCACCTTCCCCCATATAGTATTCTTTGCGTCTCACTGCGGAAGCTACATCCGAATGGCTCTTTTTCCCGGGACTCCCAAGTTGGAGTCCCGAAACTATCCCGGGTTGGAGTCTCGGGACTTTGGATGGTTGTAGCTCCTGACTGCCAAGTCTAATCGCAACGAGGTCTAAACCAAAGTTGTAGCCCTCGTCAAGATCTTTTCAACGCCGTGTTGCACTCTCAAGTCAGATGTCGGGAAGAGGTCGATTCCCAACTCTTAGTGGTCGGGAGTCAAACTGCCAGTTTGACTCCCGGCCCTTCTTTTGCCCATAACTTGGGCTGCAGATGTCCAAATGACCAATGCGAGGCCATTTTCGATATCTACGCTTCAA
>Ga0116229_10012637_pt1 | contig 12114 bp, 7 predicted proteins | sample S1TSphgellanicum_3_FD_87313 | JGI IMG/M metagenome (GOLD analysis project Ga0116229, IMG submission 87313) | Host-associated microbial communities from peat moss isolated from Minnesota, USA - S1T2_Fc - Sphagnum magellanicum MG | ecosystem: Host-associated > Plants > Peat moss > Unclassified...
GTCACATGATGCCAGATATGCAGAAACAAGGATGCAGTTCCACAGATCTGGGAGGATGTACAACCACGAAAAGGGTAAATAACTTCTTCATCACATGGAGTAACATCCCTTGTGTATGTTGAATGTTGAATTCACATAGAAGATGTAAAGAAGAGAACCAGGTTGTCAGTAGGTAGGTAGTAAAAACATCCCATACCAATGTATAAAACAGAGTGTTGTGAGGGTATTTGGTTTCCAGTGTTAATATTGGGATTCAGGGTCAGGTTTTGTGACCCAGATCCAAGTTCACATGTTTTCTTTTTTGGGTTGGAATCAACACAAGAATTGAACTTTGGAACTATTTCTTTATCAGAACCAAAACCAAAATCATGAAAAAACACTCTTTAAAAATAGGGACAAGTTTTTTTTTAAATAGGCAAGTTGATTATTGTTTTTGAGAAGTTAACAAGCAGGCTCTTATATAATGTTCTTATATAATGGGTTATCAAGGTGAAACAATATATTAACTCGGTTGAGTCAAATCCAGTGTTGGGTGGTTCTTAGATTGAGAGATAGGTACCCTTTAATTATCAATCTGGGCATATATCCATTTACTTGGTTGATTTTCAAAATTTTCAAGTAACTAAATTTGGCATATAACCACGATTCTCATCATTAATAAAAAGACAAAGAACTGCCCAAAGGGCCATCAATTCTTTGCCAGTTCTTTCACAAAAAACCATGGGTTCTATGAGGATTATGAACTGGAACTGGCAATTCTTTGATTCTGAAGTCTTTTCAAAACTGGAAACTGACAATTCTTTTAAAAGTTCAAAGAACTGCCCAACCCTGGTCATAACGGGCATCCATTAGATGATGCATAGATGGGCATTGGTTCGCTGTGGCCTATATTGATTGACATACCCCACTACTTTGGCAGCTTCCAGACTAATTATATTATTTTTCAGAAAAGCTGAAACTTTTGAATTATTTTTTTTTCAAATATTTATGAAGGGAAATATTAAATCTTCATGAATATTTTATTTTTCTGAATGAAAAATTTCAAGATACAATTAATTATTCAACAAACATGTGTCGAAGTTGCCAAGGTACTACTACTACTACCTTATGCTGATTTGGACCCACAATCATTGTCGAACACACAAATTGTCTCTAGCCAGCTGAACGGTAATATGCGTGACTATCTTCTGAGAATTATGGCTTCTTCAGTGGTTTGATGTACTTTAAGTATGTTAGTGAAGGAAGAAGAAGGCAAGGAAACCGTGTTGCATGAATTCTCTTTTATTGCTGTTGTGGAACATGATGATCTTGTTGGGTGATCATGGTGACACCCAGTTTCTCTTCTCCATTCTACATTGCAGTTGTCTAGGCTATCTCCATAATAAAAGAAAAACAAGGGGGTGTGTCAATTACACTGTGGCCTTGCCATTTACATAAAAAAGCATCTTAATGCAAAAGAAGAATTATGAAATTCAAATATTTCACTATGCAAGAATATAATCTTCAAAAAAAATCCTCTAAAAGAAACTAAAATCATTCCAGATAACTCTATAACTGATCTCAAGTTTCAGCACAAGCCAAAATATCATCTTTCAAAAATCCTCATATAAAAAACAGACCTACGACCGAGGGGCCAAAATCCCTTAAGCTACTACGTTTATACTCTAGAATGAATCTCAACACAATATCCTTGCCTTGGTAGGCAAAGCCAACAGATTGTCTGTGTCGGAATGCTTGCAAAATCTTTGCACTCAGTCCACCAGTGAAAGTGTTACTACTACCACGGATCCCACTTATGAAAAAGCCAGTGTTGGTCGGGTATCAGCTTTTAAGCATACCAGCCTGATCTCGGTATTGGGTACTTTTTTGAAACTTTTTTTTATAGGAGCCTGGTCCTTGTATTGGGGCACCGAATATCAGTTTCAGAATCGTATGAGACAAGTATATTCTTTAGTATTATAACTCGTACAAGACTGGTATTGCCTTGGGTCATACCAGCCTGGTAGGGTCCTTGCTAGCAATGTTGATACTTGGCACATGCCTGCCTGGAGCAGGTACACCAGAGCAACTTTGGGAAGAAACCTAAAATTAAAAAAAGGACTAAGAGCATCTTCACCCCAGAGTGATAAGGACTTTTTAAAATTAAATCTTGAAGCAAGATATTGCAAATCTTATTGCTCTGTGGTAAAAAGAAATGGCTCAAAATGCTGTTATCACTCTAATATCTCTAAACATATTCTCTTCTTGTGAATTTGGGTAGTGGCAATTAACATATTCTCTTCCTGTGAATTTGGGTAGTGGCAATTATTGGTTTGGATGTAAAGTTATAAATAGTCTTTCATTGTTCAAAATGACTTCTTTTTCATGTTTGTGCTTGGGAACATTGAGCATTAACCTTTAAACATTACAATTACCCCAAATGAGCCGCCTAAACTTGGGTTTGCCTATCCTTTAGCACTAGACTGAAAAAACAATGCCAATACCTTTGACTTGTCACACATCATGCACTCGTAATTGACTTCCCGTGGAGAAAATATAAAGCTTCTCATGTTTGAAGGATTTGTGCAGGCTTGGAGAAGCGTGCTCCTCTCTTCAACCTTGAAGCAATTGGGTTACAAAAACACATAGAATAATATGAAGGCATGTTGCAAAATGAAGAAATAATTATGTTCCCAAATTGTTGTTCATTGTGTTTTGTTTCATTGAGTTTTTAGCATATTACAATGTTCATTGGACACAATGAGAAGATTGTTAACTAGGTTGTAAGGTGGACTATTTCCATGGCTGATGAAGTTGTTGCAACAATTTCCATGGGTGAGGCTAATAGTTGTAATCTTAGAGAAATAATGCATTCCAAATTTTTCATTGAATTGGGGCATTGGTTTAGGTAGGACCAAACTCAAAAGATTTCATTGTGAATCAAGTTTTGTTGTTGATTGATGAAATAAAGTTGTGTGAAATGAAAAAAACCTCTTGTTGTTTGGCCAAAAAATTACACTTTTTTGTTTAGGAAGTACATGGTTTAGTTGTTGGGTTGGGTGGAAAAAAGGCGCAAAAAAAAGGTTGGAGCTTTTCCAACTTGCTCAAAACCATTCTCAAAGAAGAATGGTGGCCTGACAACAATGCTAGAAAATATTTAGCTACCAAGTAATGACCTTAGAGAGGTTGCTTGGGTGTCCAAGAATAAACATATTATTATACATAAACACTTGCCTCTTGCAACTTGTTATGGCGAAGATGATGTACAAAGCTAAAATAAATAAACAAATAAATAAAGGAGCTAAGAGCTTGGGAGCTCTTGTCAAGCTTTTAGTGATGGCAAAAGCTCACACCCACATTTTAAAAATGCACCGATGTTGATTTTAAAATGCATGATGGCATTGACACCCTTTTGGATTTTGTTTTTGAGAGCATTGGTAATCCCTCCACTTGCCCCCTCACCTCTATTGTTGTTGTTGACTTTTACAATTCCTCCCCCCCCCCCACAAATTTTTTCATGTGTTCTATAAAGCTCCAACCCTTCAGCCCCTTTTTTTGTGCTTTGCAAAGCTTTGACAACAAAGGGACCATTGATGACAACAAAAACACTAGGAATATGCAAGCTCCCCATGATAGTTATAACACCTAGAAGAAGTACAAAAAGGTCCATGGAACTTGAAGCTAGTTCATCGCACCTATTTACTTGCATTGCATGTTGTTACAATGGTTCAACTAATTGCAAAAAATCAAAATAGACACAAGTTGAGAGCTTTAGAGCTTTTGACAATGGCAATGTGTCAAAACAAAGACAAGCCAAAAGCTTTGAAGCTTTTAGTGATGGAAGAGATGACATGCATTGAATGCTTAACAATGTTCTTTTACTCATTGCCATGGCAAACCCAACCTAATCCTACTTCTAATTTTCCTTCTCCTTGTTTCATGCATTGTTGTATGAAAATCACCTAGATGACATAATGTTCTTTTTTGCAGTTTTGTGTTGTAGCCAAAGTACCAATTATCCAAAAAAATATTTAGCCAAATTTGGCTACAACCTAAATATGATAGTACATTTTAAAGAAAATCCTTCTATATACTTGAACAATGGATATAAATTTGGCAATTTTTTGAAAACCTTGGTCAAATTTTGGCTATTTAGAATCTCAAAAAAAAATTAGCACTTTTAATTTTTGACATAATATTTTGGTTATATATACCCAATAAAAAAATTCCAATGACATGGGCATACATGAGCAAAGTTTTTCAATCATATTTGTCATACGGTTGAATTAGTGATCATCCATAATATGATTTAGCCAATTTTTGGCTACAAACATTATATATATATATAAAGCCTAAGATTCATTCACATTTTTTGCTACATGTTAGAACCCAATAAAGATGCTAATAACCACATTATTTTTTTTTGACAGTTAAAGAACTAAAAATGACATTTTTTTCAGTTTTGAATTTTTTTATTATCCAACTTGCTTAATTTAATTTTTTAATAGGTGTATGGATAATATGCAAAACTTACAAATTATTTAATGTCTAGTTGAAGGAACACTTATTATGTAAAATTATCAACTTTTCCCAAATTTTTTGTGTCCATTTTTCAATTTATTTTAAAACACCAATATAGACACATTAGAGTGTATTTTGTATTGTGTAGTGGTTCAATAAATGTGAAAACTTGATTTCACATTATGAAAATGTGGAACGGCAACATCATTGTAAATATAAAGTTGCAACATTAAAAATTAATAAAACTTCCCATTTTGTTTCAAATTAATTCATCTTTTTCTCATTCATAAATCAAGTATTATATTTCACTTACCTTTGAAAGTATCATTCTTTTTGTTTGTCTATGATGTGATGGTTTTCTCACCACTAATTCAATGCTAATAATCATTATTTTTGATTCATAGGTCATGTGAATTTTAGTGAAGATGATGTACAAGATGAGGTAAAACACAAGTCCAAATATAACAAAGAGAAGAAGAAATCAAACAAACATGTATCTATGATATTCTAATTTAAATAATTTTTATGTTTTTTGACAATTTCAATTATGATATTGTAAAAGGCATGTGTGAAATTTTGTATAAAGGGAATTTAATGCCTCTAATTGATGGTGGAAATTCTCAAATCAATCCACTATGCATCAACTCAACTTTTTTTTATGATGTTGGGACTTCCCATGTGAGCACAAGCAAGCAACAAGAAGTGTTTATGGTTTCACCAAAAATAGAACTTGACATCTTGATTGCCACTTTGAATGTTAAACCCAAACCTTGTTGACCAAGTTGGCTTTGATGATTTTTGAAATAACAATGTGCCACTTGAATGTAAACTACACACATTGTGATTTGATAGGCTTCAAAGGCTTCACGAGCCTATTTTTTATTTGGGGTCAAAAGGCAAATCTATGATTGTTCCTCATATTGAATTGCCCATGCTTGTGACTAATGACTCATCTAAAGTTGCAAAGTTAATTGAATTTTGGGGAACTATGGTGAATGAATTCTATGATCCTCATGAGGATATTGACATAATCTTGGTTTTCTTGTTTGGTACATGGGGGTGCTTTGATTGTGCAAATGCAATTGTCACATACATGAATGAGCATGACACGTCATGTTTGGTTCTAGAAGTTTACATTTGAGGTTATAAACTCATGTTTCCATCTTATGATATGTTTTACAAGTTTGTTGTGGATTTAGATTATGTGAATAACATGTCTTTTGGAATGGTTGTGTTTGATGATAAGTTTGATAAGATGTGGTTATCACTTAACACCAAAAAGTGGCAGTTAGATTCCCAACTTCCAACTTCATGAGTTGTTTAATGCGTAGGCCATGGAGGGTTTGTCATTATGAAGAATTGTTTGTAGATAATTATGTAGAATTCTTTCAAGATTGAATTTTTAAAATGTAGAGCAAAATTTGTGTGTGAATGAAATGATGGTCAAATGCATTGGAAAATACTCACCCACTCAACAATACATGAAAACAAAACCTTGTTGATATGGATTGAAGATTTGGTGCTTGGTTAATGTTAAGTTTAAGTATGTGTAAAAAATGGAAGTGTGTTGTGATGCAAGTCATGAGGATGTTGAGCATGCAATTGGATACATGATTGTTTATGGGTTGAAGAATCACATTGTCACATGTGATAACTTTTCTAGCCTTACATTGATCTAAGATCTCTTAAAGGTTGGGGTGGATGCCACATGGACTTGTAGGATTGATTAGAAGGGGTGGTTTAGTGCTTTGATTATTGATCCAAAGAGAAGATCAAGAGGACAATTTGGGTACTACATGGATGCTTCAAGAAAGATTGCTACAATTTCTTGGCTTAATGACAAACCAATTTCCATTTTGGCCATTGCTTTCAATCTCATCAATCTTGCAAGCATATTTTCCACTTGATGATATTTAACTAGTCCACTTAAAATGCCAACTAGCCCAATGTTAATGCATTACCAAGAGCACATGCATGGAATTAATGTCCAAGATCAACTTCATGATAATTATACTTGACAAAGGTGCAATCACAAATGGTTGCATCAAATCATATTCCATGTAATAGGTACCACCATGGTGAACTCCTACATTATGTACAAGAGTGCATATGACCCGTTATGACAAGTTCATAGAAGCAATGTTGCATTTGAAGCTCAATGTGACTTTGGTGAGGGCTCTCATCAAGTGAAGCACTCCTCTTATTCCAAAATCCAACATTTTAAATGGCTTTTCCAAAAATTTGTAAGGGTTGGTTCCTCTTTTCAAAGTGGGATTGTTTTGGTCAATGGACGTTTAAGGGTTGAACACCAGCTTATTTTAATGTAGAGGTGTAGTTTATTGCTATGGGGTGGAGATGCTCTAACTTAGGTATTGGTAATTAGGTATGATGAACTGGGGTGGGAATGAGGAATGTCTAGGCTGGTTTTAGGGCTTCAACTAACCATTTAGTTGTGCATTCAGTTGGAAGGTTCAGAACACACATTTCTCAGTTCTCAATTGCTGGCCTTCCTTCATGCATGAAAATCATGCCTGTATTTGGTGAGTTACACCCAATATGAGTAGGAATACAAACAATTGGGAAAGACCATTGCTCTAGTGCAATTCCCTCACTCCAGGTCAAAAAAGTAGTTGCTCATCAATAAGGTATGGTGTGAAAGGTGGTAAGTGTGTAAACTCCCGCGCCCTGTAATACATTCCATATCCCATAAATCCTGGTATGTAAGAATCCATGAGTATAATGTTCAGCACACATGAATGATCTTTGTTGTGGAAGATTTTCCATGCTTTGCTTCATATTCTCCAACAGATCCTTATAGAACTAAGTATTTTCAAAGCCCTCATATCCCCCTTTTGTCCACCAGACTTTCACCACTGAGCCTTGTCTGTGGGGGCAAGGTTTCCTTTTAAGGATTTTGTGATGTAGCCAAAGTGTTGATCATTCACAAAATAATTTAGCCAAATTTGGCTGCATACTAGATATGAAAGTAGGAAAAAAAAAAAAAACAGAATCGTTCTATATTCTTGGGCTACATACTGGAGTTTATCATAAAAATCTGGCGATTTGAAAAAAATATAAAATATAAATTCAAAATCTGGTGAATTTGGGCCATTTGTTCCATGAAAAATCCTTTGCATAGATTGAAATCATATTTTTTAGGTCGAAATTTGGTGAAATTTGCTGATTCAAACTGGAGAAGCATGCTGAGGGAACTCTCCAAGTTTGTAATATGAAAATATTAAATGACAATACATGCAACTTGAGTTGAATTCAGATTTAATTGAATGGAATTCAAATGTGATTGAATTCAAATGCAATTGGATTCATATATTCAAATGAAAAGAAATGGAATGCAAATTGGTGGAAATGGTATTGAAAATTTACTAGTGACTATTGCATTGAACTTTTGAAAAAACAAAAAAAAAATTAAATTCAAAAAGACACATTTCCATTCCTCTTTATTTAAGAATTGGCTAAACATAATTCCAATTTGGAACTATCATCCAAAAGGATGGCTTATGAAAAGTAACAATGCTTTTACCCAAACCAGCTCTGACGAATTGTCATCCCTGAAATCTAAAAACTAAATTTCATCAAGAATATTATTTTCAGGCCATTGGGTTTGCTGCCAGTGGAGGTGCTTTATTTAACTCAATAACTTTAACATCATATGTAGCACCATATCTACCAGCATTGTACATTATGAAAACCTTTGGCAATTTATTCAGGTGAACCTACCACATCTCTAGAAGAGAGAAAGTAAAACCCTAAAAAAAAATTTAAATATTTCACTAAAATTGCTGGAATAAAAGGGGACCAAAAGCTGAGAGGGTCTTTGCAAACTACTTGCCATTAAACTGGATTGGATGTAAGGAAAAGGGTGGGAGACTTGACCAGAGTGCACCAGCACCCACCAGCCGACCATCCACTGGATGTCCATTATGAGTTATGACTAAGTTGTGGATGAACCTCTACCGAGTTAATATCCAGTTTCACCTTGATAACTTGTTCTATAAGAAATGGGTCCCGTATAGGTAGGCAACTAAGTAACTACTAGGTAAGTAGATGGTTTATACATAGATAGATCAAGTGCTTTTCTACAACCTACCTACTAACAACCCACTCAACAGGTTGTTAACCCTTAATTGTCATTTGACCAAACCAGTGTCAAGTGACAGGAGGGAGTTGTAACCATATAACTTCCCAATAGCTGGAATTTTTTGACATTTTTGAAAAAATCAACTCAATAGAGTTGAAGGGGATTTCAATCCGAATCTTTTGGTAGTAAAAATGTGTAATTTGGATGATAAATGAAAAATCCCCACCATCGAAAGTGCAATTTTATGAGATACGGGCAGCTTTCAAAATTTAGAGTTTTTCAAGTATTTGATTTAGTTATCATATTTCAATGATGCTAAAATTTTTATAGTAGATGGAAGGTGGACATATGAGGTTGATGGGAAAAGAAATTCAACATTTGGACTTCAGACGAAGGTAAAAATGAGGGGCCAAAGTTGCACATACAATGGTCATTTGTGCAGAAGCCAAAAAAAAAAGCAAGCTATTTTTACTGTTCCAGGGCATGTTGTTGAGCCCAAACCATTCTGGTCTGCACTGACAATTAAGGGTTAATAGGTAGGTTTGTAAAAAAAAGCAACTGAGCTAACCAGTATGGTTAGCTATTGAACTGAAATGCAACAGAAAATTATTTCCTCATCACTTACCATCCATCCTTCATGGTGTGCCGGCGGGTGGGGGGGGACTCAACAAAGAAGGGATGTCAGGAGGAGGAAACCAACCCAATTATGCAACTCAGCTTCGGATGGAAGAAGTTTTGATTGCAATTGAAACACCCTGATGCCATTGAATTAGAGTGTGCTTGTAAATGCAAATCTTAGTATACATCCTGCACATCATCCAAAATTTCCCAAATTTTACAAGGCTCTGTGGACACAGTGTAATAATTGGGAGAGCTTTGCGGTTTGAAGAATTAGGTACTAAATTTTACCATGAGTTATTAAAAGGATTAGAAGAGTGTTGTACTGGTATATAGGGAGCAACCTAGCTATTTAGTACTGGTATGTATATTGGTATGGAATAACATCCCAGTACAACACCTGAGGCAATACCAGCCTAATACCAGTACCAGACTGGTATGAACCAGAGATAATACCAGCCTATACCAGGTTTAGAGATTCTCCACCGATGCTCAGTATGTGACTCTGGAGTCTGCACTGGAAATCTTGGATGAAGTTCATCAATGAAATCCAGTGAATCCATTGGAAGACTCCTGGGACCCTGAAAAGATGCAGATCTTTCAGAGCCCTGGAACAGTCTGAAAAAGATAGTCAAGTCCTATTTATTGACTGCTCCCTCCCTGTTTCTGATTGGCTAGATGGTTTGATTGGTCCAAGTGGAATGCTACTAGTGGTCTTCCACTTACTTGCAATCCCAGTTTCAGTTTAATGGTGGCGTTGGAAAAAAGTTAGTAACTAAAAAAACTTGGATGTGAGAAACATTATTGCAGGGTCACAGAGTGAGCGTTGGTTGAGATGCTCATCTATGAGCATCCGTATGTGACCCTGCAAAAGTATTATTCCCATCCGAGTTTAGTTATTTACTTTTTTTTGCAACCCCACACATAAAACTAAGACTGGGACAGGAAATAGGTGGGGGGCTACTAGTAGCAAACCACCTGGACCAATCATTATGATGGGCCAGCCAGAATCCGTGAGCACCAGTCAAATCATATTTATTACACTCTTTTTTGGAGGTGCACACAGTTGCTGTGCCCTTTACTAGCCACAGCAAACACTGAGCCAAACTGGCATATTTGAACTTTTCTTCATTTAATTGTGTTGTGTAGGATCACATACTGAGCACCACTGGAGATGCTCTTATACCTGTCTCAACACCAGGTTTATACTTACCTCATACTAGGCCAAAATCAGGCTTGAGCCCAATACCAGGACCAGGCCAATATGAAAGTGTTAATATTCGATCCAATACCAATACCAGGGTGATATGAAAGTAGTCAAGACTGGTACCCAACTGGTACGTGAAAGTGGACATACCAGTACAGCACTGAATCAGACTCCGTTGAAGGACAATAAGTGGTGTGTATGTAAGGAAGGGACAGAGCTGGGCACATTTGAAATAACGGCCTGTGCCCAATTTCAAGAGTAAAAACTCTGTTCCAGGGGCTTTATCATGCATGAAAACTCAATTGATGGAGCGGGTTACGGAACCAACAGCCACAATTAAGACAGTGGTACAGCGGAGGACGACTCATCAAAGCCTACTGAAGAAGGCATTTACAAAGCTTGCATGGCTACTTTGTGTCATACAACATATAACACCATTTCTTCACATTACAAAGAAAGTAACATGGCTTTTAAGGCTGCAATTTATGTTCATGTAAGTGGTGGTGGGTGGCTGAACTGGTTTTGGTTTGATCACCAGTTGTCAAAATGACAACAGCAAGCCTATTGCACACGCTTGACTCTTGTGCTTCAAGTTGAATCCCGAATGTACTTGTTGCATCTGGTGAAGAAATTGAAGAACATCCAAGAGATCATGTTCAAGTAAGAAAAAAACATGCCCAAACCCTAACCCAAGACTAACTCGGTCTAGACATGACCAAAATCTTGTGCTAGTCGACTCGCTTATGGTGCATTCACACTTGAGTGTTAAGTCAGTGTTAAATGAAAATCTAGGTGGCATCCTAGGTGGCACCCAATGTTAAATGGGTGATGGCTTAATGTTAAGTGAATGTTAGCTTAATATAAAATCTTCATGATAAATGAGTTAAGTCCTAAATGACTAGCATGGTGTTAGGGAGTTCCTAACACCAAGTGTGAATGTACTTTTAGTGTGAAAAACCAGGGCCAGCTCAGTGTGAACACGACTAAAATCTTAGTATGTCATTGTGGTCATCCATATAGTGTAAAAAGTTGAGCATGGCCCGTGAAAGGAGCAATATTTTGACTATTAAAACCTTTAGTTGAAATTTATCTATGATGGAAGGTTGTTTGTTTTGTTTTGTTTGCTTGTCACATTAAGGTCTCCCATATTCATGGTGTCTCTTGTTGTGCTTTTGGTACTGTTGGATAGCCCTCAATGAGTGCAGAGCGCAGTGAGTAGGTTTCATAATGTTTCAATCTCTAGTGGAGAAGTTCTTGAATCTTGAACAATTTTTTCACTGAATTTTTTTCATTTAAATCAAAACTGAAAATTAAAGGAGAATTTGGGCACACTCTTGGTAATTTTGGAAAGCCTTCAATAAATAGGATTTTATGAAGGTGATTTGAATTTTTTAGATTTAAGTTGTGGGAGATACTAAGTTTTTAGTAGTTTTTGGCATTGGAAATTAATAAAATTACAAAAATTGGTTTTAGAAGGAAAAATTAGTTGGATGACAAGTTCACACTTTGGGCTAGCACTACCTAGTATCCTTGATACAAAACCACATTTCAAGGCTATTGGGTGGGGGGGTGGGGGTTTGTGGGAGTGCAATATATATATATATATATATATATATATATATATATAAATAAAAAAAAAATAGAAAACATAAGAGAAACTATATCACATATAAATATATATGTTTAAACA
>Ga0116229_10012638_pt1 | contig 12114 bp, 6 predicted proteins | sample S1TSphgellanicum_3_FD_87313 | JGI IMG/M metagenome (GOLD analysis project Ga0116229, IMG submission 87313) | Host-associated microbial communities from peat moss isolated from Minnesota, USA - S1T2_Fc - Sphagnum magellanicum MG | ecosystem: Host-associated > Plants > Peat moss > Unclassified...
CAACGAATAAGTATTGTGGAGAAAGAAGGATGAGGAGGAGAAAGGGAGAGTAATGGAGAGGAGGTCACGCAAGGAGAGGCGATTCTCATGCATTGAATTCTCTGCGAAATCAGAGTCGATAATGGCCGAAGCGATTGAACTAAGTGGTACAAGTCCAGAAGCTCGTCCACGAGAGAAACTCGGATCCCTAGTGCAATCGCTCCTGCATGATGCAAAATGCAAAGTGTCGCCCTCTCGCTCTCTCTCTCTCTCTCTAGTGGTGGAAATGTGGGCAAGAGAAAACCCAGTAGCGGTTTCTGCATTCCGCGCTCCCCCACCCTTTTAGTATCCAATCTTCGAAAACCTCAATGACTTTAGGGTTTATAATAGTTGGCGGCAACTGAATTTTTTTTGTTTTTAGTGGCGAGATTTCGCAATCTTTTGGCCTCAGATTTTCAAAAAAACAAATATTCATTCGTAATTTTTATTTGTCTCTAAAGAAGCAAAAATCAACAATTTTTTTGGGAAATGAATTTTCAGAGGAAATAAGTTTTTGTTATATTCCACGTTTTTACCAAGGTTTTGTTTTTTTTTTCTTTGGATTTTGTGATATAGTCACAATTGGCAACCATCCACAAGAAGGATTCATTTCAGTGACAAGCAATCAGAACTGGGATATGGGGATTTTTTGGAATTCTTTGTATGGTTGCCCATGGACCATTTCAAAAACAATTTCAGAAATAAGTATCTCATTGTCAAGCTTAATTATTTCATTTTTTAATAATGACCTTTTTTATTAATTTTTTAACAACTATCTCCCACCTTTCTTAATAATTATCTCCATTTTATGTCTATCTCACTCACTCTTTCTCCTTATCCACTCATGTAGATATGAAAAAACAAATTAACATGCGTCTTTTCGTGTCCATGAAATGTATATTAATTTAAATTAATATTAACATTGAAATAAATAATAATGAATTGTTGAAAATCATAAGAAAAAAAACAAAAAGTTGATTATCATTGGTAATGTGTAGCACTGCAACGCTCAAATCGTATAATACATCATTGAAAAGTCTTTTCCAAAAATTTTAACTTTGTTTTTGAATCATAAAAACCTACTAATCATCAATAAAACAAAGCACCCAACAAAGGGAGAAAAAATGACAACAGATGGAAGGACTCATGTCCTAGCAAATGAAAAGTCCTCCAATGAAGGCAGATCATGATGGAATAGGAACAAATCAAATATCTAAATTTCTCAAATACGACAAATATATCAAATAATGATAGAAGAAAAGAACCTTAAAAAAAACATCTAGCCATAAAAACCTTCACCTATAGCAAATAACACATTTTAAAATAAAAATCACCCACACTCATTACAATGTCACTAATAATCTAACTTTGTTTATAAAATGAACACAAAATCAAAATAAAAAGACTTCCAATGCCTTTCTTTATTCACACCATGTTAACACATCAATGAAATTTTTTGTCAACCTATTCATGCAAACATCCAAAGACCTTTATGGTTAGAAGGAGAAACATGTCCACTAGATATCGATCATAATAAAGATTATCTTTAACCTAAGTCACAATAATCACAATAACCTCATGAAATAGAATTGCTTGCAAACCAAATATGTGAAATGAGATTAATGATAATGACATCAAACAACATCCACCATCCATTAAAATCACACATCAACCCATTGATGTGAAGACAAAGGCAAATGACGAAAAAATATGGATGTACCCACATAAAAGGTGAAATTTTGCATCTTTTACAATAGACACAAAAACATCTCACACATAACATCATGGGAAGTCATTCTTTTCTTCACATAGCATCATGAAAAGTCATTTTCTTTCACAATGGGCACAATAAAAAAGGTGGATCCCCATAAGATCCAAAGATTGGTCACAAATGCAATGCTTAAAAATAACATTAGTAATAAAAAGTAGAAAATACGCAAGTAAAAACATAAGGTGTAATATATTGGTTGTTGAGTAAAATTTATAACTCAATTAGTTTAAATATAAGGTACATTTTATTCAAATAATCAATTTAATTATAATATAATATATGTAATAATTTGAAATAATGGATTATAATTAATATAACGTGGTTTTAATCTGTATATATTAGAAAATTAAATGATAATAAAGTGATAAAAAATAGGTTGGACAATTATCTAATACCCCTAAAAATGGTTGTTTGACACACATAAATCCCAAACTTTATATTAAGTGTCCCCCCAAGATGCAATAACATAAACCAAAGGTTAAAAATATGGAAAAACCAAACTAAATATGTAACATACTTTATATTAAGTGTGTCCCAAGATGTAATGTCATAAACCAAAAGTTTAAAAATGAAAAAAATCAAATTGAATATGTAACCTAGTGAAAAAAATTGAAAGCCAACCCAAAAAAAAGGATCATCAAACAAAAAGACAACCATGCACTTACACCAAGCTTTGCACAAGATTTTTGAATATTCTTCAATTAATTGATATTCATATATTAAAATAATGAGCTTAAAAATTTGTTAAATTCATAATTTGTTCAAATTGAAAACTTTTGAAACTTTGAAAAAAATTATCATTTCAATGTACTTTAATCATTAATCAAATAATATATTATAAAGAAAAAAGATTGATGGTTTCTTTCAAGTTTGAATTTTGATGCATTTTTCAAATATGAATATTTCATGCTTCATCCATGTACTAATTTATTCTAATTTTTCTTATTTATTCTTTATTATATATTTACAAATCAATCACATCTTGAAATTATAATATCTTTTGTGAAGGTTAGAGCATTTTAGGTTTACTTTAGGATGCAAAATTTAAAAATCAATATTCTTTTAACCCTAATACCATTTAACAAATATAATCATAATTATAATAAGTTAATTGCAAAGTATCAATTTTAATGAAAATTTGTCCATGAAATTTTACCCACATAAAACTACAACCATTAAAAACAATCTTCCCCATTAAAGCTTTCCAAATTTTTTTTGAAGTCATGGAAATCAATCATATGAATTTAAGATTTTTTTCATTATTACATTATGTTACAATAATGTTGATGATTATGAATTTTTGAGATTATACAATGTTCTTCCATTAAAAATTTATTTGGGCTAAATATATTTTTAATCATTTGACCACAATAAATTGGATTTTCAAAATTATAAAAAGATGTTTTAATGCAAGGCTTTTTTTTAAACCTTTATAATTTATTTGTGTACACAACAATATAAAAGTGCAATTATGAATCAATTAAAAATTCATGATTTTTATTTTTTTAATTAGTTTTCAAACCTAAATCATTTCTATGTGATTTGTACAATAATTCAAAATGAATGAAATATTATTGCCATAATATATATGTTTAATTTTCCTTAAAATCCTATGTAACACGAAATTAAATCGCCACGCCAGTGTGAACACTTCCTGATCTTGGAAATTAAGTTTGCTTTATTAGCCATTTCTTTTTTGTGGCGGCTATCTCTCCATTACTACTACATGGAAGTGCATGGGAAATCTCTCTTTGGGTGTGTGTGAGATGTTGTACAGGAAGGAATGAATGGAAGTTGCTACTAAATGAGCATGGAGGCTGATCACGTGTGGTAGAGGCGGCGCCGAATTATGGTGAGGAATGGAGCTGCAATTATGAGCTGAGGTAGTTTGGAAGTGCTAAAGAGATGAGCTATGGAGGGGGTCCTCAATTTTTTTGCAGAATAGCCAGTAGAGGAGAGGAACACTAACTGTGGTTGAAGAGCTTAGAAGATGTATAGGCAGTAAAGGAGATCTGCTAGTTGCTAGCATTCTTGGCTGGTTACTGATTTTTTTTCCACTGCGCCAGTAGCTCGGCCAAGGAAATGCATTTTGTTTTCATGTGGCATTGTCTAAAAGAAGAATAGAGTGAGATCCAAAGCAGAGATTTGTTGAATGTGTTAGCATGGAAGCCCATGAGCACAAGCTCTGTGTGTGAGCAGAAGTTTGCAGGGTGTTTGTAAGCGAATGCTCATGGCTAGGAAGGAAAGATCAGAAGTGTAGTCAAAACCCCAGGAACTGCAGATCGTGTATAGATCCAATAAGCAGCAGGGTGTTTGTTTAAGTTAAGCACTCTCCTTTTTGGTTACACCTACACATTATAATCTACATTTAGTCAACAACTTAAGCTCTAAACATGCATTTAGTTTCCAAAGAGATGTAAGTAATTTTTGTTAATTTCAAACACCTTGATAAATGAAAGGTTGGAATGCATTGAATTAACCAATATACATGGGTGATTTTTGCAAGTTCGAACACCCTAACAAATGAAAGTTTTGGAGTGCACTCAATTGACTAATAGATATAAGTAATTTTTACAAGCTTGAACACTCGCACAAATTAAACTTTTGTAATGCACTTAATTGGCCAATAGATGTAAGTAATTTTTGCAACCTCGAACACCATAACAAATCAAGGTTTTGGAGTGCACTCAATTGGCCAATAGATGTAGGTAATTTTTGTAAGCCCGAACAATCATTCAAATTAAGGTTTTGAAACGCATTCAATTGACCAATAGATGTAGGCAATTCTTGTAACCTCAAACAATCGTTCAAATGAAGGTTTTGTAATGCACCTAATTGACCAATAAATGTAGGTAATTCTTGCAAGCCCAAACACGAGCACAAATTAAGGTTTTGAAGTGCACTCAATTGGCCAATAGACATTGGTAATTCTTGCAAGTTTGAACAATTCTTCAAATGAAAGTTTTGAAGTGCACTCAATTGGCCAATAGATGTGGGTAATTCTTGCAAGCCCGAACAACTTGACAAATGAAGGTTTTGGAGTGCATTCAATTGGCCAATAGATGTAGGTAATTCTTGCAAGCCTAAACAATTGCACAAATGAAAATTTTGGAGTGCATTCAATTGGCCAATAGATGTAGGTAATTTTTACAAGCCCGAACAACTCCACAAATGAAGGTTTTGGAGTGCACTCAATTGACCAATAGATGTAGGTAATTCTTGTAAGCCCGAACAACTCCACAAATGAAGGTTTTGGAATGCACTCAATTGACCAATAAATGTAGGTAATTCTTGTAAGCCTAAACAATAACCACAAATGAAGGTTTTGGAGTGCATTCAATTGACCAATAAATGTAGGTAATTCTTGCAAGCCCAAACAATAACTCAAATGAAGGTTTTGTAGTGCACTCAATTGGCCAATAGATGTAGGTAATTCTTGTAACCTCAAACAATGCGTCAAATCAAATTTTCAAAGTGCACTCAATTGGTTAATAGATGTAGGTAATTTTTGTAACTTTGAACAATAATTCAAATGAAGGTTTAGGGTTTAGGGTTTAGGGTTTATTAACATCTAAATGTAGGTAATTCTTGTAAGCCCGAACGATTGTTCAAATTAAGGTTTTGAAGCACATTCAATTAACCAATAGATGTAGGTAATTCTTGTAATTTCAAATAATTATTCAAATGAAAGTTTTGGAGTGCATTCAATTGGCCAATAAATGTAGGGAATTTTTGTAAACTTGAACACTTTGATAAATTAAACTCTTGAAGTGTAATCAATTGGTCAATAGATGTAGGTAATTCTTGTAAGTCCAAACAACTCCACAAATCAAAGTTTTGTAATGCATTCAATTGGTCAATAGATGTAAGTAATTTTTGCAAACCCGAACAATTCCACAAATAAAGGTTTTGGAGTGCATTCAATTGGCCAATAAATGTAAGTAATTCTTACAAGTTTAAACAATTACACAAATGAAAGTTTTGAAGTGCACTCAATTGACCAATAGATGTAGGTAATTCTTGCAAGCCCGAACAACTTGACAAATGAAAGTTTTGGAATGCACTCAATTAGACAATAGATGAAGGTAATTTTTGCAACCTCGAACATTATGCCAAATGAAGGTTTTGGAGTGCACTCAATTGGGCAATAAATGTAGGTAGTTTTTGCAACCTCGAACATTATACCAAATTAAGGTTTTGAAATGCATTCAATTGGCTAATAGACGTAGGTAATTCTTGCAAGTTCGAACAATTCTTCAAATGAAGGTTTTGAAGTGCACTCAATTGGCCAATAGATGTGGGTAATTCTTGCAAGCCCGAACAACTCGACAAATGAAAGTTTTGGAATGCATTCAATTGGCTAATGGATGTTGGTAATTCTTACAACCTCGAACAATTATGCAAATCAAGGTTTTGGAGTGCATTCAATTGACAAATAGATGTAGGTAATTCTTATAAGCTTGAACACAAACGCAAATGAAGGTTTTGGAGTGCATTCAATTGGCCAATAGATGTAGGTAATTCTTGTAAACTCAAACATGCCCACAAATAAAAGTTTTGTAGTGTGCTCAATTAACCAATAGATGTGGGTAATTCTTGTAAGTTCAAACAATTATTCAAATCAAGGTTTTGGACTACACTCAATTGGCCAATAGACATAGGTAATTCTTACAAACTCAAACAATAGCTCAAATCAAGGCTTTGGAGTGCACTCAATTGGCCAATAGATGTAGGTAATTTTTGTAAACTTAAACACCCCGATAGATTAAACTCTTGAAATGTAATCAATTAGCCAATAGATCTAGTTAATTCTTGGAAGCCTTAACAACTTGACAAATGGAGCTTTTGGAATGCATTCAATTGGCCAATAGACATAGGTAATTCTTGCGAGCCCCAATAACTTGACAAATCAAGGTTTTGGAATGCATTCAATCAGCCAATAGATGTAGGTAATTCTTGTAAGTTCGAACAATTGCTTAAATGAAGGTTTTGGAGTGCACTCAATTGGCCAATACATGTAAGTAATTTTTGTAAATTTGAACACCCCAATAGATTAAGCTCTTGAAGTGTAATCAATTGGCCAATAGATGTAGGTAATTCTTGCAAACTCGAACACCTTGATAAATTCTAAGAGTGCATTCAATTTGCCAATAAATGTAGATAATTCTTTCATATCAATAGATATTTCCATATTAAGGCCATGGCTTATATTTTAAAAATTGTAAATAATTATAGTTTGTTAAATGGAATATTTGTAAATGACAATAATTAAACAAATTATTTGGAAACTTTTGGATCATGCATTCTTGGAAACAACCATCAAAGGTTATTCAAATTTTGACTTTGGATGAAATTTTCCACAGTATTTGGTGAAGCTTTTGTTAAGTCAAATAACCTAAAGTTGTCAAATTCCTTTGACCCATTTTAGAAAAATGAAGGCAAAATTTCACATTTTAAAAAAGAAATGCCTTCTAAATCTTTCACCACCTATCACATCAAACAAATTACAAACAATTGTCAACATCAATAAAAATAAATTTTCATTCAAATGCCATGTTTTTAATGAAAAATATTACATTTCCTTAACTAAAACTAAAACTTATGGTTTCACTTGGAATTTTGACAAAATATATATACCATAGGATCGAATTAAAAAATGTTGTTCAAACCTGATTCTTTTGCAAAGATATATTGGGTTTCCATATAAATCGACTCATTGTAGCTTTCGTTGTGATATTTCGACCCATGTTTCATAATTATTCATGCATGTACAAGCTCCCATCTTTTGCCCATTTGATTAAAGATCTATTTTCAAGTTTTGTAATATAAACATAAGGCTCAATGAATCATCTCCATTCCAATACATTTGACAAAATGTAATTTTTTTGGAATCAATGAAAAAACAAACAATATCCAAAAACATGTTTTAATGTGTCTTAATCAAATGGTCATAAGAAATTTACAAAGTTTTCCAAAACATTTCATTGGTAGAGCCCCTTGTTATATTTCGCCCACCTTTCAATTTGTGTAATGCACCTTTTCATATTTCCAATTCACAAATATCACACAAATAACAACCCAATACTTCAAGGCTTAAAGGGAAGCCCCCACAAGTATTTATAATATCCATAGAAATGTTTTTGAAATCATTTGTCACACGATTTACATGTTTGAATGGATGGAACATGAAAAGTTCCCTTGCTTGTTCTTCTTCCAATAATGCCATGTCTATTTTTGCGGACTCTTTTACATGATTTTTCAATTTTTGCCAATTTCGACAATTTATGAATATTTTGCTCTTATAATCTACATTAATGGCATGTTTGTGAATAACAAATTACAAGGCTCTAAGGTTCTTTGTCATATCAACATCATCCACAACCACTAAAACTTTCTTTGATATCGTGCATTACTTGATTTCATCAAAGTATTTATCAACATCTTGATCCCTTGTGTAACTCTTTATCACACAAATCTTGTAGAAGTTTTTTTTTGACAATGTTGATGTCTTTTGATTTCACATCCTCCAAGAAGCTAGATTTTTCATATTGGTTGTGGGACAAATGATACACTTTTTTACTCAAGTGGTATTCCCAATCCCACCCATTCTAACTAATGTGACAATAGATTCCTTTTGTAACAAACTATTTATGGCATTTGCTTCATCTTCCAATGCCACTTCATAACATGGCAAAGGTGGCATAGTTGGTTTTTTTTTTCCTAACAAAGTTCACCCAAAAAATAAATTTTATTTCAAATAATGGATAATACCTTAAAAATTGTGGCACCCAATTTAAGTGAAATGATGTAATGTTTGCATTCAAATTAAATGAACATACATAATTCCAAAAATTAAAACCATTGTTTTTACTTCCATAAAAAATTTCAAACATTCTAATAATTTGGAATAACTTAAATGGTCCCTTGATGGTGGCCTACAAATTATCAAGTGATTAGTATCTTCGACTTTGTAATTGTTATTGTTTGACAATCGAATAGCTAAAGTCATTGGCACTAAAATTCCTTACACATGTGCAATAGTTATTTTATATAGAACTCCTTGACATGATTGGATTTATCTTATTATGCAAGTTGTCAAATGTAATGTAGTAACCAAATGATGATTGGAACAATAATTTAAATTTTATGTTCAAACTATATAAATCAAATAAATTTGTAACATAACTTCATTTAACCTTGTTACAAATGAATTTAAAATAAAATTACAAAGGTGTTTCTTTTAATTGAAATTCTATTCACAATGAATTTATAATTTTTACTATGATAACATGTTGGAATGGATTCATGGAGAAAGAAGGGAAAACTTAAAACCAATTTCAAAACTAATGCTAATAGATTCAAAAGTTAAACCAACACAAGTTTTTGTAACATAAAAAATCTTCAAGTATGGAACCTAGTTGGATAGTCAATACATTTAGATGAAAATCTTACCCATTCATCGTCAATAAGTAATCCTTCAACAAATGCATAGATGTTGATGTCTTCGCAAATAGATTTGTTAAAATCTATTGAAAGTTGCTCCATTTTTAAGTCAAAAGATTCCATATTTTTCAAAAGACTTGATGGGGTTGTATCCTTGGTGATTTGTTGACACTGCCACTTGAAATACTTTGATAGATCTGGGGTACCACCGGCAAGTGGTACACTATAAAACACCACACCTTTAAGATTTTTCAAAAATTTCTCACAACAATTTTGTGCTTTAACATCCAAATTATTTGTTTGCTTTTGATACACATGTTTATGCATTTCAGCCACCAAGCTTTTGAAGACAAGACCTCCGAAACTATAAACAACCATTGCCACTAGTATGTCCCAAAGAGTTTCATACCTACAAAATATTTCAAAATACACCAAAAATGCATCAACAACATTTTTAATGGTAATGTACATGTACATATAGTCACGACGTCATATATTGTATATATTGCAATTTGTCAATTAACACAACAACCTAAGCCATAAGTCCATAACATATTTGTTTGTAATTTTTTTTTCATTTTTCATTTTCTTTTAAAAGTTTACCTATAAATTGTTCCAATCACATGTAGGTAAATAAGTTATTATGCACAAGCATGTAGGCATTTAATTCCAAATGTTAATGTATAGATAAGGTTTTATGTGTTACATTAACAATGTAACTCAAATAATAGAATGTAGGAAATTGGAAATAAGATATATATTTTTTGAAATTAAATAAATGTACAAAGTGGATTCCAATTCAGTGAATTATATAAGTAATGGAATTTAGTTTGAGTGAAAAATATGAAACTTCAAAAAGTTCTTGTCACAAATTGTCATTACAACCAAATTGGATTCCTATGACTTGATAATGTGAACATAAACTTTGTTAATAATTCATTTCAACATAAAAATTAACACCAAAATGACATTTCATGTTTTCTTCAATGGATTTAAAAGTTCCAAATTGTTCAAGATTGAATGTGTACCACAACAATGTTCCACATGAACAATTTATTCAAAGATGTCAAAATATAATCAATTATCTTTAATTGAAACACACACTGAAAAATAAGATGCCCATAAATAAAGCAATTGTCACACCTTGAATCTGTAACCAAATTTTGAATGAGGTTTCAACCAATTTTAGTCACATCATTGTGGACATTTGCCACAACATTAGAATCATATGATAATGACAAATTTTGACATTGTCATTCAAATCCTTTGGGATTGACATTTGTGGCCAACATATGCATTCTTCTTTACCATCGATGGGGTGTGTTGTCCATGTTTGTTTCCAATAATCATCAATCCCATAAATAATCCCATGGAAAAAAATTATGGTCAAATTCGGGTTTTTTTTGAAGTGTAAATGGGATTTAAATCATGCACTGGATATTTTTACAAAAAAAAGAAAAGAAATGTTAACAAGATTCATTAAATAAGTCTGGGAAATAATTTGATTATACGTAAAATTAAAAAAATGCAAGATTCCTGAAGTGTACAATCACAATATTTGACAAAATACGTATAGTTAATTGAAAATGTAAAGTAGAACAAGACAATAATCTATTAATTAAGCAATACCATATTCATCTTGCAATATTATTTAAATTAAAATTTTGATTCCATTCCCATATTTGTAATTTTTTGAAGCTTGTTAATTTTCTTTCAAAAAGTCAAGTGAGTCACAAAAGAAGATCATTTACATGCAAAGTAAGTTACAAAATATAATTCAATAATTGACTATCATCACATAATGGTATGATGGAATATTAGCTAATAAATTTAAGGACTAAAGCTAAAAATTGAAATCTTCAAATTCTAGGTTCTTCAATTAAAACCAACTAATTAATCTAATTTAGTTTCATTTCACTACTTTTTTCACTAATTTTGGCCACCAAGGGTTGTAATTCTTAATCAATTAAGACACAATCACAAGAATAATGTCCAAGAAATTTTTTAATAATTATTTTGTTGGGTTTAAACCACTTTGGAATTCCTCACAATCTACATCAAAGTTGCAATCCTTACACATTCTATATATGAACATAGCCAATGCCAATTGACAAATTTTCCTCTCATCAATTTTACTTGTTATAGCAAAATGAATCTCAAATGTAAGAGTTTGTTTTGATATCATTTCATTTCGTATCGGCTGATTTAAATGATGCAATGAAAAAGGAAGCAAAATTATTGGTACTCAACAAGGAAGCTCATAAACTAATATCAAATTTCAACATGTAGCTTCAGAAACCCAAGAAAAAGAGTTGTGCAAAACAAGTTCAATCACAAAGTCAAGAGGACACACCAGATGGGTGCCTTGTCTAGAGCTTGAAGGAGCATTTTCACCTAGGACTGGAGGTGTGTTGATCGCACCAGGGATCTGCATAACATCTCCTTTTCTTTTTTTTGGTGGCCCTTGTGAAACATCAACATCATGTCTCTTATGGTGAGAGAAGGAATTGCCCATATCTCTCACCACTCAAATTCAATTCATTAACTCCTCTTGTATATGTTTTCTCTTCCCTTTCTGCTCTCCTAAAACCTGCTAGAAGTCCTTTACCCTCTCAAAAGCACACATTCTATGAAGTGTCTCCATCTCAACACAGATCCACAAAACCTGATTTTTCCTATGGTTTTCTCTCTCGACATATTGATGCGTTTTCCTCTTGAGTAGTTTCCAAAAGAGTGAAAGGAAGACTTTTAGTAGGATATTGCAATTGAGAAATCCGCAAAAGAGATTCTGGCCAGTGTCCTTTGCTGGTTCCTACTTTAATTAGTTCACATGGCCTCTTCCTTGTTCAGCGCTGATGGTACTTGATACTTATTACTATCAA
>Ga0116229_10012639_pt1 | contig 12112 bp, 10 predicted proteins | sample S1TSphgellanicum_3_FD_87313 | JGI IMG/M metagenome (GOLD analysis project Ga0116229, IMG submission 87313) | Host-associated microbial communities from peat moss isolated from Minnesota, USA - S1T2_Fc - Sphagnum magellanicum MG | ecosystem: Host-associated > Plants > Peat moss > Unclassified...
GGGCAAGTGGCTGGCGGCGGGCAACGCCAAGAAGCCCGGTTCGCTGATCCAGACGGCCTATGAGCACGGCGTGCCGATCTTCTGCCCCGCCTTCACCGACAGCTCGGCGGGCTTTGGCCTGGTCAAGCACCAGATGGAGCGGATCAAGGCGGGCAAGCCCTACGTGACCATCGATTCCGTTGCGGACTTCCGGGAGCTGACGGAAATCAAGATCGCGGCTGGAACCACGGCGCTCTTCATGGTCGGCGGCGGCGTGCCGAAGAACTTCGCCCAGGATACGGTCGTCTGCGCCGAGATATTAGGGTTGGAGGCGGAAATGCACAAATACGCCATCCAGATCACCGTCGCCGATGTCCGCGACGGCGCCTGCTCCTCCTCCACGCTCAAAGAAGCCTGCTCCTGGGGGAAGGTCGATGTGACCTACGAGCAGATGGTGTTCGCCGAGGCCACCACCGTCGTCCCGCTGATCGCGTCCGACGCCTATCACCGCGGCGCCTGGAAGGACCGCGACGAGCGCCGCTGGGCGGATTTGTTTAAGCGATAGCGACGGATTTGCTATCAAAATTAGATAGCAATGTCGGCTGCACTCGACTATAATGGTTCAGTTGAACGGTAAAAATCGCCGAACGCTCCATGCCGTCTTCACCGACCCTATATCGGCGTCGATGGTGTGGAGCGACGTCGAATCACTATTCATCGCGCTAAAGTGTCAGGTGATCGAGGGATCGGGATCTCGGGTTCGGTTCGAGCGTAACGGCGTCGTCGCCATCTTCCATCGGCCGCATCCTCAGAAGGAAGCGAAGCGCTATCAGGTTCGCGACGCCCGCGAGTTCCTTGTGAAATTGGGAGAGGCTCCATGACCGCCGTCGTCTACAAGGGTTACACCGCCAATATCGAGTTCGACGCTGTCGATGAACTGTTCGTCGGCCGCCTCGCTGGGATCAACGATGTTGTCGGATTCCATGCCGAAACGGTCGAGGGCTTAAAGACGGCCTTTCATGACGCTGTGGACGATTATATCGAGACCTGCGCGCGTGTCGGGAAAACGGCTGAAAAGCCTTATTCGGGCAAGCTTATGGTTCGAGTCGCGCCGGAGGTTCACGCTCAGGCCGCCCTTGCGGCTCAGCTCTCGGGCCAAAGCCTGAACCGCTGGATGGAAGGCGTGCTTCTACAGGCCGCCGAGCGGACGGTTTCCGGCGTCGTTCCAGTTTAGCTAAGGGCGCTAAAAGGGACGGTATCACGTCTCCACAGCGTGTACGCCCTTGACTTGGTCGCGCGCGCCCGCAAAACCCGGCGCCCATAAACGCCTCCAACGGAGAACACTAAGGCCATGGCCATTCGCGTCGCTATCAATGGGTTCGGCCGCATCGGCCGTCTCGTGCTGCGGTCCTTGGCCGAACACAATCGCACCGATATCGAGGTTGTGGCGATCAACGATCTGGGGCCGGTCGCCACCAACGCCCACCTTATCAAGTACGACTCGACCCACCGTCGCTTTCCCGGCGAGGTCACGTTCGGCGACGACTGGCTCGACGTCGGGTTCGGCAAGATCAAGACGACGGCGATCCGCAATCCGGCCGAGCTGCCCCACAAGGAGCTGGGCGTCGATATCGCCTTTGAATGCACCGGCATCTTTACGGCCCGCGACAAGGCTTCGGCCCACTTGGACGCCGGCGCTAAGCGGGTGCTGATCTCCGCGCCCGGCGATAAGGCCGACAAGACCATCGTCTACGGCGTAAACCACGATGTGCTGACGGCGGACGATGTGATCGTCTCCAATGCGTCCTGCACAACCAACTGCCTGGCCCCGGTCGCCAAGGTGCTGCACGACCTGTGCGGGATCGAGCGCGGTTATATGACGACGGTCCATAGCTACACCAACGACCAGCCGTCCCTGGATCAGATCCACAAGGACCTCTACCGCGGGCGCACCGCGGCCCAGAACATCATCCCGACCTCTACGGGCGCCGCCAAGGCTGTGGGCCTGGTGTTGCCCGAACTGAAGGGCAAGCTGGACGGCGCCTCGGTGCGCGTGCCCACGCCCGATGTCAGCGTGATCGACTTCAAGATCGTCCCGAGCCGGGACGTGACCAAGGCGGAGATCAACGCCGCGATGACGGCGGCGGCGGAAGGCGCCATGAAGGGCGTGCTGGCGGTGACGAATGAGCCGCTGGTCTCCAGCGACTTCATCCACGATCCCCACTCCTCCACCTTCGCCTTGCCTGAAACCCAGGTGATCGAAGGCAAGCTGGCGCGGGTGTTCAGCTGGTACGACAACGAGTGGGGCTTCTCCACCCGGATGGCCGATACCGCCCTGGCGATGGCCAAGTTCCTTTAAGCCGATTTTTCCAAGCCCCAGTTTCTCCAAGACAGGCATGACCTTGCGAACCCTCGACCAGGCCGGCGATCTCGCCGGCAAGCGCGCCCTTGTCCGCGTGGATTTCAACGTACCGATGCAGGATGGCCGCATCGGCGACGACACGCGTCTGCGGGCCGCCTTGCCGACGATCCGGGCCCTGTCTGATCGAGGGGCGAAGGTCATCCTGCTGTCCCACTTCGACCGGCCGAAGGGCAAGGTCGTCCCGTCCATGAGCCTTGCGCCTCTGGTCGAGCCCCTGGCGGCTCTTCTGGGGCTGCCGGTGGCGTTCGCTGCTGACAGCATCGGGTCTGTAGCGGAAGAGGCCGTGGCGGCGCTCGCGCCTGGCGGCGTGATCCTTTTGGAGAACCTGCGCTTCCATGCCGGCGAAGAAGCGGACGATCCGGCGTTTGCGGCCGCCTTGGCCAAGCTTGGCGATCTCTACCTCGACGACGCCTTCTCCGCCGCCCACCGCGCCCACGCCTCGACTTCAGCCCTGGCTAAGCTTCTGCCAGCCTATGCGGGCCTGGCGATGGCGCGGGAGCTTGATGCGCTGGACAAGGCGCTGGGCGCGCCGGTGCGGCCCGTGGTCGGGATCGTCGGCGGCTCCAAGGTTTCGACCAAGCTCGACCTTCTGAAGAACCTCGTGACCAAGCTCGATTACCTGGCCATCGGCGGCGGCATGGCCAACACCTTCCTGTACGCCCAGGGCCATTCGGTGGGCGCCTCCTTGTGCGAGAAGGACCTCAAGGCGACGGCGCAGGAGATCGTGCAGCTCGCCGCGGCGAACAACTGTACACTTTTGCTGCCCGTGGATGTGGTGGTGAGCGAAGAGTTGGCGCCAGGGGCGGCTCATTTCACCCGCGGCCTGGATGGCGTGCGCGACGCCGAGCGCATCCTCGACGCTGGCCCTGAGACCGTCGCCAAGCTCAACGCGGTGATCGACGCCGCCAAGACCTTGATCTGGAACGGGCCGCTGGGCGTGTTTGAGGCGCCGCCCTTTGACGCCGCCACGGTCGCGGTCGCGCACCATGCGGCTGCGCGCGCCAAAAGCGGCGCCCTGGTCGCCGTTGGCGGCGGCGGCGATACGGTGGCGGCCCTGCATCACGCCGGCGTCGCGTCCGACCTCACCTTCGTTTCGACCGCAGGCGGCGCCTTCCTGGAGTGGATGGAAGGCAAGCCCCTACCGGGTGTCGAGGTTCTTCAGGGGTAGGTTTCGGTTGGGCGTCATCGGCGGAAGGCCTATGACGCCCCTCGTTTTCGCGCTGAAAGCGGGTGCGTGCTTCGAGACAGTCGCTCTTCGAGCGCCTTCCTCAGCATGACGAAGTTTAATGTAATCAATGAGATTCGTCATCCTGAGGAGTCCCGCAGGGGCGTCTCGAAGAACGCAATCCGCCCTATTCAGGGGTCTCATTTACTAATAAGAGACGACCAGCCGCATGGGGCGTCCAAATTTCGAGCTTGTGATATAAGCGCTTGACCGGTTTAAGCTGCCGGTCTGACCCGGAGAGCGTTTGATGCCGGAAGATGGCTCCAACCTGATCGCGATGCGCCCCGCCAACGCCGCGAACGGATTCGATCTCCGTCGCGTCGGAACCCATCCAGACTACTGGTATCCGCTGGCCTGGTCGCAGGACCTCGGGCCCGGCAAGCTCTTGGCTAGGCGCTTTGCCGGCGAACCCATCGTGCTCTATCGCGGCAAGGGCGGGAAGGTGTTTGCGCTGGAGGACCGCTGCGCCCACCGCCAGGTGCCCTTAAGCCAGGGCGTGGTGAGCGGCGACGAGGTGAAGTGCGGCTATCACGGCTGGGCTTACAACAGCGCCGGCAAGTGCGTGGACGTGCCCTATCTGGGCAAGGAGCGGTTGCCCAACGGCGTGAAGAGCTATCCGGCCCTGGAGGTCGATGGCCTGATCTTCTTCTTCCCCGGCGATCCCGCCCTGGCCGAGGCGCGCGCGCCGACCGCGCTCGGATCGTCCGCCAATAAGGGCTACAAGACCCGTCAGCTAAACCGCGAGGTCGCCTGCCACTATACGTTCATGCACGAAAACCTGTTCGACATGAACCACCAGTTCCTGCACCGCAAGCAGATGGGCATGATCAAGGCCAAGTGCTTGGGCAAGCGCATGGGCGAGGATTGGGCCGAGGTCGATTACACCTTCAGCCGAACCGAGGGGAAGTCGAGCCTGGGCGAGAAGGTGATCGTCGATCTGGTCCGCTCCCGCGGCGAGGCGAAGAAGGACTTCTCCGACCTGATGACGATCCGGACGGAATATCCCTATCAGCGGCTGAAGGTCTGGGTCGGCCGCGAGGTGGGGGAGGGGACGGAGCCTGTGCTCGACGTGTGGCTCGGCTATACGCCGCTGGATCGCGAACAGCGCACCAACCGCACCTTCGGCTATCTATCCGTCAAAAAGCCGCCTGTGCCGGGCCTGATCCACATGGTCTGGCCGTTTGTGACCTGGTTCACGGAGCGGATTTTCACCGAGGACAAGGACGTGGTGGAGTTTGAGCAGAAGGCGCACGACGAGCAGGGCGGCGACTGGAACAATGAGGTGTTCCCCGCCATCCGCGATCTGCGCGGCGTTCTCGCCCGCTGCGGCCTTCCCATGGACCAAGACCCCTCCGCGCAGCGCACCTTCGCGGCGGAATAGCTATAGGTTAGCCGAGCAGCGCCCTGCGTCCGCCCTTCGGCGCGGCGGCTACGAGGCGCCTGCCAGTTCGCCAAGAATGCGGGCCTCGACAGCTATTCGGTCACTGAGAGGAAGGCTGCCGATGCGTTCGGCGTCTTTAGCCTCAATGGTCGCTATTTTCGCCGTCCGCACGACGGACTCGGCTGACAGCCCGGAATGAGTCAAATCGGAGACCTGGACGTCGCCTCGCCACCTTCGGTTTTCGGCGCTCGTAATCATCAGGACCCAGAGAAGTCCGTGCTCAGCCTGCAGAGCGGTCGCAGCCATGACGAGCGCCGGTCGATATTGGCGCACAGGTCGATCCGTGTATGGAAACGGAACCTTGATAATATCCCAGGGCTCAAAGATCGGCATACGCCCGCCTATCGGCGTCGCTCAGCCATTCACTAAAGGCGCCGAAGGGATCTTCAGCCGCGTCTTTGGCGGCGCGCGTTAAAAAGACCCGGCCGCCTTCGATATGGTAGGCGATCTCCTCACCCGCCTTCAAATGGAGGGCGGTGCGAACCGGCTGAGGAATCGTCGTCTGGGCCTTACGGGTCAATTTGCTTGTAATCATGTCGAGGTTTGGTAAGGAAAATCCTTACCTAAGTCAAGCTTGCGTGTCGGCGTCTATCGCGTACACACTCGAACGCCGGATGGACTGAAGGTAGGAAGGGGTGCGGCGCATGAGCTTTACCCCTGACGAACTGTCCGCGATCCGCACCAGCCTGATTGTCGCCACGCGCGCGGTCGTGTTCGCCCTGCCGCTGGCGGTGGCCATGGCCTGGATTTTGGCGCGAGGTCGCTTCTTTGGCCGCACGGTGCTCGATCTCCTGGTTCACAGCCCCATGGTGCTGCCCCCGGTGCTGGTTGGCTATGGGCTGTTGCTAATGTTTGGCGTGCAGGGGCCCGTGGGCGGCTGGCTGATGCGCAGCTTCCATGTCCGCCTGGTGTTCACCTCGACCGGCGCCTCGGTGGCGAGCGCCGTGATGGCCTTTCCCTTGATGGTGCGCTCGGCGCGGCTGTCGCTGGAGGGGATCGATCCGGCGATTGAGACGGCGGCGCGGTCGCTGGGCGCGGGCGCCCTTGATCGGATGGCGACCATCGTGCTGCCCTTGGCGGCGCCGGGCGTGGTGTCGGCGGCGATTGTAGGCTTTGCAGCGTGCCTGGGCGAGTTCGGCGCTGTGATCACCTTCGCCGCCAATGTGCCCGGCCAGACCCAGACCCTTCCGTTAGCCATCTATAGCGCCCTACAGGCGCCGGACGGCGACGCCACGGCTTTCAAGCTGGCGGGCGTCTCCTTCGCCCTGGCCATCGTGGCGCTGGCGGCGTCGGAGGTCGTAGCGCGGCGGGTGAGCCTTGCCCGGTGAGCGATGATGGTTGGGCTTGACGTCGCCGTCGCCAAGCGGCTGGGCGCCCTGTCGCTAGACGTAACCTTCAGCGTCCCAGCCCAGGGCGTCACCGCCCTGTTCGGCCGCTCCGGCGCGGGCAAGAGCGCGACGCTTGGCGCCATCGCTGGGGCGTTGAGGCCGGATCGCGGCCGGATCGCGCTTGGCGAGCGGGTCCTGTTCGACGCCGAGGGCGGCATAGACCTGCCGATGGAGCGGCGGTCGGTCGGCTGGGTGTTCCAGGATGCGCGGCTCTTTCCGCATCTCAGCGTGCGCGCCAACCTCGATTACGGGGCTCGCCGGGCGCGCGGGCGGGACGCGGGCGTGCGGTTTGACGAGGTGTTGAGCGTCTTGGGCATCGCGCCGCTGTTGGCGCGGCGACCCGCGCGGCTGTCGGGCGGCGAGCGCCAGCGGGTGGCGATTGGCCGGGCGCTTCTCAGCCAGCCGTCGCTGCTCCTGATGGATGAGCCCCTGTCGGCCCTGGACGCCCCCCGGCGGGCGGAGATCCTGCCGTTTCTGGCGCGGCTTAAGACCCGCTTCGCCCTGCCGATCCTCTATGTCACCCATTCCCTGGCCGAGGTCGTGCGCCTGGCCGATCAGGTGGTGGTGTTGGACGAGGGACGCGTCGTGGCCCAAGGGGCGCTGGCCGAGGTCTTGGCGAGGGCCGACCTGCCCCTGTTGTCGGGCCGCGCCGATGCGGCGGCGACCCTGGACGGGGTCGTGGCCGAGCACCTGACCGCACGCGGCTTGAGCCGGCTTCGGATCGGCCAGATCGATTTGTTTGCGCCGCGCTTGCAGCAGGCCGTGGGCGCGCCCGTGCGGGCCGTTGTTCTAGCGCGCGACGTGCTGCTGGCCCGCGTGCGGCCCGAGGCGATCTCCGCGCGCAACATCTTGCCCGGGCTGATCGCCGGCTTGGCCTCTAGACCGGATGGGTCGGTGATGGTCCGCGTGGCCCTGGATGGCGGGCCGGCTTTGCTGGCGGCCATCACCGCGGATGCGGTCCAGTCTCTGAGCCTGGCTGCCGGTGAGCCGATCTGGGCGATCCTGAAGTCTGTCGCGGTGGAAGGCGCTGCCCCGGGTGGCTTGCTGGCCCTGTTCGACGACTGAGCGCGTATGCTCAAGACGTCCGCGGCGCAAACAGGATCAACCCCGCGCCGCCAAGACATATCAGGCCGCCCACGATCTCCCAACGATCCGGCGTGCGACCCTCCACCAGCCTCAGCCAAAGCAGCGATGCGGTAATGTAGACCCCGCCATAGGCCGCATAGGCCCGCCCCGCCGTGGCGCTGTCGATCCGTGTCAGAAGTAGAGCGAACAGCACGAGCGCCGCGACGCCAGGTATGACGTAGATCGGCGACCGCCCCTCTTTCAGCCAAAGCCAAAACGAGAAGCAGCCCGCGATCTCGGCGAAACCGGCGGCGATGTAGGTGGCGAGGGAAAGGACATAGCGCAGAACGGCCTCCTGTACGGGATTCGCCTATCCCATGTCACAGGCCAAGTCGTCTACCGGCGCCGACCTGGCGCCCTGTAGCGCTGCCTATAACTATTCCCACGAATCAGGTAAGTTCTTGGTATGTTCTAATCTAGCTACGTGAGGCCGCCGTGATCCAGCCCTTCCTTCGCAAGTTCAGCAGCGCCAGGCCGGAGGGCGATGGGCGTCAGGCCTATCTCAATGAGGACGGCGCCTATGAAAGATAACTTCGGATTTTTCTCAATAACGCGTTTCAACCGGGGGCGGCCTGGCTGGAAAAATTTAGCGTTTTTTCATACTCATCCGTTCACCGGGCTGCGCCCTGACGGAGAAAAATGGAGCACGAAACCGGATTGCGAGGTGAGCGCCGATCTCAGCAATCCGAATTTCTCCAATATCGTTAACATGATACAGGCGCCCGATGGGGTGCGTTATTACTATGGCGGTTAGAGGGCTCAATATTATAGAATTGTATATGAATGTATATTTTCTTTGTGGTGATTAACATGAAAATAAAATTAAATAATATTGCGGCATTGATTTTTATGAGCATAATACATGTTTCATACGCGAGGGCGGAGGGAAGTTTCAAGCCTTTCTATAAAGATTCTGCGGCCCTTACATGTCATTATTGGAATAAAGCTAGGGCGGCTAACGACGCGTCATCACGCGAAGATGAAGCGTGGGTATTGGGATTTGCGTCAGGCGTGAGTCTGTTCTGGAACAGTAATTCGAAAAAAATTATGAAAATTACTAATTATAGGCTATTTAAAGAAGTTGATCGGCGATGCCAGAAGCTAGAAAGGGATGGCTTCCTTGATGACGTAATTCTTGATATAATTCGTGATGCTATTATAAATTAAACGGGAGGATCAAACGCAGAGTCGCCCTACAGCGCGGCGCGACCCAAACGAAGAAGCACCGCTTCGTTGAGGCTCACCTTATGGATGCCCAGAAGGCGGCTGACAAATTGCATATTCCGGCTGAGAATATACTTGGGATTTCTGTTCTGAAATTTGACTGGTGAGAGAAGCATCTGCCTAAGGCCACGAACAACTATTTTGGCATCCACGACTCCTCTCCCCATGCGATTGGTTTTGTGGGGTCAAAAAAGCCGCCACATTCAAAATTGTCAAAATTTTTAAGCTATGGAGATAGCGCTAAAGAACTTGCAGAGCCGGTCTCCCGTAGAGCTTAAAGAAATATAAAGTGCCGCTTTGCTTTGAAAGAGACGGAATAATATAGAATATTAAATTTCTTAAAGCCGGAATGTGACTGATGTGCGTCTCGAACTGCGTTTCCCGAACGACGTGGTGATCGATATATGACGCCTTAGCCCATTAGGGCGCTGCGAGAGATCGCCTTCGCCGGGCCTGCCATGCTGAATGTCAAGACCATCCAATGGCGCTCCATCCAGGTTGGGTTGACCAAGGTCTTTGTCCTGTTCCTCGCGTTGGTCATCCTGCTCGGCTTCTTCGCGGTGGAGGAGTTGGGCGCCGTCAACAAGGTGTCTGCCGAGATCCGGGATCGCTGGCTGCAGAGCACGCGGGTGCTGGGCGACCTCAACAACTATACCTCCGACGCCCGCGCGGCTGAGGCGAGCCGCCTCTTGGCCCGCGACGCCGCCCAACGCGCCGCAGTTGATCGGCAGATCGACGACCTCAATCGCGCCATCGCCCAGTCCGACCGGGAGTACCGGCGCATTCCCCACGATAGGGAGGAGATGGGGCTCTACCGCCGCTTCGTCGCCGACTGGCAAGTCTATGGCGTGCTCGCCAATCGCGTGCTCGCCCTGTCCCGCCGTGGCTCGCCCCAGGAGGCCGAGGCGCTCTACATGAGCGGCTCGCTCAGGGCCTATAACGCGGCCAGCGACGCCCTTGGCGTGCTCACCAGCCGCACCGTCGCCCGCGCTGCAGGCGTCAACAATCAAGCCCTATCGACCTACGATACCGCCCGGATGCTGATCCTTTTGGTGCTGGCGTCTGCCGGCGTGGGGCTGGTCGCCGCGATCAACTATATCGGGCGTCACATCACCAACCCGATCCTGAGCCTCGCCGCCGCGATGCGCTCGCTCGCCGCCAACGACATGGGCGCTGAGGTCGAAGGCGCAGCCCGAGAGGATGAGATCGGTGAGATGGCGCGCGCCGTCGAGGTCTTCCGCAGCAACGCGATTGAGCTAGCCCATAGCCAACAGGGCCTGATGCAGCAGGCGTCCATGCTGGAGGAACGGCTCCAGGCGGAGCAGGCCCTCACGGACTTGCAGCGCAATTTCGTTTCCATGGCGTCTCATGAGTTTCGCACGCCGCTGACGATCATAGACGGACATGCTCAGCGCCTGATTTCCACCGTCGACCGCTCGTCCCTGGACGATGTCGCCGAACGCGCCGGGCGAATCCGCAAAACGGTGCGTCAGATGACCCATCTGATCGAACATCTGATGAGCACGTCGAAACTGCTCGACGGGACGACCGGTCTCTATTTCCACCCAGCGCAGATCGATATCTCGGAATTGATATCGGATGTAGTGCGGATTCATCGGGAGATGGCGCCCAACGCGCAAATCGTCGAGCACAGACGATCCAGTACGGTCATCTTTGCGGACTACAAGTTGCTTTACCAAGCTGTCAGCAACCTGCTCTCCAACGCGATCAAATATTCGCCCGATGGCGGCGCCATCCGGTTAGGCGTCAACGTCTCCGACAGCCAGGTGGAAATTGTCGTCGAGGACGAAGGGATCGGCGTTCCAAGCGCGGACTTGGACCGCGTGTTTGATCGCTACCATCGGGCGCCCAACGCCCATGGCATCGTGGGCACGGGCATAGGCTTGCACCTGGTCAAGATGGTCGCAGACCTGCACGGCGGCGCGGTCGCTGTGCAAAATCGTGACGGCCGGGGCGCTCGCTTTACTGTACGCTTGCCGATGAGGGCGCAATAAGGCCGGCGCCCCCCAGCCCCATGGACGACCCGTTCGGACAACCAATGAAGTCCCTTGTTTCGGCCGCGTTTAGGACGCCGAAGATGCAGTCGATCAGGGCGCGACCATTGATGGGCTTGGTCTGCACAGCATCGAACCCAAGCTTTACCAGCGCACTTTCGCCGCCGCCTATGACATCCGCAGTAAGGGCGATGATGGGGATGGTCGCCAGCCCGGCGTTTCCTGAACGGATTTCCTGAACCGCTTCGCTCCCGTTCATACGCGGCATCTGCAGGTCCATCAGCACGACGTCGAAGGCGACCGACCGCAAAATCTCCAAAGCTTCCAAGCCATCGCCCGCCGTGGTGATCTCCGCGCCGACAGCTTCCAGAACGGCTCGCGCCACGGCCAGGTTGATCGGATTGTCATCGACAACGAGCAGCCGCGCACCGGTCAAGGGCTGCTGATCATGAGCGCCGTCACTTACGCCTCTGGCCTCGGGGGGCTCCGCCTTTGGAAGCGGCAGATAGACGGTAAACGTGGAGCCTTCGCCCACCGAGCTGATCAAGCTCACGTTCCCGCCCATCAGCTCGCTCAATTGTTTGCAAATCGACAGCCCCAAGCCTGTGCCGCCAAAGCGTCGGGTCGTGGAGGCGTCGGCTTGGGTGAAAGATTGGAACAGCCGCCGCTGCTGGTCCGGCGTCATGCCGATGCCGGTGTCCGACACTTCGATCCGCACGCCGGATAGATAGGGCGCGATCTGAACCTTCACCCGCCCGACCTGGGTGAATTTGAGAGCGTTGGAGACCAGGTTCAGCACGACCTGTCGCACGCGCGTCGGATCGCCCGACACCCAGCGCGGTGTTTCTGGATCGACCGCGTAGGTCAGTTCGACGCCCTTTTCGCTCGCCAGGTGACTCCAAAGATCGTGGACGCTCTGACCAACTTCGATCAGGTCGAAGGTCGCGACCTCGAGCTCCAGCTTGCCGGCCTCGATCTTGGAGACATCCAAGATGTCGTTCAGGATCGTCATCAAGCTATCGCCAGACCGCAGGATCATCTCGACCTGGCCGAACTGCTCGGCGTTCAGTGGCGACAGCTTTAAAGCCTGAGCCATGCCGAGCACCCCGTTCATGGGCGTTCGCAGTTCGTGACTCATCATAGCCAGGAATTTGGACTTCGCCGCATTCGCCGCCAGCGCCAGCGAGGTCTGCTCCGAAAGCTGGGCGGTTCGATCCTCGACCTGCCGCTCAAGCTCGCGGTGCTGACGGCGCATCGCGGCGGTGCGCCAAAAAATGAGGCCCACCACCGCTA
>Ga0116229_10012643_pt1 | contig 12110 bp, 11 predicted proteins | sample S1TSphgellanicum_3_FD_87313 | JGI IMG/M metagenome (GOLD analysis project Ga0116229, IMG submission 87313) | Host-associated microbial communities from peat moss isolated from Minnesota, USA - S1T2_Fc - Sphagnum magellanicum MG | ecosystem: Host-associated > Plants > Peat moss > Unclassified...
AGTATTACGAGGCGAACTATCGGCCGGACCGCGCCCAACTGGTGATCGTCGGCGACATCGATCCCGCCGCCATCGAGGCGAAGATCAAGGCCGCCTTCGGCGACTGGAAGCCGGTGGGGCCCGAGACCAAGACGCCCGACTACGGCGCGCTCGCGCCCCGCGGTCCGGACGCGCAGCTGATCGTGCAGCCGGGCGCGCACGCCTCGCTCTCGATCGCCTGGCTGAAGCCGTTCGAGGAGACGCCGGAGACGGAGGCCAAGGACCGGCGTCTGCGCCTCGAAGGGCTGGCGACCGCCGTGCTCAACCGCCGCCTCGAACGGCTGGCCCAGGGCGAGGCGCCGCCGTTCGTGGGCGCCGGCGCCAGCGTCAGCGACCAGTTCCGCAGCGGCCGCGTGGCCTCCATCTCGATCCTGCCGAAACCCGGCGGGTGGGCGACGGCGCTGGAGGCGGCTCTCAAGATCGAGCAGCAGGCGGCGGCCTTCGGCGTCACCCAGGCGGAGGTCGATCGCGAAATCGTGGAAGCGCGGGCGGGGCTGCAAAGCGCCCTCGCGGGCGCCGCGACCCGCAAGACCCCCGATCTCGCCCAGGAGATCGTCCGCTCGATCGAGGACGACGAGATTCCGACCAGCCCGGCGCAGGACCTCGACCGTTTCGATCGGGACGTGAAGGGGCTGACCGCGGCGGAGGTGTCGCAGGTGCTGAAGACCGTCTTCAGCGGACAGGGGCCGGTGCTGACCATGACCTCGCCCGACCCCGTCGAGGGCGGCGAAGGCGCGGTCAAGGCCGCCTTCCTCGCCGACTTGAAGGAGGCCCCGGTCGCCGCGGCCGCCGCCGCCGTAAAGACCTGGCCTTACGCCGACTTCGGCGCCCCGGGCCGGGTGGTGGAGCGGCGCGAGGTGAAGGACCTGAACGTCACCTTCGTCCGCTTCGCCAACGGCGTTCGGCTGAACCTGCGCCCGAGCGCGCTGCGCAAGGATCAGGTGCTGGTGAACGTGCGGATCGGCGACGGGCGGCTCGGCCTGCCCAAGGATCGCAAGTCCGTCACCTGGGCGACGTCCGCATGGGTGCAGGGCGGCCTCGGCAAGATCACGCTGGAGGACATGCAGGAGGTGCTGGCGTCGCATCTCTACGGGGCGCAGCCGGCGGTGGCGGACGACGCCCTGGTTCTGTCGGGGGCGACCCGTCCCGCCGACCTCGCGGTGCAGATGCAGGTGCTCGCCGCCTATGTCGCCGATCCGGGGCTCCGGCCGTCCGGCTTCGAGCGCATCCGTAGCGTCTTCCAGACCCAGCTCAAGCAGCTCGACTCGACCCCGGGCGGCGTCTTCGCCAAGGAGGGCAGCCTGCTGGAGCACTCCGGTGATCTTCGTTGGGCGTTCCCGACGCTTGCGGACGTCGATAAGGCCAAGCCCAGCGACCTCGACGCCTTCCTTCGCCCGCGCCTCTCGAACACGCCCTTGGAGGTGGTGGTGACGGGCGATGTGGACGTCGATGCGGTCATCGCGGCGGTCGGCCGCACGTTCGGCGCCCTGCCGCCTCGCCCTGCGCCCGCCGCGCCGGCGCCCAGCGCCCTCGACCTCCGCTTTCCGGCGGGCGGCGGCGCGCCGGTCAGCCTGACGCACAAGGGGCGCGCCGATCAGGCCATCGCCGACGAGGCGTGGCCGACGCAGGGCCTGTTCGCCGATCCCCAGCGGGCGCGGGCGATCAACATCGCCGCCGAGGTGTTGAAGCTGCGTCTGATCGACGAGGTGCGGATCGCGGAGGGCGCCACCTATTCGCCGAGCGTCTCGTCCACGACGTCCGAGGTCTTCCCAACCTATGGGGTGGTGCAGGCCGAGGTGGAGACGCCGCCAGCGAAAATCCCGGGCTTCTTCAAGACGGTCGACGCGCTGGCCGCCGATCTCGCCGCCAAGGGGCCGACGCCGGACGAGTTGCAGCGCGCCTTGAAACCCAGGATCGAAAGCCTGACCAAGTCGCAGCAATCCAACGAATACTGGCTGACGTGGCTGGCAGGGGCGGACCTGGACCCGCGTCGCCTGGACATTCCGCGCACCACCATCTCGGGCTACCAGCGCTTGACGGCGGAGGACGTGCGCCAGGCCGCGGCGGCCTTCTTTACGCCGGCCAAGGCTTGGCGGCTGCAGGTGACGGCGGCGGACGCCCCAGGGAAATAGGCGCGCGTCAGTAGCTGGCCGACGCCTGCACGGTCTCCGTGCGCCACTCGGCGCAGACGTCCTTGCGCGAGATCTGCAGCACCTTGATCCCCGCGCCGTAACGCCGAAGCAGGGAGCGCTCGTTGCAATCCCGCGCCGGCTTCTGCGGCCGGCACTGAAGGGCGCCGCCGGCGGCGTGATAGAGCGCCTCGCCCTTCTGGCAGGTGAAGGTCTGGCCGTGATCGAAATCCGCCTGGCCCGAGAAGTCGGCGATCACATACTGCATCCGGGCGCCGGCGATGCAGCGGTAGATTTCGCCGTCATACCCCAAGTCCACCGCCCGCTCCGGGCTCACCTGCGAGGCGGGATGGGGCACGGCTTTGTCGTCGAGGCAGGACGCCTGCACGGCTATGGTCCGCTCGACGGCCTTGAAGGCGGCGCAGATGCGGCGGGTTTGCGGTTGCTCGGGGGTTTCGACCCGCACCGTGTCGATGGTCGTGGTGACGGAGCCGGAGTCGGACCAGCTTCCCCCGCCGCCGCCGCCGCCGAGGGCGGCGCTGTTGATGATCGCTTGGGTGTTCACGCCGCTTGACGTCTGCGTCCCGACCGAGACGTTGACGCCGCTGGAGCTGGAGCTCGAGGCCGTCGATGCGCCCGACGCCGTCACCACGTTCAAGGCCGGCAGATTGACCGTCACCGTCGGCGCGGTGATCTCGACGCCCGGGACCTTGACCTGATGGGTCGTGGAGACGCAGCCGCATCCGGACGAAGACGAGGAGCCGGAGCCGCCTGATCCCGAACCGCCTGAACCACCGGAGCCAGAGCCGGCCTCGGCGCCGCCGGCCGCCATCAGCCCCAGCGCCGCCGCGCAGACCCCCCAAGTCCAATGCTGAAACCGGCCCATATCGCGGGGCTCCACGGCGGAAATTCGCCTCCGACAAAGCCCCGCCAACCCCTTACACACCGTTAAGGCGCGTCCGTTTCGCCCCAAATCGGCACATCCGGCCCTGGCCTGCGCCCTGCCCTGCAAGTCTCGGCGGCCCACAGACGCGCGGGCCCTAAAGGAAGAGGTCCGGTGGCGTTCCATCCCAACACCGAACGGCTGATCTCGGCCTGGCGCGCCCGGCGGGGCGAGCGGCGGCTGCCGGCGCGCACCGATCTTTCGCCCATAGACCTCGGCCCGCTCCTGCCTCAGGTGTTCATGCTCGGCTGCGAGGGGGAGGCTGAGGTGTTTCGCCTCTCCGGCGGCCTGGTGGCCGATCTTTACGGCCGCGACCTCAGGGGCGTCGAGTTCAAGAGCCTCTGGCGCTTGTCTGAGCAGCCCTTGATCATGGAGGCCGTCGCGCGCGCGCGACGCGCCGCCGCGCCCATCGTCCTCAGCGCGGATGCGGAGGCCCCGAGCGGCGACCATATCGGGATCGAAATCTGCCTCGCGCCCCTCACAGGCCCGAACGGCGCGGCGAACCGCACCCTCGGGCTCCTTCAGCCGACGTCCATGGTCGGGCGGCTGATGGGCCAGCCGATACGCTCCCTTTCGCTGCGGGGGGCGGCGCTGGCGTCAGACCCGCGATGCGGCCCCTACATCCGCCTCGTCGCCGTGAACGGACAGCAGGTGGCCCAAGTCTGATCCGGTCAAGCCGCCCGCACCACCGCGCCGCCGTCGAAGACCGGCGCCTCCTGCGGCGGCAAGGGCGCGCGGCCGCGGATCAGGTCGGCGGCGCGCTCGGCGATCATGATGGTCGGGGCGTTGGTGTTGCCGCCGATCAGGGTCGGCATCACCGAGGCGTCGATCACGCGCAGGCCCTCGATCCCCTGCACCCGCAGTTGGTCGTCCGTCACCGCCAGGGGATCGCCCAGGGCGCCCATGCGGCAGGTGCCGACGGGGTGGTAGATCGTCTCCCCCGTTTCAGCGATCCAGGCGTCGATCTCCGCGTCCGTGCGAACGCCCTCGCCCGGCGCATTCTCGGCGCTGCGATAACGGGCGAGCGCCGGTTGGGCCGCCACCTCGCGGGCGATCTTCACCCCTTCCCGCAGCGCCCGGCGATCCTCCTCCGTCGCGAGATAGTTGGCGAAGATGGCCGGATCGGCCAGGGGATCGGCTGACGCCAATCCGACGCGCCCGCGGCTTTCGGGGCGAAGCTGGCAGACGTGCAGGGTGAAGCCGTCCTTCTCCACCAGATCCTTGCCGTGGTTCTTCATGATGGCCAGCACGGCGTGGATCTGCAGGTCCGGTCGATCGAGGTCCGGCCGCGACTTCAGGAAAGCGCCGGACTCAAGCCCGTTGGTCGTCCCCGGCCCCTTGCCGGTGAACATATACTGCAGCCCGATGCCGAGGCGCTTGATGCCCTTGGTGGCCGAATAGAGGGTGATCGGCTCAGAGCACTCGTAACAAAGGGTGACGTCGAGGTGGTCCTGCAGGTTGGCGCCGACGCCCTTCAGGGCGTGCAGCGGCTTGACGCCCGCCGCCGCAAGCTCGTCCGGATCGCCGACGCCGGAGAGCTGCAGGATGTGCGGCGACTGCACCGCGCCGGACGCCAGGAGCACTTCGGCGTCGGCGTAGACCTGCCGCGTCGCGCCGCCCTTCTCCTCGACGAACTCGACGCCGACCGCCTTGCCCTGTTCGATCAGGATGCGCGTGGTGCGCGCGCCGGTCAGCACCGTAAGGTTCGGCCGGACGCCCAGGATCGGCTTCAGATACCCCTCCGCCGCGCTCCAACGTTTTCCGTCCGCGATGGTCAGCTGATAGGGGCCGAAGCCCTCCTGCTGATAGCCGTTGAAGTCGGTGGTGGTGAGATGGCCGGCCTCCGCGCCCGCCTTGACCACCGACGCATAGATCGGATGGTCGGCCTTGGCGTGGGTGACGCGAAGCGGGCCGGAGCCGCCATGGTAGGCGTCCTCGCCCGTATCGATGGCCTCGGATCGCTTGAAGTAGGGCAATACCTCCGCATAGGACCAGCCGGAGAGCCCCATCTGGCGCCACTGGTCATAGTCGCGGGCGTGGCCGCGGATGTAGATCATGCCGTTGATGGCGGATGAGCCGCCGAGCCCCTTCCCCCGCGGCCACCAGAGGCGGCGATTGTTCAGGTGCGGCTCGGGCTCGGTCCAAAAGCCCCAGTTGGAGACGCCCTTCTCTTTGATCAGCTGGCCGACGCCGGCGGGCATCTTCACCAAGAGGGAGGCGTTCTTGCCGCCGGCCTCCAGCAAAAGGACCTTGGTTGCGGCGTCTTCCGTCAGGCGGTTGGCCAGCACGCAGCCGGCCGAGCCTGCGCCGATGATGATGTAGTCGTAGCGCTCCATGACGCCGTCTCCACCCTTGATTATCGTCGTTAACCCACATCTCGCGCGTCTTGGCGCTTTCGGCAAGCGGCGGCGCGGAGGGGATGACCGGCCGGGCAAGGCTCGCTAAACCTCCTCCGCGTGCGGACGTGGCGGAATCGGTAGACGCAGCGGACTTAAAATCCGTTTTCCGTAGGAAGTGCGGGTTCGAGTCCCGCCGTCCGCACCAGCCTCGTCATGCCTTGGAGCGTCGATCGATGTATGTGCCCGAACCCTTCGCCGCCGATGAGGCCGCGGCCTTGGCGCTGTTGAAGGCCCGGCCCTTCGGCGCGCTGGTGACGCTGGCGGAGGGCGCGCCGGTCGCCGTGCAGGTTCCGTTCATGGCGAAGGGCGAGCCCTTGCGCCTCCTCGGCCACGTGGCGCGGGCCAATCCGATCTGGCGCACGGGCGGCGGCGCGGGGCTGATGATCGTTCAGGGGGCGGACGCCTATGTTTCGCCGAGCCTCTACCCCTCCAAGGCCGAACATGGGCGCGTGGTGCCGACCTGGAACTACGAGGCGGTCCACGCCCACGGCATGATCGAGTGGTTCGAGGACCGGGCGCGGCTGCTGTCTCTGGTGGAGGCGCAGACGGACGGCTTTGAAGCCGGCCGCGAACGTCCCTGGGCCGTCTCCGACGCGCCGGCCGACTATATGGAGGGGATGCTGCGGGCCATCGTCGGCTTTGAGCTTCGCGTCGAGCGGCTGGAGATCGCCCGCAAGCTCTCCCAGAACCGGACCGCGGCCGATCGGGACGGCGTTCTGTCGGGCCTTTCCGCCGCCGAGACCCCCAGCGAGCGGGCCGTGGCTGCGGCGATGCGGCGATGAGCGAAGACGCCGTCCAGATCATAGCCCGCGGCCCGAGGGCCGACGCCGAGGCCGCCGCCGCCGCCATCGACGCCGATCCGGCGCTGGAGGGCGCGACCTATTCGATCCTGGAGGAAGACGAGGATCGGGGCGTCTGGCGCATCGATGCCTTTCCGACGAGCGAGGAGGAGGCGGATGCGCTCCGCACCGTTCTCGCGGCTCATCCCGCCCTTCGCACCGTCACCGAGCGGCTGGCGGACGCGGACTGGCTGGCCATGGCGCTTTCGGGCCTGCCGCCGGTGCGGGCCGGGCGCTTCTTCATCTACGGCGTGCACGATCGCGGCCGCGCGCCGGTGAATACGGTGAACCTCAGGATCGAGGCGGGCGCGGCGTTCGGCACCGGGCACCACGGCACCACGGTGGGCTGTCTCCTCGCCTACGACGCGCTCCTGAAGCGGCGGCGGTTCGCGCGCGTCTTGGATGTCGGCGCGGGCACGGGCGTCCTTGCCATCGCGGCGGCGAAAACCGGAGCGCGCATCGCCGTCGGCACGGATATCGACCCCATTTCGGTGCGGATCGGGCGGGAGAACGCCAAGGTGAACGCGGTCTCCGCCCGCTTCGTTCACGCCATGGGGCTCCGCCACCGGGCCGTGGCGGCCGAAGCGCCCTACGATCTCGTCTTCGCCAACATCCTGGCCCGTCCGCTGATCAGCTTGGCGCAGGACGTCAAGACGGCGCTTAAGCCCGGCGGGATCGCCATCCTCTCGGGCCTTCTACGCACCCAGGAGCGGGCCGTGCGCGCCGCCTATTTGAGCCGCGGCTTTCGTCTGGAGCGGCGCATCCATCGCGACGCGTGGTCGGCCCTCGTCCTCTCGCGCCGTTGAGGTGGACGCGCCCGGCGGCTCCGTTTAGATGGAGCGGTCTCGGCTGGGGCAGGTCTGGGGGAAGGGATGATCGAAGAGCTGAAGCGGCGGAACATCGCCTGGGCCGAGGGCAAGACTCGCGTGGACCCGGAGTTCTTCAACCGCCTGGTCGGCCAGCAGACGCCGGAATATCTTTGGATCGGCTGCGCCGACAGCCGCGTGCCGGCCAACGACATCGTCGGGTTGGAGCCGGGCGAGCTGTTCGTGCACCGCAACGTCGCCAACCTCGCCTCGCCGCAGGATCTCAACTACCTCGCCGTGCTGCAGTATTCGGTGGAGGTCCTTAAAGTTCGCCACATCCTGGTGGTCGGGCATTACGGCTGCGGCGGGGTGAAGGCGGCGCTGGAGTATCCGGATCACGGCCTGGTGGACAACTGGATCGCACCGATCCGCATGCTGGCGGACGAGTTCAAGGCCGAGCTCGCCGCCCTGCCGGACGAGCACGCCCGCCACGACCGCCTGGTCGAGCTGAACGCCCTGCGCCAAGCCAAGCTGGTGGCCGAGACGCCCATCGTGCTGAAGGCGCGCGAGGCGAACGACGGCTATCCGCAGGTGCACGCCTGGTGTTATTCGCTGAAGACCGGCCTCTTGAAGGACCTGAACGCGCCGGCGCCCGCGCCGATTGAGCCGAAGCGCCGCAAGAAGGTGCTCGGCGTCTTCTAATCCCCGCGCAGCATGGCGTCGCCGAAGGCCGGGCCTTGCGGCGAAAACGGCCAGTCGATCACCTCCCCCGCCCAGAGCGCCCACCAGACGAACACGGGCTGGAACAGAAGGCGCGGCGCGTGATACCACCAGCTCGACGGCAGGCCCGGCGCCGCCACGTGGGCGAAGGCGTGGTAAAGGTTCGCCGGAAACACGCAGACGGCGTAGATGGCCAGCGCCACCCCCGCCCAATGCCGCGTCGCCGGCAGGATCAACCCTATTCCTCCGGCGATCTCGCACACCCCGGTGAACAGCACGATCGCCTTAGGATGGGGCAGCATCGGCGGCATGATCGGCGTAAGAGCGTCCGGCACGGCCAGGTGCACGACGCCGAAGGCGATATAGATCAGGGCCAGCGCCCACCGGGTTCGCCCGCGCCCGTCGCGAAAGCCCGGCGCCTTCATCGCGCTCGCCGCAAGGATCGTCAGGCCGATGGCGAGGGCGAGAAGCGCGACCATCGTCAGGCCTACAGAGCGAAACGCGTTTGCGCGCGCGGTCGCTCGGGCATAAATCTGATCGCATGCGCCAGACCTTTGACGACCATGCCGATCCCTCCTTCGGATCAAAGCACCTGCCCCTGATCCGTGAAGAGCTACGCAAACAGGGCCTCGACGGTTTCCTGATCCCGCACGAGGACGAGCATCAGAACGAATATCTGCCCGACGCCAACGAGCGCCTGTCCTGGGCGACGGGCTTCACCGGCTCGGCCGGAGCGGCGGTGGTGATGGCGGACAAGGCGGCGGTGTTCGTGGACGGCCGCTACACGCTTCAGGTCAAGGCGCAGGTGGACGCCGCCCTGTTCGAGGCGCGCGACCTGGTCGAGGGCGGGGTGCCGCTCTACATCGAGACGGAGGCGAAGGCGGGCGCGGTGATCGGCTACGATCCGCGCCTGCACAGCCCCGACGCCCTCGGCTGGCTGAAGATCGCCGCCGACAAGGCGGGCGCCACGCTGAAGCCCGTGGAGGGCAATCCGGTCGACGCCGCCTGGGCCTCCGCGCGGCCGGCGCAGCCCCAAGCGCCCATCGCGCCCCATCCCCTCGCCTTCTCCGGCGAGGACTCCGCCGACAAGCGCGCCCGTATCGGCGAGGACGTGGCGCGCGCGGGGGCGGATGCGGCGGTGCTGACCGCCCCCTCCTCCATCGCCTGGCTGTTCAACGTGCGCGGCGGCGACGTCATCCGCTCGCCCCTGCCCCTCGGCCAAGCGATCCTGAACAAGGACGGCACGGCCGAGCTGTTCATCGACCCGGTGAAAGTGACGGCGGACCTGCCCGCCTTCCTCGGCAATCAGGTCACGCTGGCGCGGCCGGACGATCTGCCCAAAGCCCTCTCGGCGCTGAAGGGCAAGCGCGTGCTGGTCGATCCGGCCCAATCCTCCGCCTGGTATTTCGACGCCCTTACGAACGCCGGCGCCGAGGTGGTGCGCGGCGCCGACCCCTGCGCCCTGCCCCGCGCCTGCAAGAACGCGGTGGAGATCGAGGGGGCGCGGCGCGCCCACGTGCGGGACGGCGCGGCCCTGACCCGCTTCCTGCATTGGCTGGCGACGGAGGCGCAGACCAGCCTGCCGGACGAGGTCGAGGTGGTGAGCAAGCTGGAAGCCTTCCGCGAGGCCACGGGCGCCTTGAAGGACCTCAGCTTCGACACCATCGCCGGCGCCGGGCCCAACGGCGCGATCGTGCACTATCGCCCGACGCTGAAGACCAACCGCCGCGTCGAGCCCGGCCAGCTTCTCCTGGTGGACTCCGGCGGCCAGTACCTCGACGGCACGACGGACGTGACCCGCACCGTCGCCATCGGGAAGCCCTCCGAAGAGATGCGCGAACGCTTCACCCTGGTGCTGAAGGGCCACATCGCCCTGGCGCGGGTTCGTTTCCCAGCGGGCACCACAGGCTCGGCGCTGGATGCGCTGGCCCGTGCGCCGCTCTGGGCCGAGGGCCTCGACTACGACCACGGCACCGGGCACGGGGTCGGGTCCTACCTCGGCGTGCATGAGGGGCCGCAGCGGATCGCCAAGGCGGCGAACACGACGGCGCTCCGCCCGGGCATGATCCTCTCCAACGAGCCCGGCTATTACAAGACCGGCGAATACGGCATCCGCATCGAGAACCTGCAGGTCGTCACCGAACCGTCGCCGATCGCGGAGGGCGAGCGCCCGATGCTGGGGTTCGAGACCTTGACCCTGGCGCCGATCGACCGGGCGCTGATCGTTTCGGAGAGGCTCTCTCTTGAGGAGCGTGCGTGGCTCGACGCCTATCACGCCCGCGTGCTCGCCGAGATCGGTCCGCAGCTGGAGGGCGATGCGGCGGCGTGGCTGGAGGGGGCCTGCGCGCCGATCTGACGGCGGGGCTTTCCACGGCGTTCGAGGCTCCCTAAAATGAGCGAATGAACGCAATGGACCGCAACATAGACGCCCCGGCGATGGTGCATTACGGCGACGGCGAGTTCGTGGTGATGCGGCAGGGTCGGTATGTCGTATGCGCGGTCTCCGGCCGGCGCATTCCCCTCGAAGCGCTACGGTACTGGAATCCGGAACTGCAGGAAGCCTATGCCGGGCCCGAGGAAGCCCTGGCCCGGTGGAGAGCCTTGCAGGGCTGACATCGGTCGGCATCGAAAGATCAAAGATTAAGGTTACTTAGCGTAAGGGTTTAGCAACCCGTTTGGTGGTGTTTAGTCTTAATCGAAAAAGGGGTCGTCTTGACGCCCCAAGGTCAGGGAGACTTTATGTCCGGGGGCTTTGAGACGCTGCGCGTGCTTCTGGTTGACGACAACCAGCATATGCGCGCCATCGTCGTGGCGGTGCTTGCGGGCGTCGGCGTCAAGAACGTGCGCGAGACCCGCGACGGCGCGGAGGCGCTCGAATGCCTTCGGGAGTGGCCGGCCGACCTCGCCATCGTCGATTTCCAGATGACGCCGATGGACGGCGTGGAGTTCACCCGGACCGTGCGGACCGGCGCGAATTCCAAGAACCCCTATCTGCCCATCATCATGATGACGGGTCACTCGGAGAAGTCCCGGGTGGTGGAGGCGCGCGACGCGGGCGTGACCGAATTCGTCGCCAAGCCCCTGACGGCCAAGGCGGTGCTGGAGCGGATACAAGCGGTGATCTATCGCCCCCGTCCGTTCGTCCGCACCGCCACCTATTTCGGCCCGGACCGACGCCGGCGGGACGACCCGACCTTCGCCGGGCCCTGGCGTAGATCCACCGACGCCGACCGCGCCGAAGGACAATCCAGTTCGGAAGCGGACGACGACCTGAAATGGGAAGAAGCCTGACGCTTAGCGCCGAAGGCCTTCGTAGACCTCTCGGGGCCAGCGTTTGTGCACCCAGAACCACTCCGCCGGCCGGGCGCGCACGCGCTCTTCGATGAAGGCGTTGATGAGGCGCACGCCCGCCGCCACGTCCGCCTCCCGGTCGCCGGTCTTTTGCAACGGGATGGGCTCGGCGACGACCACCCTGAAACGGGCGCCCGGCAGACGCTCCACCGACATGGGCTGCATCACCGCCCCGAACTTCAAAGCGATCCGCGTCGAGGCGCCAGCGGTGTGGACCGTGTGACCGAAGAATGGGGCCGCGACGCCTTTGTTGAACTTCTGATCATTGAGAAAGGTCACCGATTCGCCCTTGTGCAGGGTCTCGATCAGGTCGCGCGATCCCATGCCGCCTTTGGGCGCGAACATCCGAACGCCGTAGCGCGCCCGGGCCTCGATGATGCGCTTGTCGATGTAAGGATTGTTGGCCGCGCGATAGGTGACCCTGGCGGGCACGCCGGCGTCGACGATGGCGGCGGCCATCACCTCCCAATTGGCGAAATGCCCGGAGATCAGGATGGCCGGAGCGCCGGATTGGGCGATGGCCAAAAGACGCTCGCGCCCAATCACCTCGACGCGCCCCGTGGCGGGGGTCAGGCGGTCGGTCAATGGAAATTCGAAGAACGTGCGGCCGAGGTTGTCCCATTGCGCGTCGAGGAGCGCGGCGCGGGCTTCGGGATCGAGATCTGGGAACGCGATGTCGATGTTGCGCTCGGCGATGCGGGCGGACGGCGTTAGCGGCCCCAGGCGACGGAACAGCCAGCCGCCCAGCGCCGATATCCACGAGACCGGGAACAGGCGCACGACGGCCCGCGCGCCGTCGTAGAGGGCGGCTTCGATGCGCCAGGCGAGATCGCGGCCGAAAGAAGGGCGGGCGTCAGACACCCGGACGGCTTAGGCTGAGGACA
>Ga0116229_10012645_pt1 | contig 12109 bp, 15 predicted proteins | sample S1TSphgellanicum_3_FD_87313 | JGI IMG/M metagenome (GOLD analysis project Ga0116229, IMG submission 87313) | Host-associated microbial communities from peat moss isolated from Minnesota, USA - S1T2_Fc - Sphagnum magellanicum MG | ecosystem: Host-associated > Plants > Peat moss > Unclassified...
AACATCCTTACCATTAAATACTTTTCCTCCCTGTGGCTTTTGGGTGTGGTCTTGGCTTTGGACATTGGTCTTCTCTTTGTGTTTCTCCCTTTTCCTTTGAGATTGGTGTTTTTTTTTCCCCTTAATTTAATTGATTTGAATTTTCATAAGTCCATTAACTTCAAGTTCAAAAATATTATTCCATGTTAATTTATTTTGTTGGTGATAATTGAATTGTTGGAGTTTGGGACACTTAGATCCCAACTTGGCCCAAAGTTTTGATGTAACTTCTTGAAAACCTATCTAGATCTGTTCGCATTCAAGGGGTATTTGAGTAACTAGGGTCATATTGTGATCATGTTCATCCTCATGAGTGTGATCATGATATGTCCTTTGAACTGCATGTGTGCACAATCGATCGGTCAGTCTAGTAAGTTGAAGTTTTTTTTTCCTTTGCAATATTGTGATGTAGTCAAAGTGGCAATCTTCCTAAGGAAGATTTAGCCAAATTTGGCTATAAACTAGACATGAATTTTTTAAAAATAAAACGTACTTGTACCTTATTGGCAACCTCCTTGAATGATGTGTAGAAATCTGGCCATTTTTCCTAATTTTCTCAAATTCTCACAATTGAAAATCCCAAAAAACTTCATTTTAGCATTTTTAAATAAAATTTTACTTCTTGGCAATTTTTGCAAATAAAAAAAGGTCTGGTGAGTTGGCATTTTCTGTTACCAAGTTTGAAGGAGCCTTAAAGAAATGAACTACTGTTGTGTAAAGGACCTGCCTGGTATGTTCGAATAATACCATGGAAATTTGGGCAACATGGTTTAGGTGATTTCACATGTTGTAAATAGAATATTCTTAATTTTAAAAAAAATCCTGAATATTCTAAAATGTATCTATTTTCCTTCCAAATTTTTTTCAAGATTTCTGAAAATAATATATTTAGTGTTGAAACTGCTGAGGTACTTATGGTATATTTTATCGGCCCTTCAAGAAAGAGCAATGTATGTTGTGCATATTTACAAGTCCAAACTCAATTTCACATGATTTAAAGCTTGAGTTTCATCCAAATTACTTATTTGTTTATCAACCATTATATTGCTCTTAGTGTCAGATGTGACACATAGTAAAGTAAGCTATGATATAAGTATATACATAGATCATGCTTTAAGCTGAAATGGATGAAACTAACATAATTTGCGGTCACATATGTGTCAATGAATCAAGCCCAGCATGTTGTTGTAGGAAAAACCATGTTTGGTTGTAGTGACAGTAAAGGCATTTGTGAGTATCATCATTGTCAAGTCTATTAGCAATACCACTACTTAAAAATTACCAACATGGTAGTGATGTTTCGGTTCTAAGCTTTCAAGTTCCAATTTTGATCCATCTTTGTGTTCATGCTACCTTGTTGGAACCTTATCATACATCAATGATTTTGTTCCTTGAAATCTGGTGACTTTGGCACATTTTTTTCTCAGGAAATCCTTTGTATGTGTTGGACAGGAATCTTTTTGTGGTTAAGTAACAAAAATGAAAAAACGCTGGTTCTTCCCAATATGCTGCTGAATGTGGAGTTGATAAACCCTTGATAGACACCTGATGAAGGTTTTTGCACTCAGAGAGGGGGAATTGAGTTCATCACTTCCAACTCTTTTGTCTGATTCTTCAGTAGCCAAGTGCACTTGGTTCCCAACCCGTATGACATGTAGCTCTCTCCTTTCCAAAACAATCTCGCTCATGGGAAGCATGTCAGCTGGTGGCATTGTCAAGAAGGGTTGGCAAACTTGTGGGTCAGGTTCCACTGACCCTCTCTGGAAAGGTTTACTATTAGTCCACCTCCTCCATTTGGTTCCTTTTGTCAACATCTGCTTCCAAGGCAGGCATGTTAGTTTTGTCATCATCACCAGTGGCTCCATCCTCATCTATACTCAGCCCAAGCTTGATCATGCGGTGGATGCGAGTTCCAAAGGTGTTGGGGTCATGCAGACTGAATCCCAATGTCAACAGGGCTGTGTCAGAACCAAGAGCCTTGTAAGAAGCAGCAGCAGCAATACATACATGCATATCTGTCTAAGATCAATCAGAACACATAGAATTGCTCCTCAAATCAGGCGAGTGTCACTGGTACATACCAGTCTCAAATAGCAAAAGAACAAGGTCCTTGACAGTCTGGTCCAACTTGTCTACATCAGCACGTTTTCTCAACTCTATCATAACACCATTCTCAGGATTGATCTCCAGTGTCTTCTTGCTACTCATATAGCTGCTAGTGCTGGTATCCTGGAGTGCTTGAGCCTTCATGATTTGCTCCATGTTAGCACTCCACCCATATCTGCATTAGCAATGGTTTGAAAATGGTTATTCCAGAGCAGGTAACTTGTGGGAGGGCAGTCTTGACCAAAAGGATGAGGGTAAACAGATGGTGTTCACAATTCCAAAAAAGAAGATTCAATAATAAAAGGTATAAAAAAGAGCTTACTCTCCAGTGACAAGGCAGCAAGGGGAATCAACAATTCTGTCAGAAACTAAAACTTTCTCAACCTTGTCTCCAAGAATGTCCTGCACATATATTAGGGGTGTGTTAGGTACACACCATAGATAGCAATTGTCCACTCTAGACAAAGATAACCTAGTCCAGTTGTGAGCAGGAGCTAGTGAAAAATGCATATATCAGTAGACATGCAAAAGCTACACAAAATGAAATGCTGAAACACTCATCTGGGTGTAACAATTGATTCAGATAGAGAATGCCACACCATCATGAGCTTGCAAAGCCCTTCAAACTGCGCTTTAATCTCTTCTTTCTTCTTCTTCTCATCATCTGTCTCATCCAATTTCAAACCCTGAAACAAATTCAATTTTCCAATTGTCAAATATCACTGTCAGGAACTGTACTTCCTAGCACATTTCAAACCCTGAAACAAATCCAAATGCCAATTGTCAAATGTCACAGTCAGAAACTGTACTTCATAGCAAATAAGAGGCTTACTGTATGTTGGTGGTGGTAATGTTGGTACAAATCAAGAAGTAAGTTCCTGCACATCTCTCTGCAACTTAGCAGACTCTCAGGTTAACTAATAGGAATATACATGAAGGTTCATGTATCTGGGAATGCTGATGCTGATCCAAATCTTAGACATTCTCTCAATCTGTCTCCAACTCAGCAGACTCTAACAAATTTAATTTGACCAGGAGAAATGAGAAGACATACCTCCTTTGTAGATGACACCAACTTTTTACAATTATACTCCAATTGTTGCACTGTAGCAGCACTAGTGCACATTTAGAGGTCAAACACAGACCTGAGAAGCTGACACCAAAAACCTCTTGGAACAAATTCCCAGTCTCTAAAACTGGTTTGCACAGAACAATGAAGGGATGCCATTAGATATATTGAGGGATAGGGAAGTTCTGTGGGCACAGGTCAATATAGTTTGGTCTTCTGCACTATTATGAGATAGTCTTTTGCAGGTCACAGGTCTGTGCAAGAAGACACTACCTCACAATCCACATCTGAAGCAATTACAACCCACCTAAAAACATGCATCTATTGTACACAGCTACATTAGGAATCTCCATAACAAATTCTTGTAACTGGGTCTCATGATGGTGATCAGACCTGCATACTCATCAATAGGGTCAACCATAAAAAGGACTTCCAGGCCACACTTCTTAAGCTTCTCTAAAAAGGGTGAGTTCTCAACTGCCTTGTGAGACTCACCAGTGATATAGAATATATCCTTTTGCCTCTCCTTCATGTGTGTCACATAGTCTTTCAGAGAAGTATAGTCTTCCCCAGACTTTGTAGATTGACACCTCAACAATTCTGGACCAAACAAGAGAGAACAGCTTATTCATTCGCCTAAACCAAAAATTCTGATATATGAAGTAGCAAAAGCACAAACAGACCATCACCACAATGCAAGACAAAACAAATTGTAGTCACAGATCATGTGTTTGGAATAGCCTGAGAACCTGAAGACATACCAGCTAGTTCAGCATGATTCTGAGAATGTTCATGAATGCCAAGCTTCAAATTCTTTCCAAACGCCTCATAAAACTTGGTATAATCCTACTTGTTCTCGGTAATCTCGTTAAACATCTCTATACTCTGCTTGACAATGTTTTTCCAAATAACCTGTCAACCACAAAATGGTCCCTCTATTAGCTTTGATCAGACACATCTTTTTGATGGGTACAAAAACTGGATCAGAGATCCATCCAAGAGTCTATCATCAAACAGGATATAGAATTCCCCTGCTGTTTTGAATGTCAACGAAAATCTCCAGAATTCTAATGTCAAAAACATTCCCATCAGACAAAGTCCCTACAAGATTAAAACAATTATCCCCAATAAGGGTATAAAACATGTCATACACATTAGTATAATCACTATATCTAATCCTGCTCAAGCCTGGTTGATATCCAACAGTAAAGAACCATGCCTACATGGATTTAAAATTCTTGTATTTGGATCTACATTACTTGAGACCCCAAACTCTTCTTCCATCAAAGGTCCAATGTCTGGAGTCTGTTCAAGCTAGGATTAGATCTAATACTCCAAACAATCAGATAAAATGCTTGGTGGAATGCATCATAGACCCCGCAAAAACTGATCACCCTCCTAATCAGAATTTCAACTCTCCACTGACATTTAGTCATCTGCCAGGTTGCAGTGTACAACTTTTGAACTATTCTACTGCAGGTGAGAATGCAGTCAGAATTTCCAACACAAAGTCCTCAGCCCAACCAGGGACAAAAGAAGAGTAATACCTCAGGAGACCCAGTCCATCCACAAGTATCACTATTTGTTTCTCAAACCCCAAAGATGACAGTAAAAGATAGAAGCACATTGTCCACTGATTCTTTCAGTAGTTTTCTTTCAGAGAGTTTCCCAAGAACATGTCTCCTCTTATACCAACAAACCTCTGTGTTGTCCACAAGTCGTTACAAGCTGAAGTGCATCAGAGAGATTCTCAAGAATGTGTCAGCACCCCAAACAGGTTTAAGATATCTCTGTTTTCTTTCACATCATCTGGAAGACCTGATGTGAAAAGAAATGCAACACATCCTAGTACAGGGATGTGCACCAGAGAGAATTCCAAGGATCTGTCATCATCCCAGATTGGATATAAGATGTTGGGCTTTTCTTTTTCATATCACTTGCAGCCTGCAAAACATTCTGAAAGTGATGCACACTTATCTACTACCTCAGAATATAACCACAATTCAGAACAACAATAGTCATCAGTACCAACAAGAAATTAAAAACCTTTTGCACAGAACATACAAATGTCTGACAATAAGATGCAAAGATCCCAAAACTATCCAATCAGTAGCATTCCAGATGGAATTGGAACCCTGCAGAGTTAAATTGCAAACTCCCATGGCACACTTCGACATTTGAAAAGCATACCTTCAAGATCTTGTATTGCTGGAGCATTTCTCGGGAAATATTCAATGGAAGGTCTTCAGAGTCCACAATGCCTTTAACAAAACCCAGGTACTCAGGGATGAGCTCCTCACAGTTGTCCATGATGAAAACACAGCAGACATAGAGCTTGATGTTGTTTTCCTTCTTGCATGCATCAAACATATCAAAGGGGGCTCTCTTTGGCACAAACAGCACGATTTGAACTCCAGCTGCATTTTCAACCATGGAATAGACAAAATTTGTCAAGAATGTAGTTGATGATCCAGAACTGATGATCTGGAAACTAGTGCCAGACCGGCTGGATTTATGTTTGAGCTCTTGCAAGGGACTTTTGCTTGAGATTTTAGCTGAGAATCGGTACCTGCCCCTCAACAGAGAAGTGTTTGACAGCCAACTGCTCCTCAGTCATTAGTCAAACTCTTGTAGAAATCGGCATACTCTTCCTTGCTGATCTGCTCTGGTGACCACATCCAGATGGGCTTCTGTTTGTTCATGAGAGCCCACTCATGAGACACCTCCTTCACCTGCAACCAAAACTTTATGTTAGGATCCCTTATTTTTGGTGGCCCAATTCAGCAAAGACTTGGAAACTACTCACACAAGCATTGAGAAGATGCACAATTGCACAGGACCCAAGCTTAGATTGAAGTCTGATCTCTACAAAACAAACCTTCTTGGTCGTCTTGGCTTTGTCCTTCTTTTCCTCTTGATCAATTACCTCCTCAATCTCGCCTTCCTCTGCATCCTTCTCTTCCTTCTAAGCCTGCTCATCTTCATCATCTGAGACTTCCTTCTCCAATGTCTTTTCTGTCCACAAGGAGATAGGGTAGCTGATGAACTCTGAGTGTTTTTTCACTAGGTCCTTCAACTTCCTCTCCTCTAGGTATTCAAGCTGGTCTTCCTTGAGGTGCAAAACAATCTTTGTACCTCGACAAAGTTCCTCACCTGCAAGCATAGCAAGGAATTATACTGTGATATTGCTTATCACAAATTGGTGCAACTATCTAGTTAGTGGTGGCATACCTAGGAGATCACAGAGAAAACTCTACAATTATACTTGAAGGTAACCGTTTTGTCAATTCCACTCAAAGGTGAACAAACAGGACAAGAATGACTAGTACCAATAAAGTATATGTGGAGACTTCTGATTCATACATGCACAGTTCAGGACCAAGGTCTTACCAGTGTCTGTCCGCACAGTGAAGGCACCACCTGCCTGTGACTCCCATACATACTGGTCATCATCATTGTGCTTACTGTGCACAATCACTTTCTCTGCAACAAGATAGCAGAGTAGAATCCTACTCCAAACTGTCCAATCAATATCAGCTCCAGCTGAGAGAGCCTCCATAAAAGACTTTTTTCCTGACCAAGCAATAGTTCCAAGGTTGTTCACAAGATCTGATCCACACAAGACAGCAAAGAATGAGACAATGAAGAATCAAAACCTACCCAATGACAAAACACTGCCCAATGACAAAGAAGAATGACTACCATAGAGCATGGCACAAACACTTCAATTCTTACCAGCTTTGGTCATTCCGATGCCAGAGTCAATGATAGTGAGAGAGTTGTTGGTCTTGTCTGGGACAATATGGATAAAGAGTTCAGGTTGGGTATCCAGCTTGCTCTTGTCTGTAAGTCCCTCAAACCTAATCTTGTTTAGTGCCTGGATCATAAAATTGATCCAAAATGTGAGCAAGACTATTAATCAAATTTTAGAAACTCCAGTATGAGTTTCGCAGTGGTGTTACTCTCTCTTAGGCAGTTGCAAGTACCATCCAGCCTTCACATATGCTGAGGAGTGCAAATGCCAGTTCTACAGGTTTATTAATGTTAAGAAACTCTGCCTATATCTCGCCCCTGATAAGAGTCATGAAAATCTACTACATCTGACAAGTGGCAGGGAATGACATTTTCAGCCAGTACTCTCTCAAGCAGCAGCATGAGGGCCTTGCTAAAGAAGGAAACATTTGGCAGTTCCTCCTGGTATTTCATGGCTCATCAGACTATACCTGTTTCTCGATCGATATCTCGTACAAAACATACATTGTCTGAAGGAGTAGCAAATGTTACATGTAGGAACTCTGGATTTCTTAAAATAGAATGGGCATCAAAACAGCAATTCAAGTGCAGTTTCCCAACTGAATGCAACTGCTGTATTTGAGGCAATCAAATCTAACTAAAAAATGTCTTGGGTAGTAATATTGGTGCAAACTTGGCAGAGTATGTCCATGACTTGATTAAGTCAGTGTTCAAATCACTTCTAGAAAACACACCTCAGAAAGTGTATCATATAATGCAAAGATTTTTCATCGTCCAAGACATGTGATGCACACCCAGTCGCACAAGACATTGAAAGTCTAAACTGAAACAGTTTGATTCAAGCAAGATTACATGAAGTGCAGGCAAAACAATGTAGGTTGCTTACATCAGAGGCGTTGGAAATCAGCTCCCGCAGAAAGATCTCCTTGTTACTGTAGAAAGTGTTAATAATGAGACTAAGCAGCTGGTTAATCTCAGCCTGGAAGGCAAATGTCTCGACGTCTCCCTGAGATTGCTGCCCACTAGCCTCAGGCTCACCAGCAGCCTGCTGCTCTTCAGCAACAACCGCCATAGCTGAAGCCTGTAACACAAATCTAGCAATGGACGGAATCCAAATCTGCACTGGAGAACAATTCAAGAAAACGTTAGAGCAATTAGGAGAAACATGGATAGCAGATTAGGTACTTATCAACAGAAACAAGGCTGTAATGGTACATTCTGCCGATAGATATACCAAGGTCTAAAAAGGCTGCCGAAAGACATCCTACAAAATAGATCGGACTCGGCTGAGCATGATGCGCAGCACGGCAGAAAAACGCCATCATCAATCGACTGCCGTTAGAGGGGGAAAAAAAAAAAACCACAAATGATAATTACGATATGCTACCGCAAACTTCTCAAAAGACGCCGGGAAACGATTGCGACGTGAAGAAACTCGCTAATTACTGATAAGTTCATAATCTCCAAGTTACTTGCCAGAACAAGAAAAGAGGGGAACCTAAATATCAAACTAGTGAGCAGGGACCATTGAATGCATGCACTTAATGCATGTAACTAAATAAATAGTAACTACTATGATATGACAAATTGTTTATAGTTAGAAGGTTTTAGAATAACAACAGCAGTGGAGAAGTGGGATCAAAGGATTGATCAGGATGTAGAGAGTGATATAATAATTTCTAACACCCCTTCTCACTTTCTAAGGATCAATTTTTCTTGTCCAAGTTTTACTTATGGCTCGTGAGTGTTTTGGTCCATCGTCGATCTGTGCACACACTATTGACAACGGCCAGTGCCCTTCAAGTGTTGACCCACCTCCTGATGAGAATTCTCTAATTTTTGAGACCCATGTTACGAATGACTTGTATAGTCAAGCTATTGATAACTTTGACCTTATGGCAATCTCTTCTCTTGACACTATTGATGCTTGTGATTTTCTTCCACAAGCTACTAACTTCTATTGTTACCTTTCTTGGTAAAAAAATTCTTCCAAATAGCTGCAACATCAGGATGGAGAAATTCGGCTTCCCCCTCTGAATCCAATGATTGTGTCACGTTCACTACATCCTTGATTGTGTGTGAGCATCCTCAAGTCAATCTTGACAGACCTTCTCCCTCCATTGTTAAACCAAATTGTGAGGAACCATCTCTGGCCTAGGTTTCCATTGTCTCCTTATTTGTTATGGCAACTTCGACAAGTCAATAGAAGCCAGTGCTCCTTTGTTGCAAACATGTTCGAGTGGCAAGCATTCGACAGAATGCATATCAATGATCAAGATTATTTGCACAAACTTCAACTCAATGGTTGGCACCGAATGTCTCTCACAAAAAGGGGAACTAAAAATTTTACAAAGATTTTTAGATCTTCAAGAAGAGACTTCTAATGAATTATATCTTGACATAGAAAGTTATTGTGCAGATAATTGTTTTACAGAAGATCTTTCCACAAATATCTATGTTATTGTTGACTATTATATTCTTTATCCCATTCCTTATAAGAGGAAGAGACAACCTAGTAGATTAAATTAAACAAGTACATGCTCCCAATTTTGGGCCTTGAGCTCTTTCTCTTGACTTTTGATTTGCTAAAGACTACATAGACCAAGAGCTTCTCAAAACAAGATTTTTTTTTGTTTTTTTAAAGGTTTTGTAAAGATGTCTATACATTATCACCAGTAGGAATGTGATTGAATTCAATCTCACTAGTTAACAATTTTTTCTGATAAAGTGATAATGAACTTCTATGTGCTTTCTTCATGCATGAAAAACAAGATTGTTAGCAATTTTGATCTATTAGACACCAAATATGGGTCGCCTTCCTTATGAGGAATCCTAGTTCCCTAATTAGGTTTTGCAACCACATGGACTCCTTCCTACCTTCAGTAATTCCTCAATAGTCGACTTCAGGGCTATTGTTGGTTACTACCTGCTTGACCAGGTGATAGTTGATCCTCCAAGCTAAAATGCATATCCATTAGTTAATCTCTTAGTATTAGTATCACCAACCTAATCTGCATCTACGAAGCTTTCAAACTTGACTCCTCCAGTTGAAGTGAACATCAACCCAAAATCAATTGTACCACAAAAATACCTAAATATCCTTTTGACTACTTCCATGTGTGTTTTTGTGGGGTAGCCATATATTTGCTAACCACTCCCATTGCATAGGATATGTCAGGTCGTATGTTGGTGAAATAGATTAGTTTCCTCACCATTTTTTGGTATAAATGAATGTCCACATGCTTTTCACCCATGTCAACTGAAAGCATGGAGTTTTCTGTCATTGGTGTAGGATTGGTGTTGCATTCATTTTGACCAAGCTCTTTAAGTGTGAGGTGAACATAACCTTTCTAGGTTTTGAATATGCCTAAAAGAAAATAGAAGAATTTTACTTGAAAATAAAGCTCCATGCCTCCAAGTTGAGACATCTTGAATCTATTAGTGAGTTGTTTGATGAGCCATTCAATCCTCTTTGTATGATTTCCTATTAGGGACAAGTCATCCACATAGATGACTAAAATGACCACTTTTCCATCTTCATGCATGTAGTACAAATTGTGATCCATAAAACCATAGAATTTTTTTGTAATAAAAAATGTGGTGATTTTTTTCCAAAACATTAGCAAATTTAGTATAATTTACACTAGGAAAAGAAAATTCCAAAATTTTCCCAATTGCTGATCCTAATTAATAGTTTTGTATAAAAGCATGATCATGATGAATATGAGATGGAATATGACTAATAGTTTAGTATGAAAGCATGATCATGATTGACATGACACAAAAAAATATGCAAAGATGTACTCAGATGAGATTTAATTCAGCACATAATGAAAATGAAAAGAACATGAAAGTTGTTTTTTTACAACCTACCTTGTAACATGTAATGCCCTGGTCCAAAATAAAATACACTAATAATGGAGGGCTTTACAGAGAGTAATTCCCCTCCCACCAACTGGAAGGAAATTATGAATTGCTCAGGCGATCTCCCTCTTCTTCATTTCATCAAGAGATTTCATTTTTCATCTCCATTCAGTTACTTTCTTCATCCGGAAAATGGGCTGCAGGCATTACGTTGGGTAACTCCCTGCTCCCATGGCATTACCTTACATCTAACAACTCACTAGCCCTTGCCTGCATACTAGTGATCTACATGCATCTCTACTTGCGTGGTAGCCACCTATTCTCATACATGCCTACACGACCTTTTTTCTTACAGGATAAGTTCCAGAGGTGAAACATGACATCAAATTTGTTGGGGTTCATCCACAATGTAAAAACCTTTGCTGCAAATCAAAGTGTAGTTTGGGGGACCTCCCCCACCACAATTTCGCACTCCAAGTGGATATTTTTTTCATAATTTTTCCACAGGTGGTGGACATTACATGTAACATCCCTAGGGTGGAGGAGATTTGGTGTAAGGTGATGTTGCACTAATGACCATGAATATTGCAATTCTCAAAATCACAAATGAATTGAAATGTTCATGGTCATCAAACATCATGATGGGGGAATTTTTATGTGCGTGCGTAAATCATCGTTGCATTTTTTCTTTTGTATATTTAGTCCCAGATCTTGTTCATTGACATCACAATGATGTCACAAAAACAATAAATTACACAATCTGGAAGGTACTCTGTAACCTATAAGAATAACTTTCACTAGATGAAAATTACGCATTAACTTGTCCTTCCTCACTGTCCTTGTCACTACAACATTGTCCCTTTGCAACATCATTATGATAATTACGCTTTATATAGGAGAAGGGTTTGCTAATAGATTGTTCTCCTATATTTCATGAACAAAAATGAGAATCACCCTAATTTCAATTTTGCTACCAAGAACCATCCGAGACCCATTTTTTAACCCCCAACAATCATCATATATAAACTTGCAATAAATTAAAAAATAGCTTGAATAATCATTAGATTGGGGATGACCACATATGGTTTATTTAATATTACAAATATATCCCAAAATTTATAACATTGGTAAAAGGTTTAAAATTCAAACATATAAAATCTTTTTTTTTTTTCCTTTTTTTTTTTTTTTGACAAAAAATTACAATTTTTTTTTTTTTTTTTTTTTTTTGCCCAAATTGGTGCCATTTTAACAAATTTTTTCACATTTCACAAAATGGCT
>Ga0116229_10012648_pt1 | contig 12105 bp, 15 predicted proteins | sample S1TSphgellanicum_3_FD_87313 | JGI IMG/M metagenome (GOLD analysis project Ga0116229, IMG submission 87313) | Host-associated microbial communities from peat moss isolated from Minnesota, USA - S1T2_Fc - Sphagnum magellanicum MG | ecosystem: Host-associated > Plants > Peat moss > Unclassified...
ATGTCGCCTTCGCCTTCCGGCTGACCTTTCTGAACAAATGCGTCGAGGCGGAGCGCCGTACGGTGGCTGAATATTACCAGCGCTGCTTCAACGTGGAACTGCCGGCCGGGAGTTTGGTCCGGCGGGCGATTTAGGGACCCAGGGTGCGGAGCTGATCGATGACCGGGATGGCAATGGAGCTCTACGATGCGTCGCAGGAGGCCGGGGCCAGCGATGCCAAGGCGCGGGGCGCCGCTCAGGCGGTAAGAGTTCCAACTGGCGCGTTTGGCGAGATCAGAACTGAATTCCAAGGTCTGAGAACGGAGTTTCAGGCGCTCAGGCTGGACATTGGCGAGATCAGAACTGAAGTCAGGCATCTCTCGCAGGAGGTGCCTGCTTTGAGGAGCGGTCTGCAGGCCGTTATGAGCGATGTCGCGGTGCTGAAATGGCAGGTTGGCTCAATCGTCGCGGTGTTGCTCGTGCTCGGGGTTCCGGCGCTTTCGTTGATCCTCAGGATCAGCCTCAAATTGGGCGTGCTCTCCATTTGACGCGCGCTGAGCCCAGGCCTCGCGTCAGGTCCCTGCCAATATGACGAACCCAAAGGACAATACCCGCAGTGAGGAGTTCAAGCGCGCCACGGCCGGCGCGCTGCGGGCGATGGCGCAATCGGCCGATGTGCAGGTGGCGTTCCAGCCTGGGCCTTCGGGGCTGGCGGGCAAGCGGGCGCGGCTGCCGGTGCCCTCCAGGGCGCTGCCGCCGGCCGAGATGACGCGTCTGCGCGGCGCCGCCGATAGCGCGGCTTTGCGGTTGCGCCATCATGACGATGCGGTTCATGCCGCCCGCCTGCCGGCCGAGCGGGATGCGCGCTCGGTCTATGATGCGCTGGAACAGGCGCGAGTGGAGGTGGTCGGTGGCCGGCACATGGAAGGTGTGGCGGCCAATCTCTGGGCAAGGCTGGCGGAAACCGTGGAGGCCGATGGGCTGGAGCGGATGACCCGGCGCGATCAATTGCCCGCCGCCGCCGCCCTGGCGCTGCTGGCGCGGGAAAAAATGTCCGGCGTGCCATCGCCCAAGCGAGCCGCTGGGGTGCTTGATCTGTGGCGCGAGGCGCTGGGCGCACAGGCGGATGCGGCGCTGGCTGATCTGGCGGCGGCGCAGGACGACCAGAACGCGTTTGCCAGGGCCAGCCGCCGGCTTCTGGCGGCGCTCGATCTGGCCGAGGCGGAAGCCGATGCCGACAAGGAGGAAGGCGAGGACGACCAGCAGGACCAGGCGGAACAATCCGGCGCGCAGGATAACAGCACCGAAGCCGAAGGCCGCACCGAGTCCGAGCAGGAGAGCATGCTGGCCGCATCGCCCGAGGAGATGCAGGGCGAGCAATCCGACGAACAGACCGGCGAGGCCGAGGATGACGAGGCTGCCGGCGCGGAGGGCGACGATCAGCCGGCAGGCCCGCAGCCAAGGCGAGAGCGGCCGGATGACGACACCGAAAGCCATTACCGCGCCTATACCCGCGCCTTCGACGAGGAGATCGGTGCCGAGGATCTGTGCGACGCGGAGGAGTTGTCGCGCCTGAGGCAGCAGCTGGACCAGCAATTGCAGAATCTGCAAGGCGTGGTCTCGCGCCTTGCCAATCGCCTGCAGCGCCGGCTGATGGCGCAGCAGACCCGCGCCTGGGAATTCGACCTGGAAGAGGGCATGCTGGATGCCGGGCGGCTGGCCAGGGTAATCGTCAACCCGATGCAGTCGCTCTCTTACAAGCATGAGCGGGACACCGAGTTTCGCGATACCGTGGTCTCGCTGCTGATCGATAATTCCGGCAGCATGCGCGGCCGGCCGATTACCGTGGCGGCCATGTGCGGCGATATCCTGGCGCGCACGCTGGAACGGTGCGCGGTAAAGGTTGAGGTGCTGGGATTCACCACCCGCGCCTGGAAAGGCGGACAAAGCCGCGATCGCTGGGTGCATGAGGGCAAGCCGCGCAACCCCGGCCGGCTGAACGATTTGCGCCACATCATCTACAAATCCGCCGATGCCCCCTGGCGGCGGGCGCGCAAGAATCTTGGACTGATGTTGCGCGAAGGGCTGCTGAAGGAGAACATCGACGGCGAGGCGCTGCTCTGGGCGTATCGGCGCCTGATGGCGCGGTCCGAACATCGCCGCATCTTGATGGTGATCAGCGATGGCGCGCCGGTGGATGACAGCACGCTGTCGATCAACCCCGGCAATTTTCTGGAGCGCCATCTGCGCGAGGTGATCCGCGAAATCGAAGGCCGCAATCTGGTGGAACTGATCGCGATCGGCATTGGCCACGACGTGACGCGCTATTATCGCCGGGCGGTAACGATCGTCGATGCGGAGGAGCTGGGCGGCACGATGATGAAGAAATTATCCGAGCTGTTCGACGAAGATGCGGCGGAAGCCTGGGTCCGCGCCACGATCGAGCGCTCGGCGATTATTGTTTAGAGCATGATCCGGCACTATGCGGTCAGCTGCCGGATGAACATGCTCGCCAAAACAAAGAACGAGAGCGGGATGCGACACTCGACAACGATTCGATCACATCGCATCCCGCTCTAGCGTGGGGTTTTGACCACGGTTTACGGTTTTGGGGCGAAATCCTCCAGCGTCGCCGCGGCGCTGCTGACGTTCAGGCCGGTGAGTTCGCCGAGATAGATCGGCAGGCGGAGCAGCAGGCCGGTGCCGAATACCACCGCCAGCATCACCAGAAGCGCCCGCCCGCGCGAGAGGTCGAGCACGTGGCGGGCAGCGAACCAGTTGAACCACATCACATAGACGCCGAACGCGGCCAGCACGCCCGCCGCGGCCGCCACCGGGTTCAGGCCGAACGAGACGGCAAGGGCGGCGAGCGGCATCAGCAGCATCAGCGCCGCCACCATCAGCCACTGGGTGCAGTTGATCACATTGGCATAGCGCGCCCAATGCTGGCGCCGCTGCCAGAGGCGGCAGAACAGGTCCGCGATCACCGCCGGCGCCAACAGGCCGCAGACCATGGTCAGGAAAAACGTCAGGCCAAGCAAGGGCCGGCCGGACCAGGCGAGCACGGCGCCGAGCACGATAAGGAAGGCCAGCAGCGGGGCCAGGCTCGCAAGGAAGGCATCGGCAGTGGCACCGAACTGGGCGAAGCCGGCTGGGCGGCCGAGCCCGGCCAGCAGCAGCCCCAGCGCCACGCGGCCATTCCTTCCAAAAGCGGGGGGTTTGCGGGCAGGCGGCGGCGTCATGGCAGGAACTCCAGCAGGATGGCGGCATAGATGTCGGCAAGCTGCCGCAGCTCTGCAACCGGCACGCTCTCATCGGTCTGGTGCATGGTCGCACCCACCAGGCCGAATTCGGCGACCGGGGCATAGCGGGCGATGAAGCGCGCATCGGATGTGCCGCCGCCGGTATCCAGACGCGGCGTGACACCCGTGACCCCGGCGATGGCGCCGGCCAGACGCGCGCAAAAATCCGGCGCCGCGGTGAGAAAGGCCTCGCCGCTCACCCGGATATCGATGTCCGCGTTGGGGCAATGCTCCGCCACGATGCCGCGCAGCCAGCCGGAGAGCGAGGCGGCAGAATGCCGGTCGTTGAAGCGTATGTTCAGGCGCGCGGCGGCACTGGCGGGGATGATGTTGGTGGCGCTGTTGCCGACATCGATCGAGGTGACTTGCAGGCTGGATGGCTCGAAATGCGCGCTGCCCTGGTCGAGCGGGGCGGCGGTCAGTGCGGACAGGGTTTTCAGCAGACGGTGCACCGGATTATCCGCCCGATGCGGGTAGGCGGCATGTCCCTGGGTGCCATGCACGATGATGGACGCATTCAGGCTGCCGCGGCGGCCGATTTTCACCATCTCGCCCAGGGCGGCCGGGTTGGTGGGCTCGCCGACCAGGCAGAAATCGGGGATCTGCCGGTGTTCCGCCATCCAGTCCAGCACCCGAACGGTGCCGTCGGTGGCGGGGCCTTCCTCGTCGCCGGTGATGAGCAGGCTGATCGAGCCGCGCGGCGGACCGGCCTGCAGATGGGTGGCGGCCGCCGCCACGAAAGCGGCGATCGCACCCTTCATGTCGCAGGCGCCCCGGCCGTACAGGATGCCGTCTGCCACCGCGCCGGCAAAGGGTTCATGGCGCCAGAGGCCGCCGGCAGGCACCACGTCGGTATGCCCGGCGAAGCAGAAATGCGGCGGCGAGCTGCCGATTCGGGCGAAAAAATTGCGGGTTTCGCCGAAGGGCAGGTGGGTGATGCTGAACCCCAGCGCGGCCAGGGCAGCGGCAAGCACGCCCTGCGCGCCGGCGTCATCGGGGGTGACGGAAGGGCAGCGGAGCAGCGCCTGGGCGAGCGGCAGCGGGTCGGTTCTCTGGTCCACCGGGCTGGGTTACAGCCAGGCGGCGTTCTCTGCCAGGGGTCGGGGCGCACGCCCCTTGCCCGTTTCGCGCGTTGTGCGATTGGTGGGACGCCAAAGCGCATCCCACCTTCCGGATTGGCGGCGTGTGTGCTGGATTTGCCGCCGGGTTTGGCGATACTGCGGCGACGTAAGAGACGGAATGGTCAATGCCCCCTAAAAAGCCAGCGAAAGAGCCCGCGAAGGTCGAGGCGCCTGCGCCTGCCAAGGGTGTTGCCCCAGAGCCGGCCAAGGCGCCGGTGAAGGAAGCGGCACCGGTGAAGGAAGCCGAGGCGGTGAAGGAGATCGCGGCGCCGGCGCCCTCGCCGCCCGCCCCGCACCCTGAGGTGGCGATCCTGTCGCCGCCGATCGTGGAGAACCTGCTGGCGCCGGAGTTTTTTGCTACCGAGGCGCAATCGATCTCGCTGGTGCAGGGCATGATCTCGATCGCGTTTTCCTCGGCCCGCTATGATTACTCGCAAACCCCCTCGGTGCTGAAAAAGGTGGTGGTCAGCCGCGTCGTGATGTCGCCGGTGGGCGCGCAAAGTCTGGCTGTGCGGCTATTTGCCTTTCTCGACCAAAAAGGCTTTGGGGCTGCCCCCAAGGATCCCAAACAGCGCCAGTAATAATACCTGGCCGCCCAAAGCCGGGCTGCTTGCAGCCCAGCTTTGGGCGCATCCGACCATATCGCAACGAGTCGAACACGCCCTAAGCCTTTGTGTGAAGCGGCATCCTTGTCGGCGTGCCGGCGCACATATTTGCCGACGATGCCTTGGTTTCGATGCCGCCCCTGCGGATCCGTCAGATCCTGCCGAGCACCAGCAGAATAATCACGATCAGCAGAATCAGGCCCAGGCCGCCGGAGGGGTAGTAGCCCCAGCCGCCGCTATAGGGCCAGGTCGGCAACGCCCCCAGCAACAGGAGGATAAGGATAACGAGAAGAATTGTACTCATGGCACCCACCGTTCCACTTTCAATGACGCCGTGTGAAACGTGGCTCGCGGGAAGAAGGTTGCTTGCGGGAGATGCTTCAGTTCAGGAAACGTAAATGCTCGGTATGCCGCATTTCGCCAGGGTTGATCACGCTGGCAGCGCCTACGCGCACCGAGTGCAATTTGCCATCGAGTTGGCGGGACCAGAAATCAAGGAATTTATGCAGCACCGGAAAACGCGGGGCGATGTCCAGGTCCTGCCATACGAAGCTTTGCAGAAGGCCGGGATGATCAGGCATGTGGTAGAGGATTTCGGCGGTGGTCAGGCGATACCCTTCGATCTGCAATGCAAGGCTCATGGTCGTCCTCTAGGTTGAAAAATGGCCCGTGTAGGGCCGTGCGGCATGCGTGATCCCAAAGCTTAAGTGCTGTAAGCCAACGGCCTCTTGCTGGGCCGCTGCGCGCAGCATGGCCCATGGCCCAAGTAAGGTGCAAAGAAAAAATAGAGTGTTTAGAGCGGTTTAGCACTCATTAACCGAGAGTGCTGCTGACCCTTGACTTGGCCGTTTTGCTCTTCTAGATGCTTTGGCACTCTCCAACCGAGAGTGCTAACAACCTTTCTCAGGAGCGATCCGCATGGCGAAATTCCGTCCCTTGCATGACCGCGTCGTGGTCCGCCGCATTACCGCGGAAGAGAAGACGGCCGGTGGCATCATCATCCCCGACACTGCCCGCGAGAAGCCCATGGAGGGCGAGGTGATCGCGGTTGGCGCCGGCGCCCGTAACGAGCAGGGCCAGATCGTGGCGCTGGACGTGAAGGCCGGCGACCGCGTGCTGTTCGGCAAATGGTCCGGCACCGAGGTAAAGCTCGATGGTGAGGAACTGCTCATCATGAAAGAGAGCGACATCATGGGCATTGTCGAGACGTCTGTCGCCGCCGCCAAGGCCGCGTAACCCCCACATTTTTTCCGAGATGGAGCTACAAGATGGCTGCTAAAGAGGTAAAGTTCGGCGGCGATGCCCGCCAGCGCATGCTGCGTGGCGTGGATATTCTTGCTGATGCGGTCAAGGTCACCCTCGGCCCCAAGGGCCGCAACGTGGTGATCGACAAATCCTTCGGCGCCCCGCGCATCACCAAGGACGGCGTGACGGTCGCCAAGGAAATCGAGCTGGCCGACAAGTTCGAGAACATGGGCGCGCAGATGGTGCGCGAAGTGGCGAGCAAGACCAACGACCTGGCCGGCGACGGCACCACCACCGCCACGGTTCTGGCTCAGGCCATTGTGCGCGAGGGCGCCAAGGCGGTTGCCGCCGGGATGAACCCGATGGATCTGAAGCGCGGTGTCGATCGTGCTGTTGAAGCCATCGTCACCGAGCTGAAGGCGAAGAGCCGGAAGATCACCAGCCAGAGCGAGACCGCCCAGGTTGGCACCATCTCCGCCAATGGCGAGGCCGAGATCGGCCGGATGATCTCCGAGGCGATGCAGAAGGTTGGCAATGAGGGTGTGATCACCGTCGAGGAAGCCAAGGGCATTCAGACCGAGCTTGATGTGGTCGAGGGCATGCAGTTCGATCGCGGCTATGTCTCGCCCTATTTCATCACCAATGCTGAAAAGATGGTTGCCGATCTCGACAACCCCTACATCCTGATCAACGAGAAGAAGCTCAGCACGCTGCAGCCGCTGCTGCCGCTGCTGGAGGCGGTGGTGCAGAGCGGCCGTCCGCTGCTGATTGTTGCCGAGGATGTGGAAGGCGAGGCGCTGGCCACGCTGGTGGTGAACAAGCTGCGCGGTGGCCTGAAGATTGCCGCGGTGAAGGCGCCCGGCTTCGGCGATCGGCGCAAGGCGATGCTGGAGGATATCGCCATCCTCACCGGCGGCCAGGTGATCAGCGAAGATCTCGGCATCAAGCTGGAGAGTGTGACACTCGCCATGCTCGGCCGTGCCAAGAAGGTGCTGATCGAGAAAGAGAACACCACTATCGTCGAAGGCTCCGGCGAGAAATCCGACATCAGCGGCCGCTGCGCCCAGATTCGCGCGCAGATCGAGGAGACCAGCTCGGATTACGACCGGGAAAAGCTGCAGGAGCGCCTGGCCAAGCTCGCCGGCGGTGTTGCCGTCATCCGCGTCGGTGGTGCCACCGAGGTGGAGGTGAAGGAGCGCAAGGATCGCGTCGATGACGCGCTGCACGCCACCCGCGCCGCGGTGGAGGAAGGCATCGTGCCGGGCGGCGGTGTCGCCTTGGCCCGGGCATCGAAAATCCTCGCCACGCTGACGCCGGAAAATGCCGATCAAAAATTCGGTATCGAGATCGTGCGCAAGGCGGTGCAGACCCCGCTGCGCCAGATCGCCGAGAATGCCGGCGAAGACGGTGCGGTGGTGGCCGGCAAGGTGCTGGAGAACGAGGCCTATGACTTTGGCTTCGACGCGCAGAGCGGCGAATACAAGGATCTGGTTGCCGCCGGCATCATCGACCCAACCAAGGTGGTGCGTACGGCGCTGCAGGATGCGGCCTCCATCGCATCGCTGCTGATCACCACCGAGGCGATGGTGGCGGAGAAGCCGGAGAAGAAGGCGCCAATGCCCGGCGGTGCCGGCGGCGGCGGGATGGGCGGCATGGGCGATATGGATTTCTAGACTCCGCGCCGATCCAGCCTGTTTCATGAAGATTGGGGGGCAGCGATGCTCCCCAATCTTTCCTATTTGACACATTCCGCCAATTCTGCCCCCATGCTGGGGCAATCGACGATCTGGCCTGCCTTGCTGCGCTTCCGCATCCGGTCGCTTCAAGTTGCCTTCGGACCGGTTGACCAAATGCCGCCTGTTCCGGGCGGCAAAACGGAGAGCGACAGCTTATGGCTACGGGTACTGTGAAGTGGTTCAACACGACAAAGGGTTTCGGCTTCATCATGCCGAGCGATGGCGGCAAGGATGTGTTCGTGCACATCACCGCCGTTCAGGCTGCCGGCTTGCGCGGCCTGAATGACGGCCAGGCCGTGACGTATGAAGTGGCGATGGAGCGCGGCAAGGCGGCTGCGACAAATCTGAAACTGGTCTGACACCACGGGATGGGTTGCGCACCGGCAACCCATCCCACGCCGTCAGCCGTGCGAAGCGGGCGCCAATCCGGCGCCGACGCGCTCAACCGCTTCCACCCGAATGGCACCCGCCGCCTGCATGGCGGCGCGCGCTTTGTCCACCTCGGCCGGGCTCGGCGCCGCGGCTGAGAGCACCAGCTCACCCGCCTCCGCTGCGACGTCCCTGCCATGGGACTGGGCGTGATCAACCGCCAGATGCGCCGCCGCCACACCGCCGCCAGCGGCGGCACCTAGCCCCACCGCCGCCACGGCAGCGACCGCCGCAGCGCCGCCGGTAGCGATGGTGACGCCGGCGCCCACCAACGCGGCCGCGGTGGCGGCCATGCTGCTTTGCAGCGTGCGAGTCTGCCGCATGTCGTCTTCGGTGGTGGGATTTGCCGCGCCGGCGGACGGCGTGGCGTCGGCAGGCGCCGGATTTGCCGCCGGCAGGCTGATGGCGGCGCGGTCGAACCCGGCCCGCGTCAGCCGCCCGATCGCATCCTGCAGCGCCGCATCGCTGGCAAAGATTCCCTGAACTTCATGGATGGCATTGTTGATCGTCGGGCTATGGCTGTTCTCGTCCGGCATCGGCGGCTCTCCTGCTATTGGCAGGTGAACGCAGCCCAGACGGAGCTGTTCCTACCTGTCGTTGCGGTGATCCATCCGCTGGTAACGTGCCCTGGTGCCGCGCTCTATCGCCGAGACAATCAGGGTATCGAGCTTCAGCTCATTGCCCAGAAACTCCAGCATTTGCAGGATGGCCTGGCCATGAACGACATCGGCCGCCACAACCTCGCAGGCCAGCGTATAGGCGGTCTCGCGCAGGCGGGGTTCCAGCGCCTCGCGGATCAGCCGCCCGGCATGGGCCAGGCCATCTTCTTCGCGCAGAAGCTGGATGGTGGCGTCGGCGGCGTGCTGCAACTGGCTGCCGGAAAACCCCTCAAACACCGGCAGCGTCTGCACCAGGGTTGCCATCACGCCGATTTCCCGGTCGGTGATGCCGCCGGATTCCGCGGCGGCGACCAGCACCATGGTGCAGACGAGGGCTTCCTGGGGATCTAGTCCCGTACGGGCAAGCATTCAGCAAAATCCTTAATGGCATCGTCGGGCGGACCCTGCCGCCAAACGGGCATCGGATCAAGCCGATGAGAGTTCGGGCACCCACAGCGTCTCAGGCGGCATTTCACGATTCACCCGCGCTTGCAGTGTGCTCAACGCGACCACCCCGGCATAGCCATCGTCCTGTAACTCGATCTGATGCAGAGTCCGTGCCCGCTGAAAACGCTGCTGGTGCTCCGCGCTCAGGTGGCGCGCCAATTGGATGTCGGAGGCAAGGTCTTCAAGCGTGCCGAGCAGGCGGAGGTAACCCTGCTGCTGCCGCCCGCTCTGGCGTATCTTTCGATCCAGCCCAAGAAGGGGCTTGGCGATGGCCAGAAAGGCAGCCAAGGCCGCCAACCACGGCCATAATTCAGCCCCGACACCCTGCTTCATCACCGACAGACCCGCGAGCCCGCTACCTGAGGCGGCGACGGCGATAGCCAACTCAACGCAAAAGTTCAACCGGGTGAGCCTGACCCCGCACTGCGCATAATAAAGTTCCGACATGCGGGCACCGCGTGCGTAGTCCCACAGCCGGGTCACCAGTTCACGGTCTCTCAGCGTATAGCCGTGAGCTTCAGGCCATTGTCGCTGCATATCTTCGCCGGACATCACCTATTCCCTATCCGAGTTCTGGCCGATCGGAAAGCCATGTTGTTGGCTCCGAATGGATAATTCGCTACCTGCGGGCTGTTGACGCCAGAGCAGCTCATTCGGTTTCAGGGTCCGGCTCCGGAAGCGGAGGTCGGGGGCCTGGCTTGGGCCAGGGCTTTGGGGCACGGAGGTTTTGCGAATCCCTTCCTGTGCCCCGAAGCGAGGCCAGAAAATTCCGCAGCGCTCCGGGCCCGTCATTTCCCGGCGTGAAGCGGTAGGGCGGCAGAAGTGGGTTGTCGCCGAGCAGCAGTGTTTCCAATGCCGTCAATAAGCTGAGCGACTCCGGCAATCTGGTCAGCAGGTTCCCGCGGAGATCGAGTACCCGCAGGCGTGTCATGCGGCCGATCTCAGGCGGTATCTCGCTCAACCCCATGCCGCCAAGATCGAGCGTGGTTGCTGCTTCGCTGAGGGCTCGAAAAATGCGGTGCCGTGCTTCCTCGTAGGCTCGTTCCGGCTCAGCAAGCGGCGGCTTCGGCATGCACGTCAGCTCCGGATATTACGAAATCCTATCGGTCCGCTATCGGACTGGTCAACTCTGTCAGTCATGGTGTGCCGGCCCGGCGTACAACTGGAACGCTGTTCCGCTCGACCAACCGGTTGAATGGAGATGCCGTTGAGCCTAATATTTTGCTATCGCAACGCGGTCACCGCGCAGAGGCGGAACGGCCTCCATGGCAATCAGGGTCCCGATCACCAATAGCGTAACGCAGGCCGATTTCACCGCGCGCATCAGCATAGGTGGCGTGGCCGTGGATATGCTGCTCGATACCGGCAGCAGCGTGCTGGCGGTGGATGGCACCATCTACAGCCCGGATAAGGATGGTGCCTGCAAGACCACGCGCATCGCCCAGAGCGTGCATTATGGCAGCGGCCGGTTTGTCGGCGCGGTGGTGCAGGCGGCGGTCGCTCTGTCGGCCGAGATCGTGCTGGGGGCGGCGAATGTCGCCGTCACCTACGGAACGCAAGCCGCGGTGTTCGGCCAGGCGGGCGGCATCATGGGGCTGGCCTATCGGGCGCTGGATAGCGGCTATCAGATGCCCGCCGACACCTGGGTCAGCAAATACGACTCCGATAAGATCGCCGCCGCCCCAAAAGCCGATGTGATCCCCTATCTCGACCAGTTGGACCAGGCCGGGCTGACGGCGGCAAAATTTTCCATCCTGGTCCGCCGGTCGATCCAGAGCGGGGCGACGGCCGATCCCACCACCGATCCGTTGAATGCGGGCATTTTCGTCGCCGGCGGCGGCGAGGAATGCGCCGATCTCTATACCGGCGCCTTCGCCCGCGTGGCTGTGGTGCACGAGGCTTATTACAACACCAATCTTCTCTCGGTGCAGGTGGGCGATCAGCCGCCGATCCCGGTGCTGCCCGCCGCCCCCGGCTCCATTGCGCTGTCAAATTCCATCATCGATAGCGGCACTGGCGCCCTGCTTCTGGATCAGGGGCTTTACGACAAGATTTTGGCTGCCTTCGGCGCGATCGATCCCGGATTGGCCGAAAAACTGACGAGTTACGGTATCAACGCGCAAGCCACGGTGGACCAGACCACCATCGATTTGTCCCAGTGGCCATCGATCCGGTTCGTGTTTGCCGGTGCCGACGGCACGCCCGCACCCGTGGTGGTGGCGCCAAAAGACTATTGGCAGTTCGACGTGGAGCAGCCTGGCGTGGCGATGGCGTTTATCGGCGGCGACGGCAACGGCCGGCTCGGCGGCCAGTCGATCCTCGGCCTGCCGATCTTCACCGGCCATTACGTAATTTTCGACCGCACCGCCACCAACGGCCACGGCGTGGTGGCGTTCGCCGACCAGGCATAGACTGCCACAATCGTAACCCGCATCGCGCTTGGGCGATGCGGGACTCTCCGGCATCCACCACCAGATGCGCCGGCTTCGTACGATTGCGCATCATTCGCTTCAATAGAATGGCAAAGAGTTCCGTACCCCTCCTGCGTACCTGCGGCACGCCCCGTCTGGTAATGAATTTTA
>Ga0116229_10012649_pt1 | contig 12105 bp, 4 predicted proteins | sample S1TSphgellanicum_3_FD_87313 | JGI IMG/M metagenome (GOLD analysis project Ga0116229, IMG submission 87313) | Host-associated microbial communities from peat moss isolated from Minnesota, USA - S1T2_Fc - Sphagnum magellanicum MG | ecosystem: Host-associated > Plants > Peat moss > Unclassified...
GAGTGTTCAAAATTTATTTAATTATTCGATGGATATTGCCAGCTTTTGCAATAGTATTTTTTGGTGGTCAGGGACTTTTTTCTTAGGGGGGAACATGGGCGTCCATGCAAGGGAACCAACGATGAATAGGATGCAAGTCAGCTACTTACGTGCTCGAGATTTTGCTTTCATCTGGAAGGTCACAGTGGCTTGACCTTTGCAACAATCCTGACAAGCGTCATTAATATGATGGGTCCCTAGAGTTCCACAATTTGCAAGTCACACACACACACACAACTAAAATTAGCTCTTTGAAGTTTCATTCCTCATCTACCCTCTGTGCTTTGTTTTAATTTTTGACTTTGATAATTGACGATAGGCATTAAATATAGTGAGCCTGGCTACAGGCTGTTAAGGCTACCTAGTTGAGGTGCAGTAGAGCAGCTCCAAGACTAGTAGAGTACCTGCTACAACCTCAAGTTAGGTGCAACGTGTGGAAAACTGTTCAGAGTTGAGGTTGCTAAATTCATGTAAGTCAAGCATCCTCCATGTTAAATTGGGCGGTTGCTGTAGGCATAGCTACTTCGTGACTTTCACCCTTTCAAGACACACCTCCCATAACCATTGCTGACCTATTGGAGGCGATTGGTTTTTGATATGAAAAAGTACAGCTGATCTATGGATCTACAACTCGGGGTCGATTTTTGACATGAAAAGATTTTGACATCTAGTTTGAGCTAACTTGATGTCTTGTAAATTCTCCCTTTTTCTTATTCCTTTGGACATTTTCCAAAACTTTGATGTCTTTAAAAATAATGTTTTGTGGGGTTGCAGCAACATTTGTACTCAAAATGTATTGGATGAATCCAATCATAGAGCAAGGTGGCTCACTTTTTACATCATAATACAATTCTTTGCAAAGTGTCACGCATCGACATGTTATTAACATGTTATATAATGAACAATATATCAAATTCATGGTTAGACTTTGATTGTCAACTTGAATTAAAAGATATTTATATAAAAAAATTGGGGCTATGGAATTAAATTTATGTGAAATAATTGAAAATCTAGATAAAATCTATAGATTATCGATTGTTGGTTCAATAATTAGCAAAAAAACTCATGTTCCACTAGTGTTGGGTAGTTTTGAATAGTTGACTTTTTAAAATCTAAAAAATTGTGTGCTCTTGGGTATTTGAAAAATTATTTTGACAAAAAATCAACCAATTGAATAGTTCTTTTACTCTTTCCATTTTAAAGAATTAGTCAATTTTATAGGTTTGGAAACTTCGACATGATAATTAGATTTAGCCTAAGTTTTATTATAAAACTAACTAGTTGTTTGAAATGACTATCCCTTGACCCCACTATACCATTGATTTTCAAGGTTTGAACAACACTTCCTTGGGTTGGGTTTTCGAGAAAAAATAATTAATTACATGAATATGTTTTTGAGGCTCCTAGGCAAAAACCCTAGTTGGCTACATTTTGTTGGTTTTTAAATCAAGGTTGATTATTTGAAATGATATCAGAACATTTATTTTAGCTTTCTACAACCAACAAGTTTTTCTCTAACAAAATTTGTCATTTGACACTTACTTTACTATAAAGCCTTTTGAAATTAGGCATGAAAGAACAATTCAAATATTTGACAAAATCCAAAGTTTAAAAATCATAAATTCACTCATTACAAATCCATTGATGAACCTAAAAAAATGAAAAATGCATTCAAGTATATTGAAGGCCAAAGTACAAAATGAAAAACTAGCCATGAAAAAAAATCATCTTCACATTAAAATTTTGTAGGTTAGATTCTTGGGTCATTTGTAAGCCTTAAAATATGAACAAGATGTCACAAGAGGGAATTGAACCCTTCACCTTCATATTGACATGCCAACTTGGCATTAATCATTTAACCATTTCAAGTGATGACCAATAATGTCAAGTGTTTTCATTTTAATGAATTTCACTTATGATTTCAAATATATATATATATATATATATTCAAAATCTTATTGAATTTTGTGGTATAAAAAGGTGAATGTATGGTATGGTGGCTCATTTTAAGTAGACGCTCCATTCCATAGGAGTCCATAAAAAATTTGTTAAAAAACATGGTTACTTGTTTATCATAATTTATGATTATAATAATTTATAAGTTGATATTCATACATTTGTGAACATTCATATTTTATTTTAAAACTTAAATAAAATGATGATGATGTTAGCTGTTTTGATGAATGTAATTTTTAAAAAATCATAATACTTGGAAAAATGTTTTATAAATTCCATATGAAATGGCCCTTTTAGATATTTCATAATCAATCACTTTTAAAACAAAAAAATTGAAAGAAAAAATAATTTGTAATTCATAAGGACTTATGAAGATAATGTCAAATTTTAACCATTTTAAATTCCATAAAAATATTTGCTAAGGTTGTCAAGAAAATGGTCCCATATAGATGTTAATTATTCCATTTTTCAACTTATACTTAGTCACAAAAAATCAATTAAATTTAAATTTACTATGAATACATTGATGTTATACCATTGCAATCAAGAAACCAATCCATACATTGTCCCCTCAAAAATCCATTATTAACAATAGAGGTAACATTTTTTTGAAAATTATATTTTTACTTTCATAACTAAGTTATCAATTCACAATTTAAAGTTCTTTAGTCATTATGTGTAGTAAAGTTGCATTTGTGACATTTTAAATGGTATATCTTAGCATGAAAACAATTTGTCATAATTAGAAAACATAAACACATTTTGTCATTTGTTTTGAATTTCACACATCATAATTTCAAGTGATATGAATTTATATGTCAACACATAATTATAAACATGAATAAAAGCTGGTACTAGATAGATAGACGGTGAATATTTTGCTACACCTACTTATAAATTATGCACCTATTATTTATTTACCTACCTACTTATTACCAACCTTAACCTACTAACCTAACTACCTATGGGCATATTTACAATCAAGGTACCCCTTTTTGGACACAAGATTCAAAGACTTTGTTTGTGCCATCTTCCAAATATAAAATCTAAATGGAATAAATGTAAGTGAAAAAATATTGGATAGTTCAAATTATGATACTTTGCACGGTGGTGGTGATTTTTCACATGCGTATGTAATTATGCATAAATATTTTGGTAAAAAACCAAAATTGTAAAAAATGAATACATAAACTTTTATATACAACTTAACATGTTTTCTTGCATGAAATTTTTTTGCACATTTTGTCAACACTTGGGGCCACAAATTCTAAGCCTAGTGAATATAAAAAATCGACCAAATGGCAAAAAAAAAAAAGAATCATTTTCCTTGTTGCCCTTTCAAAATGGATTTTGTAGCCTTCAAAATTTGTATATCATATATTATTTAATCAAATGCATCATATGAACATTGCCAAACATAGATGTATGCATTACTTATTTAGGAAGGGAAATTGAATTCAATTACATTGTTTAATACATTCTTTTTGAATATTTTAAGATGAAAATTACAGTTAAGGCAAGGACTCAAATTATTTAAGGACATCTATATTATGTCCAATCTATTCTTGGATTTTTTTATTATATTAAAATGACATTGGTCTAGTTATAGTCATATACCAATCCATTACAATTGTGAAATAATAAATGTAATAAAAATTCAAAATAATCCTTTGCAGTCCTTTTTTGGTTAAACTGTCCTTTTAGGTGCCCTGATTATGGATATGCCCCTATTACAAGGTGCAAATTCTTTAAGGTGTACTAAAATCTTGTCACATGTCATCTTTTTTTGTTTTTTTTACCTAGTCCTTTTTTACCATGTAAAAACACATTTATGAATGATTATGATGGAATCTATAATTGTAATAGTTTAAAATATAGTCCTTCTGAAATTTTTGACAACTTTAAATTCATTATTTTTTATGGGGATCAATATATAAGGTAAAAAAGGAATGCATTAAGAACTAGGCCCTTTTTGTTTTGTGTGGAACACCTTAAAAGATTTTCACCTTACATACTTATCTATAATGTATTTACATACCTATCCACTTAATTTATTTATTACCTACATATTTATTATTTGCCTACCTACTAATTGCATACATGAAAATTATGAGGGCAATTTAGGCAAGGCATATATATCTATATGCCAATTAAGCAAATTGAATTTCCTAAATAATATTAAAAATGACTTAAATGTAACAAATGTTACATGTCACAAGCCATGTTGCATTTGAAACAACTTATATTAATCATTATGTTGTAAGCATTTAAAGCACATACAATATTAGTACACATGAAGGCAACTAGAAAATGTGAATATATAATGTAACTTTTGTAAAAGATGATTATTCCATTTCGCAATCAACCATCATTGAGAAAAAGAGTTTTATTGTAAACCATCAAATAACACCATGTGGAAATTGAAAACACCCAAAGACATACCTAGCAAGATTTAGGAGCAGACAACTTGAAAAGAATAAGTTTAATGTAGACTAGTGTTGGTTAGTTCTTGATTTTTACACAAATTCTCATGTTTAGGTTAAAGTTTTTGTAAATCAAAGACCTTTTGGTTGCAGGTATAGGGAATATTTTAAAAAATTAAAACCCATTGGTTGTTAGGTTGATTGAATTTTTTTGACCAATGGTTTTGGGTCCATTGGGTCCAACCTTTGTAAAAACCTTTGGTTTTGGGCAATAGTTTTGGGAGTGGGTTCTAGTTTATTCCAAGGGGACGATTCCAAAGTTGATTTCTAAGCAATTATCATAATTTTTGGATTTTGGTGTTCCCACAAGTTCCCAAAAGATTTACAAGGTGTTTGCATTAGGTTCCCTTAATTCCCAATGGGTTCACAAAGTTTTCAAATTGTTTTCCAACATGTTCTTGGTGTAATCACATTAATAAGAACCAAAATGGTTGTAACGAGTACTTGACTTTTCATCTTTTAGTGTCAAAAATATATCAAAAGCATTTATGACAGTGTTTTTAATATATTATGAAAATATTATGTGATATAATTTGAAATGAATATAATGAGAATAAAATATTCAAAAATAGTCATTAAGCATTGTAACTTGACGCTTATTCATTGAAAATTTCTTTAAAAAATGATATATTTTGAAATAGATTCTTTAAGCATATATTTACATAATAACATATCATCACATTTTTTTTAGAGTCAGATTTGAGTTTTTTCAACTTTCAAATAACATATTCTTAAAATATTTTGAGAATATTTCAAATTAAGCAGCCACTTAAGTAAGCAGGTCTAGCTCTTGTTGTCCCATTTGCACCTACCCAAAAACAACAAGAGAGGAACAACATCAAGAACATCACAAAATATTTGTGTAAAGGCTATTTTAGTGATACAATGGAAGACGCCCTTACATGTATTAAATCTTAAGGCTAAGACCTAAAACCCTAGAATCCAAAAACTTAAACATAGAAACCTGAAACCTAGAGACCTTAAACCCTATCTAAACCTAAGACCCTAGACCCTACCTGACCCTGAGACCCAGACTCTATTAAAAAAACCCTTAAAACCTATTGGGTCCAAGTTTTTGCCAGCTCTGGGGCCATCTAAAACACTCGGTCTGGTTCTTGGCTGATTTGCGGTTCATGTAGACCCCATCAGTTCTGGTTCTTAGACCTGGATCTAGACCTTAGATCTGGAAACCCAGAACTGGCCAACATTGGTGCAGACCAATGAATTGCTTGACAAATGTGATCTTGGGGAGAGGATAAATAAATAGAAATAGTTGGGTATAGCTGGCGCAACAGGCATTTATGGGGGGAGCAGCAGGAGTAGAGTGAGATATGAAATAGGAAGCACGGCTTCGTCCTCGTGAAGAAGGGGATCACATCTAGAGATATCAAGTTTTTAAAAGATCAAGTGGAAAAATGATTACCCAAAGCATAAATCCTCATAAATCTAGAGAAAACAGAAAAACAAGCTGGACGTTAAGACATGAGCAGCATGAGGGGAGACATTAAGACAGTGGCGTGTATATCACCACATTTTCGTGCCGTCTCTCTCGCGGGCTACCTACAGAAATAATCCACTGAGTATCAAGAAATTTTCAGAATTACATTTGGCAGTAACTTTATTTATGACTGGGCCGGCCTGGATTTGCTGCAAAACTGTTGTAGTCGCTACCGATGAGTTCGACTCCACGTGATCAGAATGTCATCAGGTGCTTTATCAGTTAGTTTGCATTTATTGGAATATTCTCAAATAGGGAGGTGGTCGATTGGTAACTATGGAATCTGGATGGGGAAGGCACTGCTGTCAGTGCTTTCGGCCCCTTGAGCCAAGGGTGAAGCTCTAGGTACAGGGCAGAAGGCCTTACTTCCCTTTCAACATATCCAAGGATATGGATGGCTAACATTGTCTCATATATCTGTAAGCTCCGTTTGTGAGAAATCTTCCACTCCACCAGACCGGAGCTTGAATTTTCGCCTGGTGACAGCCCGCTCACATGCACTGCGGCATTCCTCTTAAGTTTTTGAAGTATGAGTGTATTATATGTTTAGATATATAGCTGCTGTAAGTAATCGTTCTTCTAGGCTTCGCGTTCTTTCAGGTTTACCTTTTCTTTCATTATTTGATATATCTCTCACGATTGCAGTTCAGTATTTAATTTATTCTCATTTGACTTCCGTTCCATTCTCTTTGGCGAATTTTCCTTTTCGGCTCATTTGAATTTTTCCTTCTTCCTTTTTCTCCCCTTTGTTACAGCTTTGTTTTATCGATGTTTGCCAAGTTTTTATCATTAGATCCATGAAGTATTCATTTCACAGGTAATTTTCTTGCCACATTCTCTGAGCTTGGTAGAGTCAACACTTCCACTAGTAACTGTTCAATGACGAAAACTACAAATCTTACTTCTAACCAATACAAAATACACCGTCCTGAGTAAAATAACAGTCACTCCCGTCAAAGAGACTAGAAGACTAGAAGCCTTCTCTCAAATCCTAGTTGAAGTGTGAGTGTTACTTCACGCTCCAGCTCACTTGTCTCTAGAGAATTTTTTTACAATCTCAGATGGAACATCAATATTATCTTCAGAACAAGTAGAATAGCTTGAATTTGAAAACAATGTGTGGGTGACAGCTGAGTATTTAAATAGTCTGAACATCTACATTTTTCATTTCAAAAGAGCTGGTGCAATATCAGAAAAGGCGACATGAAAGCCAATTGTAGGACGATCTGTTGATCGACCCAGTTATTTATTTCCAAAGACACCAAAATATTATTGTTTAAGTACAATACAACTTGCTGACAGCCGAAGAAATCTTTATAGTCAGTTTAGTTCGAACTAACTCTTGCGTTTTACGAATTGTAGAGCTTCAAACTATTCGGACTCTTTTCCCCCACCACGAATATAAGGTGTAGACAAACCAGCTAGAAGCAACTTGTATTGAGATTCCTTAAATTCAGATGCAATTTTTTGCAGAGAAGTCAATAGGGGAAAAAGGCACAACGTAGAATTTTTTTGCTTGTCTAACTCTGATCATCAAGCTTGCGGACCAGCTCGATTCACGTGAGAAAGATTGAACCCAAACTGAAGATTAAATAGTAGTACATTTCTCTTTGGAGCACCCATTCCAGTGACGATGCCCAAAACATCTTCGAGTGCATTGCAGTCCAGTTTCTGATTATGTCTGATCTGCAACCTGCACTTCGCATCATGGCCACAGCAGAAGTTATTCGCAATTTCACTGTAAAAGAATTTAAGACTTTTCAGAAACTCTTCGGCACTTAACAATAGTCTTGGTTGAGAACAAATATACTTTGTTTCGCTAATTATCACATCTGGAAGTCCAGGCTTGCCTGCGAACTCGGTTCTTTTACGGTTTAGTTGAACCGCCTCCGCCTCCACCGCCTCCACCTCCCCCTCCGCCTCCACCTCCGCCACCCCCTCCGCCAGAAGATCCACCTCCGCCGCCTCCTCCGCCTCCCCCAGTAGATCCACCTCCTCCACCTCCACCACCCCCGCCAGAAGCTCCCCCTCCTCCGCCTCCGCCACCCCCGGACGATCCCCCACCTCCTCCGCCTCCACCACCTCCACTTGATCCACCACCACCTCCGCCTCCACCCCCTCCACTTGATCCACCACCCCCTCCTCCTCCTCCGCCACCTGAAGATCCTCCACCACCTCCTCCTCCGCCACCTCCTCCACTTGGTGTAGGACTGCCTCTACCCCAGCTGGGTGAATTTCCACCCCATGGTCTGCCACCTCCACCCCATTTTGCGCCTACAGAAAAACCAGAGTACCATGAATTAAGACGAAAACATCACGATAAACATAAAAGATTCGAGAGCTCCAAAAATTGTCTGAAGACTGATCCCAAACCATACCAAATTTCATGCTCATTTTTTCTTCGCCGACACCGTCAACGGTCTTCCTTCCATCCGTGGAGTCTTCGCCAGCTTGGCCCTGCAACAATTCATTGTCAGAAGTTAGGCTAACCTTGAAAAGACCATCATTAGCAGATTCTCGTACCGTGCTTCAATCCTAGTCATGCAAAACTAAATACTTTCAGTCCACGGATGTAGACATCTAGTACGGAAATCTCAGTTGCTAATTTCACTGAAAGCTCAGGTACTAAAAAACAAGAGATCAGCATTATGCGACTCACTTCAGTCACGGTAGCAGCTTCCGACTCAGTTTCAGATAGAAGTTCTCGCCTCTCAGCAAGTAACCTGCCAGCTGCGACAGGCAGCAAGAAACCCTGGGAAACAAGAAGGATCACTGCAAAGAGAGCTAGGAGAGGAACTCCCGACCTCCCTACAAAACTCAGTCCAACCGCCATGATCCCAAACTCAAACTCGTACCTCAAACCAAAATCCAAAGAAGGGATCAAAGAAACTCAGCAGGATGAGAAACTGAGAGTTTGGGTCCTCTATTTGTAGCTCCAGAATCACCAAAATTCTCCTAATTTCCTGCGAAATTTCCAAGAGAAAACTCCAAGTTGAGATTGATCACAGAGCTCAAGGAAAGCTTGGTTGTCGTGTTCAAGAGAGTGGAACTAGCTAGTCAAAAAGGAGAGCGAGATTGCGTCCAAAACTTGTCACAGGGCTAAATCGATTCTGCAAAAACCTACGTCAACGAGTTGAACGGTGTAGATCACAGACTATGCACTAGGAGTCCACTATCTGTTCACTACTGAACGGTTCAGATGAGTTGACGTTGTTGCTGCTGAAGGATGATTGCTTTTATGGTTGCCAGTTTATATAACGTGGGTCATTTAATGTATAGTCCACTTTCTACCAGAAAGAGACGACAACAGGGGATGTACCCACCATAAAAAACAAACATTAAAAAATGAAGTGATTTCTTGGGAGGGGTTTAATAGCCATAACCAGCCTTTTTTGGTTTTTTGGATATAAATTTAGCGAGTTGGCTAATTTTTATCACAAATTAGCTTAAAATATGTGTTATTCTTGGTTTTCTAGTAGCCAAATTTCTATAGTTTTTTTTGGAAAAAAATCTTCAGATTTCTCTATTGAGAGTTGTTGTATGTAACCAGGAATCTTTAAACTTTTTTATTTTCATATCCTGTTTATAGCTGTATTTGGCTAAACTTGATATGGATGATTGCCAGTCTGGCTACATCACAAATATGAAAATAAAAACCCTGGCAAAAAGTGAGCCAAAATAAAAATAAAATTTGCCAGATTTTTATATTTGATTTTCAGTGTGTAGCCATAAACATAAAAAGGTTCATTAAAGATTTGTACTTAATAGATCTGGTTTATAATCAGATTTGACTAAATCTTCCTTTGTGGTGATCAGTATTTCCTATGGATGATGGCCACTTAAGCTACTTTAAAATTAAAAAATCGTTAAAAAAAAACACCATGGTGTGTGTCTGCATTGGAAAAAAAATGTGAAAGGATGAAGGCATAGATGGAGAGTTATAAGCATTCAACTGAGATCTAGTAATGATGAGTCAGTTAGAACTCTGCAGGATTGCTAATCATTCATCCACTCATAACTATTCCATTGCTAACTATGATTGTTGGCTATGTATTAACCATGCTCATGTCTCAACCCACCTAGTAGCCACTAAGTTCCTTACCAACTTACGCACCTACATAGTAATGAGTTACATTCCCTATCTAGTTACCAATGATATTCACCTAATTACATGATGGAATTTATTGTCAGTTCCACTCCTGTAAATGTGAAATTGCGTGTTAAATAGCTTACAGTTTCACCCTAAATGTTTGGGAATGGAACAAATGAAATGGCACAAAAAGTCTATTAATCCACCTATATTAAAATGTGATATATTTTCATTGCAGAAGAAATTGAAGATGAACCCAATTTTACAATCATGGACATGTATTGAATTTTGATTCAAGATTTTTAAAAAAGAGTTTCATCTTTTATGGCTTGTTTTCTTGCCACTTGACATGACCAATTCGAAACTTCATAAGGTGGAGTATATGAAGATATTCATATTAGGTCATTCTTGTTCTCCTATGATTTGCTACCAACCTAATGAAGACCGAATGCAAAAGAGTTTCAATCCAAAACTTGAAATTGTTTTCTCATTTCCACTCAAAGTTGCTTAGGACCAACTGAAAAGAATGACAATTCAGAGAACCCATTGCAACTTGAATTCCATTCCTCCCAAGTAAGATGGGGGTGTTCTAATTTGTGGTGTGCAGAATAGTTCGCAAATTGTTCACACATCTATTTACTAAAACAAGTTTCAACACATGTAAGCACCCAAATTAATACAGCACACAGGCTATGATAAATTATAGCCATTTAGGCCAAATTAGCCTTTACTTTCATAGTCCATTGGTCCACCATATATGGAGATAGAAACCTAAAGCCATTTTGGTGACAAACTATGAGTCCAGATGGCCTTTTATTGAAATTAGTCTTTTTGTAAATCCAATTTTATTGGCAATATGAACTTTCACACAAAAAGTTACATGATACTATAGGCTAGCTTTTTGACTTAGTAGTAAAATTGCCCTTGACTCTTGTAGACATGATCCCAATAATTGTCAAAGAACGCTAAATGAAAAAAACAAAACTTCTTCCCAAGAGAAATAGAAAGAAGAAAGTGAGATGTCTCTTGAATCTTCACTAAGTTATTGATGGGCTGCTACTAACATGAGTTTTAGGTCTGCAGCCCCAAAGAAATTACAACTTGTAAGTACACACTATCAGTTGCTGGAAGGCAATCTGAAAGGCTCTTCCTCTTATGGCAAGTTCAAACCAGCAATAGTTAAAAAATTTAGGAAATGTCTGGCCATACCATATTTTCAGATCTCATCCCACTAGTTAGTCATCCATCACCTCCGAAATGCATATCTCCGTCCAATATTATGAGTCATAAATCTGAACCCTGGTGGATGGATGGTGGTGGACAGAAAAATGTCACTTTTCTATTGGGTTCCAGTTCCCTAAGCAACCACAGCAGTTAGTTCAATTTCTAGATTTACTACCTACTAAAACCCTAAACGCTAAACCCTCTAAAAGAGGTAATAATAGAGTTATTACCTCTATTGACAAACTTGATACAGGTTTATGGATTAGGGAAGAGAGGTAGTGGTGTGAAGGTGCACCCCACACTCTTGGCCTGCAGTAAGGACAAGGAGTGGGTTGGCTGGGCAACCCCATGAGTGGATGGGCTCTTAGGAGAGAGTCATCCACAACTAAGGCATGAGATGGGGCTTCAATGTTGAATGGATGAGATGCACTGGTGGGTTGTTTCACTTAGCCTCCCTGCAACTTCCAAGCCTTGCTTGAACATTAGATATGCATGGATTTTGACTAGTGTCTCATTAATATGATGGGTCCCCCTTGAAATTTGACAAACTTTGTACAGGTCAAGAAAACTTATTATTAGGGAAAACATTTATGGATGTGTGGGTGTAAAGTTGAAAGAAAAACAAGGAAAAAGCTGTACTTTGAAGCAGGAGTGTCTCAATTCTCAACTCCCTGCTTTAGCTAGTGGCCAACAAATTTATGGCAAAAGTGTTGTCTAGTAGCAGAAGGAAACAAAAGCCCAGTTGTAAAATGCTTGAAAGAAATGAACTGGCATCAATTACCACAGATTCCATTGTGATGAAGGAATCTTCAACA
>Ga0116229_10012651_pt1 | contig 12102 bp, 10 predicted proteins | sample S1TSphgellanicum_3_FD_87313 | JGI IMG/M metagenome (GOLD analysis project Ga0116229, IMG submission 87313) | Host-associated microbial communities from peat moss isolated from Minnesota, USA - S1T2_Fc - Sphagnum magellanicum MG | ecosystem: Host-associated > Plants > Peat moss > Unclassified...
AAAATTCATGATCTCTAAGGTGTTTTCAAGAATTGGCCTTCCTTTTTTATGCTTCTTTTGTTATTGTTTAACAAAAAACAATTCCCTTCGTATGGGGAATCATCAACGAAAAGAGAAGTGGGATTCCCTGTCTCCAAGCAAATAAGGTTCAATATCATCATGACACCCTCTTGTGAGATAAAAAACCCCACCATATTGGGCTTTAGAATACAAGCATGATTTGCCAAGAACCCATAAATCATTGGACCTTGGAAGTCCAATAGAAATATCTATAAATTGCTAAAGGTCATGTAGTACTAATTGAGATACAATATTATATCCACTTCATTTGTGGTAGTAATAGTCTTTCAAAAATGCTTTATTTGGCTTTGAAATTGTAAAGTGAGTGTCATCAATGGTACCATGACAATGTGACAATCCATAAAAATCTTGAAAACCTTTTGTTACATTTTGCATTTTCTCACCACTTGGCTAGGAAATGAACTTTTGAAACACAATGTTGATACTAATCATGACTTCATGGACCATGAGAGATATTGTGGATCAACCAATTTGAAACAATTCAAAACATATCAATAAATTTGTCGCTTGTGCAAAACTTGTATATTACACAAGCCACATGCTTCCATAGGAATTGCCATCATGTATTAAGTGTTTGCTTTAAAAGATAAGCTTTACCTAGTTAGCAATATCAAAAAAGGTGTGTACAATCAACCAAAAGTTATGCAAACAATGATCATCTCCATATTTGTGATCAAGAAAATAAAAAATCAAGTTGTATTTTGTAATTTGACCAAATAGTCAAACTTTGTATTGCAAAACCCCAAGGCTAATGCAAGTTTGTGATTGTGAAAACAAATGGATGTATAAAGGAACTACATGTTCGTCACTATGAAAAACCCTCTTTTGGTGACTTGTTGAGAAGCTTAAATTCAAGCACATTGTACAACATTTGTATTACATTGATTAAGAATGCAAAAAAATTTGCCATCTTCATCTATAGCCATGGTCCTAATCATAGAAATGGTATAGCTAAAAAAATCAACTGAATAATAATAGATATAATCACTTAATATGCATAGAAATGCATTTATTATTATTTGTTTGAAAAATAACAAATATTTTTTTAAAACAAGCATTTGCAAAGATATTTCATGATGTAGTTGAAAAATAATATAGAAACAAATGTCTAAAACAAATATACATGAAGACACATGAAATGTTAAATATCAATGGCCCTAACTTAACCTTAAGGTTCTATTTAAATAGACAATTTGTCCAATGTGATTAAATGTGCAATACATTGTTGTATAATGGTTAAATACCATCATGTGTAGACAATTAGGTACTTGCTAGTGTTAAATGAATTTTAAGTTAGCAAGTAAATAGTCCAATGATTTCAACACATTGGTTGAATCATCGATGTTGAGTTCTAACATTAATCACTCCACACCAATAAGTATGGCTGGTTTAGAAGAGACCTTACTCAAAAAGGTGAGCTTAGTAATGTATGTGTTGTTTCATGAAAAGCTCATTCAGGGTCTTTCAAATTGCATTCTAATAAGGGAATATGGGGTTATCAAATTTTATTTTATTTTTTGTAAACTTGCCAAACAAACTTTCTATCAAATTGGGTTGTGCTAAAAATATGATGTAATATATTGGACAACAATGCATGTTACTTATGTTTGGGAATAGTGGGGGTGGTTAAAGGAGCAATTCATGTTTCCCATACCACCACAACAAAATTTGATAAACAATATGTGATTCATGTTGTGAGGGGAGTGAGGATGGAAGATAGTAGGCCACATTTTTGAAGGCTTTAAAGGTTTTGCATAAAATATTATAATTCAAGTTTATTTTCACATTGCCTTTCATTTGAATGAAATTTTTTTCACACTCTATGTGCATCTATTTACTTACTAACCACCTATTATCACACCTACCTACCTAACTTTACAACAAAGGTTACCAAGGTGAACACAAAGTCATAGTTCCAAAATGTACACTTTTCATCAACACCTTACAATAACACCCTTCACAACTAACTATATGATACTAGGTTGATAAAAGGTGCAAAAAATGGGAATGTCATGATTACCATGCACTACTTTAATCACATAAGGTATGCTCCGCAAATTTCAAATTTTAACTCTATAACCTTTAGAAATTTTGTTGTGGGTTTCAATTCAAATTGATGCAAAAAAGTTCCTCCTCATAATAGAAGTTGTACTCTTAACCACTCCATTTAGGTTACTACAGATTGTTAGCGTATCACCAATGCATAACCTTGAAAATGACTTGGCAAATATATGTTCATATTGAAATGTCTTCTATCATTGATTTAGCTAATGAAGGACCAAATAACTTGCACAAATATGTGAAGTGCTGAAATTTAAACTCCCAAATGCTCAAAACATTCTTTCACCACACCTACCAATAATTTGATTCTTCAAAAAATCTTAGTGTCGATCATGCTGTCAAAATAGCCTTTCCTTTGGACACCATTCCCCCTTCAACAATGAGTATTAACCTTTCATCATCAAGGAGCTACAATTTTGATGCAATATATGTTTAGGGTAAAGCCCCAAGGTGGGGGCATTCTCAAAGAAGGGGCTTAGGACTAAGGCTATAGCCAAGTACAACCCCACATTTTGAGAATTTCCCCCACCCATGGGGTTTATACCCATCATAAAGCACGAGGCAAAATTATCATGAACCTAAACATCCATAGATCACAAGGTGTAAGAGGGTTCTTACACTTAATCCTTAAGCGTGGGAAGCATCTTACACCTATACATAGGCATAATTTCCCTCCCACTGTTAAGGAGTAACATAAACCCTAAACCTAACTCTTTAGCTACTCTTAGCTACTGACCTACCTATTATAGGAGGTCAATACAAAGAGGTCCAGACTAAGGCCTGTAGCAGCGCTGCTCACAGCCAGCAAATTATTAGCATATCAGCAAACCATCTCAAAACCTCAACTATAGTTTTCTTAATACATGGTTCCGATTTGATGCTTGATGTTCTCGATGAAATGAGGAGAAATTAACTCTCATGAGAATCGAGAAATCTCCATTCTCATGATTAAGAAAGCCAGAACAAGGTTTAAACTTTTCCTTGAAGTCAATGAAAGACTTTCATTGACTTCCACATAAGGACTTACAGAACCTGGAAGAAGCTGGAACAACACAGACACACATAAAATGAACAAGAAATGTATACAATCATGTTAAGCATTCTATCCCAAAGAATTAATGTTACATCAGTAATGTATGAAGGGTTTAATCAATTGAAAAGTCTCCCAACATCCCCTGTAGCTGAAAGACTGCTGACATTTCTTTGACAAACCACACAGTTGTAAATCCTTACCTCTTACATAAAATCATGCCTCTGGTCGACATTCTATTTTGCCTGCAAAAAGTACCAAGAGAAAGAGAGTGAGCAAGAGGATCTCACCTCAATGTCTAATGTAGCTGTCAAAGCACTGGAAAGAGCTATGTATGCCCCACCCCCTGCCCATTTCCAGGTTTTCCAGTAGAGAACCCAGATATGCTGGACAGCTTGACCCTTTTATGAAAGAAACCCACACAATGCTGTCTCTTAGCCCGACTTAAAAAGTAGCACAGCAACCTGGCCCAGATAGAAGTAGACAAAATGCTTTGTTTCATGTGTGACATATGAACCTGCAGTGGAATCAACAATGGTTTGTTCAGAAGGGGCAATCATGACACAGATCAAAACGAAGAAGGTTGAACAGACAAATTAAACTATGGCAGGATAGGATGTCTTGTTTGGTGAGTGCCCTTTAAAAGTGGAGAAACTTCCTTAATTTGTAGCAATGTCACAGCAAAAAAGCACTACACAAACCTGAACTGATATTGGGAAGAAGACATGGCAACTGAGAACTCTTTGTACTGGACTTCCTCTAACTGAATGCCCTACTCTCCCTATTCTTGCTCAGCTCAAAAGTGGAGCCACATCCAATGATGAAGCAAGACCTTGACATTCTTTACAAACCCAGTGCAAATTGTGGCCAAAAACCCAAATGACAAAAAAGTGCCTGAAAACATCAGTGTGCCTATAGGCCACAATTGTGCTAGACAAGTTGATGCAACTGCCACAATCATGAAAGGACCTTCTAGGACAGCCTGCTGAGGAAGGGAAAGCACCCCTTACCAAAGTTCCGGCCAACAATGCAGTGCCATGTTGGGTTGTACTTCTTATCAAACTCTTTCTTGATGTATGCTGCTATATCTTTCTCCACATTGTACTTGTCCAGTGCCTTCACATTCCAATTTCCAACCCTCACTGCATCAGTGCTGAGAATTGCACAGCCTGTGGTCATCTAAGCAGAAGGTACACCTAAAGACAGGATGGTCTAGTGCACTCCAGCTTCCCACCCTGTTTCTATGGCTGACCAGAATATGTAGAGAATGAAAATCCAGCACATTGCCTCCTGGAAGCAAGGAGCTTTAGTACTCCCAGTGCTGTACAACTGACAACGACCTCTCTTGACCCTGCTTGTTGGCATTTAGTTCTTGAGTAGACAGACAGGGAATGGGTCACTTTCATCAGCTTTGTAACTAATGCAGAGCTAGGGCAGATGAAAACAGCATACTTTGCCATTTCCTTTGACAGGGGACAAAAACTGTAGCATAAAATCTCAGAACCTAATCAAGTGTCATGAGAACATCTCAGTCCTCTTGCATGATAGGGAGCATACATGTTGCACTTTTTAGCCTAATTGATATCCTGCTGGGTGCAAGCCCCAAGAAAGCTGTAGGAACATTGCAGTTTGTGGGGTCAACAAGCCCACAACTTGCAGAAAACTCCATAAGTAGACTCCATATGTCTCATCCTGGAGGCCTAAGGCTTCTAAATTCCAGGGCAAGTGTAGACAGTTTGCACAAACTGACGAGAAAACATATCAAATACAAGAATGTGACTCTGCAGAACTGGGTGGTATGGCAAGAAATCTTGAGACTTGATGTTAGAACACTTTGACATGTAGAGACATGAAGCTAGATGCAAGTCTGAGTGAGCTTGTTGAAACCCATTACTGTGGATATTGAGCAATTCATCAATCCTTGACAATAGGTTTAGTATCTGCTGGCCACCAATCATCAAGGATTAAGTTATGACTCACAACAGGGAAGAACTAAACAGGAAGAAGTGGAAGATGGCACAAAGGCCAGGGAACACAGAAAGGAGAAGCATAATATTTAATGATCTGGGGGTTTTCTGACGACACAGATTGTAAGTTTCCTCAAGACTGAACTATTATCTGCAACAAAGAAGAGGACCATAGTATCCTTTGTAATAGATGGGTATTTGCAACCAAAAAAATCTATCCGCAAGAAATCACATGGAGTACATTGGGGATATTCCTGCATTTAAGAGATGTGTAATCTGCTTTCAGCTCGATTACGAAATTGCATTAGACAAGGACCAAGCTCTAGAAATAAATGTGAGTGACTGGTGGGATCAGCAAGCAATTCATGCAGACTCAGTTAGGGTCTCTTTCCATTATGCTGCTGTGATCACAGCAGCCTACTGGAAAACCATTGACATAGGGCATTGTTTCTCTTGCTGCAAGGACAATTGCTTTCCATTGGAGAGCTGCAATTGTGGTGAAAATATGTCATTACTCATGTGAAGAACTCTAAGAACACATGTTCTCGTGAAAAATGGACAGATGTCATTGTATGGTCAGTCACAGTTTGACTCACAACTCTTGCAATCGGTCAATGCTTGGCCAGTAGAGCTGTGAGATGATTGTGAGCATAGCTACTTGAAAAAACATAAATGAAACCTGCTGGGATCACAAAATCTGTGATCACAGCAGCCTAGTGGAAAGATGTCCTTACAACACTATCCTAGTTGAGAAGTCAGCTCTCCATCAGGGTAAAAAGGCTATGGTGATGTAGAGCATATTCTACTTCAGAATCCTTTGCCATCCTTTGTCAGAAGCAAGATTTGTGACCCAAATCCAGAGGATCCTTCACCCTGCGTCTGCCTCCATTATACATTTTGTAACTTCTTTACAAATCTACAGAGCTAGTACATTATTTGCTAAAAGGAACAAGTTTCGAAGTTGGGGGGAGGGGGGTCTTTGTACAGAGAGAGTTCACTATACAACAACAGTACACATACTTACCGCAGTGGCACATTCAATGGCGTCCTGTTGCATGTCTTCTGTCATGTCAGCATTTTTAATGATGGCCTTCCTCTCCAAGATCCCAGATTTTTCCACAATCTTCTCTGCCATTGATGTATCTTGCCCTACTCCACCTGTTGTCTGTCGATATAGTATATAAAATATATCCCACCTAGGTTGTCGTGACACTCGAAACAAATTACCAACAAAAGACCTGTGCCTCTCACTAATATACAGAGTCCAGACCAGACCGCAATCCAATGACCTTCTCCTCGGTCCTTACAATATTCTCCAGCATAATCTAAACGGCGAAAAGAGGACACATGAAAAGAGGTGTACCTGACGCAAAGACAAGAAAAAAGGGGAATGAAGGAAACCAAAGCAAGGAAGTCAAGTATCTACAATGTACATACATGCATACATACCTGTTCAATACACCTTCCACCGCCGCAATGAAGAAGACACAGCCAGCACTCGACGCTTCCTCCTGCGACTACGACGGACCAAAATACAGTGCTGATCAGAAGCAGTTCGCACGAAAAGCAGAAGGAGTCAAGACTAAAGATTCGTTGTCAGAATGGAGACTAAGTTATTACTACAAAACTCTGGAGACTATGACACCGCCAGCGAAGAAAGATACAAACCAAAACTGACAGAAACCAGAAACCTTCCCTCTTCCGCGCGACAAGTGGGGTCATCCTAACCCTCCTCCCGAGCAAGCAAAGATTCCCGCTATAATTAACCCTCGCAGCAACACTCTCATAATTACGCGAAGGGTCCAACACACTGCTTCTTACAACGACGACAGAAATGCAAATGCAAAGGGAGGGGGGGGGGGCGGGGAGAAAACACCGAACGAAACCGAATTAACGCTTTAATCCAACAATAAACAAAAAAATACAACACAAAACACATGAAACAAAATTCCAGAGAGCGAGTAATGAGAATGACACCTACATACTACCAACAACTATTGCAACAAAGACAAGAAGCAAATTCTTGGTCCTATACGCTACAATGGTCTACATACACAACAGCGCCGCTAACTGATTTATGACCTCCACTATGACTGACCGACTGACCGACCGACCGACCGACCTGCAGATAGATGATGCTCCAGAATCACCAAAACTAAGCAGCACATTATAAGAAAAAAATGCACACGAAAAGCGTAATTTATTTTGCGAGTAGCAAGAGGATAAGCAAAAGTAGCAAGTACTTACAAGTCTCTCAGCGCTGGTAATGCGGACGAGAATCGAGGTGAGAGATTGACAGAGAGAAAGGGAGCAGGGGAAGGGGGGGAGGGGAGAGAAGGGAGAGAGATGAGAGAAGAGTTGCAAGGCAAGGCAGCTGCTGTAACTACCCCTTCCTCGCCCCACCCGCACGCAATTGCCTTTTGAGCAGCCCTAATGCCGCGCGTGCCCATTCTTTCTGCAAAATATGCGGAAGTGGGGTGCACAGGAAAATGAAAACAATTTGGGGTTCTTTCTGTGATCCTTAGTTTTGTCCATAGAGTCAAGTGTAGGATTAGAGCCCTAAGTCTAAGGACCCCAAGAAGGCGAGTGCCAAGGTTTGTGCCCTGAATTTTTGTGAAGCCCTCCTCGTCCATGGGCTCCAATTGGCATAAAGATCGTGGCGCAAAATATAACATGCCACTCATACTTTTATCCATAGTGTCATATGTAGGATTAAAGCCCTAGGTCTAAGGACCCCAAGGCGAGAGCCAAGGTTTGTGCCCCGAATTTTTGTGAAGCCCTCCTCATCCATGGGCTCCAATTGGCATAAAGATCATGGCACAAAATATAACATGCCACTCATACTTTTATCCGTAGAGTCATGTGTAGGGTAAAGCACTAGGGGTAGGGACCCCGAGGCAAGAGCCAAGGTGTGCGTCCCAAATATTTGTGAAGCCGTCCATGGGCTCCAATCGGCGTAAAGATCATGGCGCAAAATGTAACATGCCACTCATACTTTTATCCATAGAGTCATGTGTGGTGGGGGGGGGGGTAGAGTAATTTATAAACCCTTTTTTTAATTTTATAATTTATAAACCCTTTTTGTTTTTTGTTTTTACACAGAACTCCATTACAAAATAAAAGGATTCTATTAAATATAAGGATGAGGTTAAGATGCCTTTGGTGAGAGTGAATGAAAATGAGATTATGGAATGTGTTTGGGTACAAGCCATTGTGCACAATTCAATGCCCGTTTGAAAATTTTGCTCTAAATGGGTACCTGCCAGGCATCATTGGGGAAAAAAATAATAATAATTGAAAGTTCCCAATCCACAATCTGAAAGTTCCCTTCATGATCTAAGCATGTTTAGCTTCATGCTAACCATTGCCTTATGCTTGAGGATGGGTAAAGCTCATATGTGGGAACTATAGGTGTAAGATCCCTCTCACTCTTAACGTGTAGGCATAATATCCCTCCTCTTTTAAGGGGAGATATTTAAGGATATAATGTAACCCTCCAAATACACAAGTGGATACTTTTTCTCCCAAGTGCTTTGCCAGGTTTTGATAAGGACTATTGAAGAGCCCATTGGAGATTGGAAGAAACAACAATCAACAATTTGGCATTGGTTGTTGTTGGTTTGAGACCAATGAAAATGCACATTGATATGTTAGGTGATGTCATCTTAAAATAAAATGAGGTATGTTCTTTGGAAAATACACAAAAAAAAATTAAAACATAAAATATAGGAACTTTTTTTTTTAAAAGTGTAAAGATGATAATCAACATGCCCAATTTTAAGTATATTTTTTATTAAAAATAATGTGAAACAACAAGTCTTTTTTTTTAATAAAAAGCTTGCAAAAGACTAATTAAATGTCCACCCAACCCAAGGTGCAAATTCTATAATGTGGCATCAATGGACATTATGTGTAGGGAAAAGCCCAAGTTTTTCAAAATGCCTATCAACCTATTAAACTTTGTAAGCCAACTTAGAACTACACTATGTGGAAGATCTTCATACCCAGTTTGACACAACAAACTTGTTCTCCTTACAAGCAACCTCAATGTAATTTTGAATGAAAACACCAACTAATTTTGATGGTTGGCATCTAATTTAACATGCCAATACTTTTATGTCTTGTATATGTATATATATTATCCTCTACACAACTTTAATCAAAACAAAGTATTTGGGGGAAAAAAATTAGATTATTTTTGTTCTCGATAAGATGTTTGGAGACAAAAACATATTTTCAACAAATTTTGTTTTTCTTGTAGCAACTTGCATTATTTAGTGTTTGGCAAATAGATTGTGTAGAGTGGGTGTGGCCTAAAATTCAACATTGTGGTGTTGGTCCTCTCCAAACTCCCCACCAATTATGGGAACATTGGAACAAGTGAAAAGTACTACAACCTTGGTGGTGTCTAAGGACATGAAATTAGTTGGTAGTTGCGGTTTCTCCATCTCCTTCACCAAAACCTAAAAGACGACACCCCCCCCCCATTTTCAATGTTCATTATTCTCCTTCTCTCCTTGCACTAGTCATGTATGTGTAAAATTTATGAACACCCAATTCCCAATTGTGGTTTCAATGAAGGCCACTTCTTGCAAAAATCTCTTTAGCAATCACTTTCTTCTTAAATCACCAAAGTTGTTAGCTATGCAGGGTGAATTTGTAGTGGTGTGTGTTGTGAAGTTAAGAAGAGGCGGTGCAAGTATTGCCGACTCTTCACAACACAAAGTCAATGAACTAATACTCATGTCATGAGCCCAACTAGAAACATCGGTGGTCCAGTAGAGTGAAGTTCTTTTCATGTCTTTAGCGGTATTTGATCTCCATGTACCAAGGAGTACAAACAAGCTCACAATCTACCCTTGAATTTCTATGGGAAATTTTCTTAGGAGCTCTAAGTTGTAGTTTATTTGGATCTACATTTTTTCACTCTGAAAGATCCCATGTTGTAACTTTTATTATGGTTTTGAATTTGTTAGAGATGTTGAAAACCAAAAGTTCACACATATTTGGCTCAATCACTACAACACATTTACCACAAATATGTGTGCACATGGGGACGATTGCTACAAATCACATTTTTGCATGGTGTGAGAAAGACTTCTAATAGAGCATTGGGTGTGTTCATCATCTCTCACAAAAAGAAAGGTGCAACATAGATCGCAGGGCTTCATGATGCTTCAGGTAATTCTTTGTTCCTACTAGGCATATAGTTTGTTGTTGGGTCACTTGTGGGAATCTTGGATAATCAAAACACATTGTGACCATTTTTGCAATGGGATTCAATAGATTGTGAAAGCATTGTGAACATAAGAAAATTGCCCTATGAATGAATAGGACTTAGGTCACGGATATGTCTCCATATGTTTGCATGTGTAACCTCATATTGATTTTTATCCACTTTTTGTTTGCCTTTCCTATCTTTTCTTGTTTCAAACCTTGAAGCCTTTGATGTCTAAAGGATGCGGAATGTGCTTAATCTCTTTGTAGGCACTTCATGGTATAAGAAAACAAGCCACAAAGACAATAACTCCTGTCCAATGGACCCGCTCAAAGTCAGGGGTAAAAAAAACAATCTTCATCCATAGCAATGGAGGGAAGCATGAATTTGTTTCTTCTTTGCAATATTGTTACTTCAACTTTGGAGAGAACCATGTTTCTTCATGTGCAAAGAAAGAGTTTGACCTAAGCAAAAATCAAAGCTAAAGAAACTGGTCTCTTCTGCTTTGCATTTGCAGGACATGTTGTCAAGACTGACAGAACTAGTTCCCAAAGAACAGGTACAAATTCTATTGCAACAGCTCCGAGTTTGTAAATAAAAAATAATTTAGTCAAAAATTCTGCAATTTTAAAGTATCATGACAATTGGATGAAGACCCTATTGGAAACACCATTTTTTTCTAAATTTTTGTAATGTACAAAATCTTGTAGCATTAACCCCCCTTTTTTTTTTTGCAGGAGCGGCTCAAAAAGATAAAGAAAGAGTATGGAAAGATCTCTTTGGGTGACACAACAGTTGATATGGTAATGCACGTGAACTCAAAACCCAACTCCGACAATTTGTTAGTAACAATTCGGTAGCTCATAACTTGATTGTTGAATACTTGCATTCATTTGGAGATATGAAAATTTCCTTGAATAATTGGCCAAAATGGGTTGAATCAAGCATTTTTTTGGTCTGTTTTGTCTGCAAATGTTCACCACACCACAAATTAAATCACATAAAATAATCCAGTTTGATTCATACAAAGGACATTTTTCAAAGAAATGCACAAACATCACCAGATAATAGAGTTATTTGTAAAGTCACACAATTAGGAAGGTGAGAACAGCTAGTTTCAACATAATAGGGTATCAAACACAAAGACAATTTTACAAAACCAAATAATTGGGACCCAAGTTAGTTTTCCACAAATTTTGGTGGTAAGATGAGTTTCATCCTGTCTTTCCATTGGTGCTGCTACATATATTTTCAGTGCTCCCTACCTGTACAACTACTATAGTTACTCTCGAACCTTGTTCATTAAATGCTGAGTTTCAGCATTTCATACTGAGATTTAATAAAATGTCCTTACTTTGTGGATACCACTGAAAGACGGGATAGGGGGTGAAAGAGAGGGTGAACACTTTACGGATAACTCTATTGAGAAAAGAAATTCCGAAATTGCGGTATTTAGAAAGCATGTCGGTCATGTTGCTGGACATGGGATGCCTACAGAAGTTGGTAGCAGCAGAATTGATGCAAAAGTGTTCATGATTTTCGGTACTATAGAAGCAAAAACGTTTCGCTCGTGACAATTATAAAAGCAATGAAAAGTTTGACGCTCATCTGATGGGTCATTTCTTGAAGATGCTCAGAGTAGTACCCATCCATCTATCTGTATGTGAGAACAATGGATCATGCACATAGAACAAACAAATCATGGTGATTGATTGATCATCATTGCTAAAATAAAATAAAATGAA
>Ga0116229_10012652_pt1 | contig 12102 bp, 9 predicted proteins | sample S1TSphgellanicum_3_FD_87313 | JGI IMG/M metagenome (GOLD analysis project Ga0116229, IMG submission 87313) | Host-associated microbial communities from peat moss isolated from Minnesota, USA - S1T2_Fc - Sphagnum magellanicum MG | ecosystem: Host-associated > Plants > Peat moss > Unclassified...
GCTGAAGATCGTCAACGGCTCGCATCTCAACCAGTTCGGCGGGTCCATCAGCACGGTCTCGCGCGCGGTCGCCATCCTCGGCTACGACGCGGTCCGGAACGTGGCCATGTCACTGGCGCTGTTCGAGCACATGCACGACCGGGCCAATGCCGTCGCCCTGAAGGACCAGGTCGTCCGCATCTATTTCAGTGGCCTGCTGGCGCGCGAGTTCGCGGCCGGCGCGGGACTGCAGGACCCCGAACAGGCGTTCGTCTGCGCGATGTTCCATCGCCTGGGCAAGCTGCTGGCCACGTTCTACCTGCACGAAGAGGCGCAGATCGTGGAGCGTCACATGAACAACCAGGGCTGGACCGAGGAGCGCGCGTCGCGCGAGGTGCTCGGGCTGAGCTACGAGGACCTGGGCGTAGGCGTGGCCCGTGCCTGGAACCTGCCCGACGAGATCGTCGAGAGCATGCGCGGCTTCACCGGGCATGCGCGCAAGTCCCCCGGCCATGACGTGGACCGCCTGCGCATGGTCTCCGGACTGGCCAACGAGCTGGCCGACATCGTCCAGGAGACGGACGAGGCCAAGCGCAAGCTCGAACTCGCGCAACTGGTGCGGCGCTATGGTCCGCCGATGGGCGCCAGCGAGCGCAGCCTGGTCGCGGCGGTTGAGACCTCTGCCGCCGCGCTGGCACGGGACGCGGAGTCGCTCAGCCGTGGCATGACGCGCAGTCCGTTCCTGCGCAGTGCCGGCTCCTGGCTGCTCGTCCCCGAGCGTGCGGCCACGGCGGCGCAGGCCGGCACGACGCCGATCGGCGACACGGCTGCCGACGCCCAGGGCGTCATGGCGCAACTGAACGCGGAAGCCGGCGCGGCGCCGAATACGCCGGCCTCGTCCGCGGGCCAGCGCCAGGCTGCGCTGACGGCGGGCATGCAGGAGATAACCGATGCGCTGGTCGGCGACCACGCGCTCAACGACGTGCTGCGCATCATCCTGGAGACGATGTATCGGGCGATCGGCTTCCAGCGCGTGATGCTGTTCACGCTCGATCCGCGCGAGCAAGCGCTGCGCTGCCGGTTCGGATTCGGCGCCGACGCCGACCTGATCGTCCAGAAGCGCATAGCCGTGCCGCTGCACGGCGCCCGGGACCTGTTCTATGCCGCGGTGGTCATGGGCGCGGACCTGTGCATCGACGACCTGGAGACGGAAAAGATCCGCCCGCACGTCCCGCCGTGGTACAAGGCGGCCTTGGGCGCGCGCGGCGTCGTCCTGTTGCCGATCGTCAACCGCAAGCGGACGCTGGGCCTCATCTACGCCGACAGCGAAACCCCGAGCGCGCTGCGCTTCAGCGCGGACGAGTTCAACCTGCTCAAGACCATGCGCAACCAGGCCTTGCTGGCGATGCGGCAGATTGCTTGAATCAGGTCACGCCCCTCTCTTAGCACTCCGCGCGGTCCGAGAAAAAATCACCTCGCACCCGGACCGGACTCAGAAGCTCATCCACTCGTCATCCGTGCCGGTCCTGGCTGCTGGTGCCGCGGCCGCTTGGCTCTTGGCCCTGCCGAATGCCGGTCGCGTCACGTTTCCAGCGCGTTCGGGGCTGCGGCGCTCGACGCTCTTGCGGCTGGCAGACGCCGGCGCCGCCGCCTGGCGGGTGCGCGCGTCGCCCGCAAGCTTGAAGCTCGCCACCGCCTCAACCAGCGCCTGCGCCTGGTTGCGCAGGCTCTCCGCGGCGGCGGCGCTCTGTTCCACCAGCGCGGCGTTTTGCTGGGTCGTCTGATCCATTTGGGTCACCGCATCGCCGACCTGGGCGACGCCGGCGCTCTGCTCGGAGCTCGCGGCGCTGATGTCTCCGATGATAGCGGCCACGCGCTTGATTGCGGTCACCACCTCCGTCATCGTGGCGCCGGCTTGGTCGACCAAAGTGGTGCCCCGCTCGACGCGATCGACGCTGGCGGTGATCAGCACCTTGATCTCCTTGGCCGCATCGGCGCTGCGCTGAGCCAGGCTTCTCACCTCGGAGGCGACGACCGCGAAGCCGCGGCCCTGGTCGCCGGCACGCGCAGCCTCGACCGCGGCGTTCAAGGCAAGGATGTTGGTCTGGAAGGCGATGCCATCGATGACGCTGATGATGTCGGCGATCGTCTTGGAGCTGTCGTTGATGCCCTTCATTGTGCTGACAACCTCGCCGACAACCTCTCCGCCCTGGATGGCAACGGTGGAAGCCTCGATCGCCAGCTGGCTGGCCTGGCGGGCGTTGTCCGCGCTTTGCTTGACGGTGGAGCCGAGCTCTTCCATCGAGGCGGCCGTCTGTTCCAGCGCAGAGGCCTGCACCTCCGTCCGCTGGCTCAGGTCCTGGTTGCCCTGCGCGATCTGTGCGCTGGCGCTCGCCACGGATTCCGCGTTGGCGCGCACGGTCCCGACCGCCGTCGCAACGCTGGTCCGCATCCGCTCGATCGATTCGAGCAGCTTGCGTGTTTCGCCGATCCCGTCAGGGTCCACGCTATGGGAGAGATCGCCATCGGCCACTTCCTCGCAACTCGCTATCGCTTTGCCCAGGGCGCGCGCGATGGCGCGTCCCGTCCGCGCCATCACGGCCACTATCAGAACCGACAGGATGCAAAGTGCCGTCATCATCAGCCAGCCGTATCGATTGACGATGGTGGCCACCACGGTGGACTCCGCCTTGTTGAGCGACTCCTCGTGGTCGATCAGGCGATTTATCGCGGCCAGCCAGTCCGTGAACGGCGGCGCCGCCTCATCGAGCACGAGCTTTTGCGCTTCCGCCATCTGCCCTTGCTGTCGCATCGCTATGACCTTTCCCAACAGCGGCAGCGCGCGCGCCTCGATGGCCTTGATGTCGTTCAACAGGCGTCGCTCGTCGTCGGAGACCGTATCGCTCCTGGCCTGGAAGAGCGCATCCATCTTCTTAGCCGAATCGGCATACGCCGCCGCCAGGCGGTCGATGTCCGATAGACGCTTCCTGAGCGCCGGTTCGTCCAGCACCAGGGTGACGTCGCGCATCGCTATCGCGCGGTCGTGCACGCTTCCACGGAAGTTGATGGCGTAGCGCTGCTTGACGCTGTTGACGGTGTTGACCCGCTCCAGGCTTGCGGAAACATCCCGAACCTGAAGTATCGAGAAACCCACGATCGAACCAAGGAGCGCCACCAGGACGGCTGCCGTGACCATCAGCCGTTGGAGGATGGAGAAGTTCTTCATTTGGATGCACGCCCTCTTTTTCTCATATTTCGGTTAAGGTAATGGAGATATACCGGCGATGGATTCACCTTGCCATGGAGGGATTCATCCGGCAGGGACGTCCGCGAGGTGCAGGCCAGCTTCACGACAGCGTTACCGCGTTCGCATCCTGCCCAGTGAAGCGGTCGCCGCCGACGAATCCCTCGAACGCCTCCAGCGGCAGGGGCCGGCTGAACAGGTAACCCTGGTAGGCAAAGCAGCCGTTGTTTTCCAGGAAGGCGCGCTGCGCCTCGTTCTCGACCCCTTCGGCGATCACGTGCAGGCCCAGGCCGTTGGCCATCGCGATGATGGTCTGGGCGATGACCGCGTCGCTGCGGCTCTCCGGCAGGTTGCGCACGAACGAGCGGTCGATCTTGAGCTGGTCCAGCGGCAGGCGGGTCAGGTAGGACAGCGAGGAATTGCCCGTGCCGAAGTCGTCCAGCGAGAGCCCGATCCCCATCGACTTGAGCACCTGCATCTTCTCGCGCGTCTCGGGCACGTCGTTGAGCACCATGCTCTCGGTCAACTCGATCTTCAATCGGCTCGGGTCGGCCCCGCTCTGCGCCAATGCCGTCCGGACCTGCTCGACGAAGTCCGCCTGCTGGAACTGGCGTGCGCTCACGTTGACGGCCAGCAGCAGGCTGCGCGTTCGCGTCGACGCGCTCCAAGCGGCGATCTGCCGGCAGGCGGTGGCCAGCACCCAGTGGCCGATCGACAGGATCAGGCCACTCTCCTCGGCCAGCGGAATGAATTCCACCGGCGAGACCGGCCCCCGCGTCGGGTGCGTCCAGCGCAGCAGTGCCTCCGCCCCGATCAGGCGGCCGCTGCCGTCGTGCTGCGACTGGTAGTGCAGCTCCATCTGCCCCAGTTCCAGCGCCTTGCGCAGGTCGGCTTCGAGCTCCATCCGCTGCGCCAGCGCGGCTTGTGCCGCCGGGTCGAAGAAGCGCAGCGCATTGGTGCCGGTCGCCTTGGCCTGGTGCATCGCCAGCTCGGCGTTCTTGAAGATCGCGTCGGCCGACGCATCGTCCCCATTGAACAGGGCGACGCCGATGCTGGCGGTACAGTGCAGTTCCGTGCCATCGAGCATGAACGGGAGCGCGATGACCTCGCACAGGCGGTCGGCGATCGCACCGGCGAGCGAAGCCGCCTCGCGCGCATCCGCGCTCAGGTCGTTGAGGACCAGCGTGAAGGCGTCTCCGCCGATGCGCGAAGCCGCGTCACCCGCGCGCAGTGCCAGCTTGATGCGCGCGGCGCATTCGATCAGGAAGCGGTCGCCTGCATCGTGGCCGAGGGTATCGTTGATGTTCTTGAAGTGGTCCAGGTCCAGGCATACCGCCGCGCCGTAGCGGCGGCTGCGGCGGCAATCGGCCAGCGAACGCGTGATCGCCTCGTAGAGCAGGCGCCGGTTGGGCATCAGCGTAAGGGGGTCGTAGTAGGAAAGTTCGTGTACCCGCGACTCCGCCACCCGCTCGCGGGTGACATCGGTGAACGCCGCCACGTAATGCGTGGTCGCGCCGCTGTCCGAGACCACCGCGCTGATCGACATCCGGTCCAGGCCGATCACGCCGCTCTTGCGCCGGTTCCAGATGTCGCCTTGCCAGCGCCCCGATTCCAGCAGCGATTGCCACATCGCCCGGTAGAATTCGGCGTCATGCCGGCCGGACGCTAGCACCGCCGCCCTGCTGCCGATCACGTCGCTGGCCTCGTAGCCGGTCACGCGGCAGAACGCCCGGTTGACCTCCAGGATGAGCCCCGTCCCGTCGGTGATGACCATGCCGACATCGAGCTCGAAGGCGATCGCGCTGATGCGCTGGCGCTCCTGCGCCAGCACGCGCTCGGTGATGTCCAGGTGCGAGATGACCACCACGCCTGCCAGGCCCGCCAGCGGCGTGGCCCGCAGCGTGCACCACGCCCGGCCTCCGGGCCCGTGGCAGGGATAGTCGAGGCTGAACGACGCGCAGCGGCCGTCCATGACGGACCGTATGCCCGCCAGGGCCCGGCGCGCATCCTCGTCGGTCGCTCCGCCGGTATCGGTGCGGATGGCCGACAGGTAGTTGTCCCCGACCGACGCACCCGCGACGGCGTCCGCCCCGGTGCCGTGCTGCGCGGCATACCGGTTCCAGGCCGCATTGACCGCCAGGATCGTCCCGTCGGCGCCGACCACCGCGATCGACGCGTCGATCGAATCGAGTATCGCGCTGCTCAAGGCAAGGGCCAGGCCCTCGCGCGGCGAGGGTTGCGTCGCTCCGTTCTCGGCTGGCGCCGTGGCGCCGAACAGGGGCATCAGAATAGCTCGATGCAGGCGGCCGGCCGGCCCGGCGCCAGTTCGGCGGGCGCCCCGGGGTCGCGGTGTTCGGCCTCGAGCGCCAGGTATTCGGGGGCCAGGGCCATCGCCCGGGCATCGACGGCCGTCGTCTCGCGCGAGCCGGCCCGCAGCGCGCCGACCAGTTCCGCCACGACGGCATGGCGCGCGTCGATCGCCGGCTGGGCCCGGTCGACGATCTGCTTGAAGACATCCTGGTACTGCGCCGTGTCGAGCAGGCGGCTGATGCCTTCGTCCACGCCCGCATGGTGCCCCGTGACCGCCGCCATGAGCGTGCCGTAGAACTGCCGCATGTCGACGAAGCTCTCGTCCAGCTTGTCCGTCAGCGCCGCCAGGCGCGCCGCCTCGGACTCGTTGTGCCGCGCGCGCTCCTCGAATTCTCCGCGGTAGCTCAGCTCGACCGTGGTGACGAGCCGGCTCATGTCCTGGTGGATCTTCCGTGCCGAGCTGTTGGACTGGTTGGCGAGCTGGCGCACCTCGGCGGCCAGCACCGCGAAACCGCGACCCGCGTCGCCGGCGCGCGCCGCCTCGATCGCCGCGTTGATGGCCAGGATCTCGGTCTTGCGCGCCGTGCCGCGTATCGTGTCGGCAACCTCCGCCAGGCCACGGACCTCGAGCAGGAGCTCGCGCACATGGACCCGCTCCTGGGCGATCTGCTCCGGCAGCGTGCGCACGAACGCCGCCAGTTCCGCGACCACGCGGGCGTTGAGTTCCACCCCCCGTTGCATGGCTTCGCTCTGCGCGCGGGCATCCTCGAGATAGCGCATCAGTTCGGCGGACAGGCCCCGCAGCGTGCCCACCTGCCCGATCAGTTGCAGCGCCGATTTCTCGGAAAGCCCGACCGCGCGGCGCAGTTGCGCCATCAGCTGTGCGTCGAGCTCGCGCAGGCCGGCCACGGCGGGACAGTCGGCGCCCGCGACGCGGCGCGCGGGCACAGCGCGCAACCAGCGGCTCCAGCGCGATCGCAGGCGCTGCAGCAGGGTCGGCGGACCGACCGGCATGGGCGACGCCGGCGTGGAGGGACCGATCATGGGCGGGTTTCGGGAGGGCATGGCGGGGCGGTGTCGACGTCCTTGCGCAGCCTCAGGCGCCCGGGAGTACCTGGCGGATCACCTTGACCAGCTCGGCACCGCTGATCGGCTTGACCAGCCAGCCCGTCGCGCCCAGCTTCTTGGCCTCGTCGCGCTTGGCCTGCTGGCTCTCGGTGGTGAGCGTCAGGATCGGCGTGAAGCGCAACCACTTGCGCGCGTTGCGGATCAGCTCGAGGCCGTCCATCCTGGGCATGTTGATGTCGGTGATGATCAGGTCGGGCTTGAAGCCGCCGGTGATGCGTGCCAGGGCCGCCTCGCCGTCGCCGGCGGTCTCGACCTTGAAGCCGGCCATCTCCAGGTTGCTCTTCACGCTCAGGACCATGGTGCTCGAGTCGTCGACGACGAAGATGGTCTTCATGGAATCTTCCTTGCTTGGTGAATGTCGCGGTTCAGGAGCGCGGCAGGCCGGCCAGCGCCCGGGCCAGCAAGCGGTCGGCCGGCAGCGCCAGGACGACGGGCCGCAGCGCCAGCAGCACCTGCAGGACCGCCCCGTGCACCTGCTCGCAGGCGCCCAGGTGCACCGCCGGCACGGCCTGCTTGCGCAGCCACTGGGCCAGGGTTTCGGCATCGTCGACCGAGACGTGACCCTCGAGCGCGGCGGATTTCTTGCGGTAGCGGATCGTCATGGCAGCAGTTCCTTGGGGTTGACCACCATCAGCACGCTGCCGTCCCCCATCAGCGCCGTCCCGGCAAAGCCCGTGAGGCCGGCCAGCACACCTTCGAGCGGCTTGAGGATGATGTCGCTGGCGCCGTGGAAATGATCGACGACCAGTCCGACGCTGTTGCCGCCGTGGCGCACCACCAGCACGGCCAGTTCGCCCTCGTCGTTGCGCAGCGGCGCCTCCTCGAGCGATAGCAGTCCGTTGAGCTCCAGCAGCGGCACGACGCGGCCGCGCAGCACCGTCGTCTGTGCCTGCTTGACGTGGTGGATCGCGCTGGTGTGGACGCGCACCGTCTCCACGATCAGGTCCATCGGTACGCCCAGGCGGCGGCCGGCGCTCTCCACCACCATCACGCGCGTCACCGCCATCGAGAGCGGCAGCGACAGCCGGATCGTGGTGCCGTGGCCGGCACGGGACGACAGCTGCACGCTGCCGTGGACGCGCTCGACGGCCGTGCGCACCACGTCCATGCCCACGCCGCGGCCGGACAGGTCGGATACGCTCTCGGCGGTGGAGAAGCCGGGCAGGAAGATCAAGTGCACCGCCTCCTCGTCGCTCAGGCTCGACGCCCGGTCGGCGGGAATCAGGCCGCGTTCGACGGCCTTCTCCCGGACCCGTGCGGCGTCGATGCCGGCCCCGTCGTCGGCGATCTCGATGATCACGCGGTCGCTCTCCTGGCGGGCGCCGATGCGTATCGTGCCGTGCACCGTCTTGCCGGCACGGCGCCGCACCTCGGGCAGCTCGATGCCGTGGTCCAGGCTGTTGCGCAGCACGTGGATGAGCGGATCGGCGAGCGATTCGATCACGTTCTTGTCGGCTTCGGTCTCCTCGCCCTCGATCACCAGGTGCACCTCCTTGCCGAGCTTGCGCGAGATGTCGCGCACCAGCCGGCCGAAGCGCTGGAACACGGCGCCCACCGGCATCATGCGCACCTGCATGATCGCGTGCTGCAGATCCTCGGCGATGCGGTTGATGACCGCGTACTGGCCCTTGATCTCCCGCGACAGCTCGCGCTGGCCGTGCACCTCCTCGGCGCGCTGCGCCAGGTAGGGAAGGCTGTTCTTGGCCACGACCATCTCGCCGATCAGGTCCATCAACCGGTCCACCTTGTCCTGGCTGACCTTGAGCACACGCTGGTGGCGTTCGCCCGCAGGCTCATCGGCGGCATTTCCTGCCGTGGCCGCCGGTGCTGCGGCGCCCGCGCCGTCCTGCAGCGGTTCCTGTCCTGCCGCGGCGACCGGGCCTTGCGCATCCTCGCCCATGGTGCGGGAACCAGTGCGCTGCTCGCCCCCGTCGGGCCCGTGACGCCGCGCCCAGGCCAGGACGTGCTCGGCGGCGGCGGGTTTTTCGAGTGCATCGAGCGTGGCGACCGCCGCGCTCGCGCCGGGCTGCAGGCTCAGCAGGCTGCGCAGCACGCGCACGACCGCCAGCACGGTGCCGGCGGCAAGCCCGTCCTGCGCCAGCAGCGCCGACTGGTCGTTCCAGATGGCGACGGTGCGCTGGCGCAGCAGCGCGAGCGCCGGCGATAGGGCTTCCGGCCCGGGCGCGGGAGCGGGCGGCGGCGCCAGGCGGATCAGCTCGACCTGTTCGGGCACGCAGCGAAAGTGCGCCAGCACCTCGTCCCGGGATGCCGAGCACACCATCACCAGGTCGAGGTTGCAGCGATAGCAGTCCAGGCCGTCGAGCGCGGCCCCGGTGGGCCAGGCTTCGCGCGCCGCCACGTCCAGGTGCAGCAGTCCGGGCGCGGTGCAGGCCTGGCGCCAGGGATCCTCGCCCTTGAAGAAGCATTCGGGTTCCGGCACGTAGTGGACGGCCAGCGCATCCGGCGCCAGGCCGGCCGGTATCCGGTCGAGCCAGGCGGGACGGTCCTGCTGCGCCGCCGGGGCCATCGCGGCCGGGGCCGGCGCGGTGGGCGCGGCCGGGACGGGCGCGACCGGCGCCGCCGCCGGGTCCAGCAGCCGGCGCAGCGCCGCCGCCAGCGGTACGGCACGGCTCCCCGAGGCCTCGGCGATCGCGCCGTGGCGCTCGATCTGGTCGATCAGTTCGCCGGCATAGTCCATCGCGTCGAGCAGCGCGTCGGCCAGCGCCGGGTTGTAGCTCATCGTGCCGTTGCGCACGCGATCGAGCAGGTCCTCGCCCGCGTGCACGACGCGTTCGAGCGGCTGGAAGTCGAACAGGCCGCAGTTGCCCTTGAGCGTATGCACGTAGCGGAAGAGATCGTTGAGCAGGGCCATGTCGCCGGGCCTGCGCTCGACCTCCAGCAGCCCGTTGCCGATGGCTTCCAGGCACTCGCGCGCCTCGATGACGAACGACTCGAGCAGTTCTGCCTGGTTCATCGCGCGGCCCCCTGGGTGGCGGCGCGCGTTGGCGCGATCCGCGCCGCGGCCGCCAGTGCGGCTTCGCCTTGCCCAAGCAGCAGCGCGGCGGTCATGACGAGTTCCGGCGGACTGGCCGGCTTGACGAGGTAGCCGTTGGCCCCGGCCGCGAATGCGGCGCTGGTGTCCCCGCGCCGCGCCTCGGTGGACACCATCAGTACCGGCGCCTGGTAGGCATCGCCGAGGCGGCGCAGTTCGCGCACGAAGCTGTAGCCGTCGAGGCGGGGCATGTTGACATCGACCACGTAGAAGTCGTAGCCGCCCTCGCCATCGTGCACGTGCACGCGTTCGAGCGCCTCGACCCCGTTGCAGGCCTCCTCGACCTGCCAGCCGGCGTCCAGCAGTATCTTGCGGTGATACATGCGTACCGTGGCGGCATCATCGACGATCAGGATGCGGATCGGGGCGTTCATGTTCTGTCCTCCAGCGGTTTCTGGTGCACCAGGGCGTCCGGAAATCGGCGCACCCGGAAGAGCGACGAGATCCGGCTCATCGATTCGGAGTGGCCCAGGCAGATGAATCCGCCCGGGTTCAGCGCGTCGTACATGGCCTCGGCGGCCACCCGGCGCGACAGGTCGTCGAAGTAGATCAGCAGGTTGCGGCAGAAGACCACGTCGATGTTGCGAAAGCGCCGCGTGTCGCCCGCTTCGGTCAGGTTGATGCGGCTGAACTCGACCGACTCGACCAGGTCGCGGCTGATGCGCCAGTCGCCGTTGGCGCAGGGCGTGAAATACTTGTTGAGGTAGCTCTTGGGCAGTTGCGCCACCGACCGGGTCGAGTAGATCCCGTCCTGGGCGGCCTGCAGCACCTTGGAGTCGATGTCCGAGGAGAGGATCTCGATCTCGAAGTCGTCGATCCGGGCCCAGCGTTCGAGCAGGTAGATGGCGATCGAGTACGGTTCCTCGCCCGTGGACGAGGGTATCGACCAGATCCGCACGCGGTCCCCTTTGCGCTTGCCGGCCACGACCTCGTCGAGCAGGTGGTTGACCAGGCAGTCGAACTGGTAGCACTCGCGGAAGAAGTAGGTCTCGTTGACCGTCATGCTGTTGATCAGGTTCTGCAGCTCGCGTCCGTCGGTCTCGAAGCGCAGCCCCACGAAATAGGCCCGGAAGTCGGCTGCCCCGGTCGCGCCGATCCGGTCGACCAGGCGCTTGTCGACGAAATAGCGCTTGGAATCGTCGAAATGGATCCCGGTCTTGCGGTAGAAGTACTCCGTGAATTTCTTGAAGTCCGCTTCCGTGATGATGGGCGCCGCAGTGACGGCCTCCGTCTTCATGCGGAACCGATTCTTTCGATCGCCACGTCGGCGGCAAACGTGATGAACGGGTTGTCGCCGAAACGGGCGCGGACCGCGCGCAGCGGCTCCAGCGTTTCGGGTCCGCCCACCTCCGCCAGCACCTCGAGCGCCGCGCCTATCACGTTGATCTCGTCCTCGCGCGCGAGCACCTGGACCAGCCACTGCGGGACCCCGGGGTGCGACAGGTTCCCGAGCAGGTTGATGGTGAAGATGCGCACGTCGCTATCGGCGTCCTGCAGCAGGGCCTGGATCCGCGGTGCCACGACATCGGGCAGGCCGCCCAGCAGTTCGATGGCGCCATTGCGCAGCGCCGGCTGCTCGCTGCGCAGCAGCGGCAGGATGCCGTCGACCACCGCATGGCCGCCGACCTGCGCCGCGCTCGTGAAAAGTGCCTCGCGCACGCTCGGATCGCTCTCGACCAGCAAGCGGGCGCACAGGCGCCTGCCCGCGCCCGGGTGCGAGGCGAGGTCGCGCGCGGCCCAGCGGCGCAGCGCCGGATCCGGGTCGTCGAGCTGGACGCCCAGCCCCGCTTCGTCACGGGCATACGCGCGCTCGGCGATGGGGCGCAGGTCGGCACCCGAACGCGGTTTCTTCAGGCCCATTTGGAACCTCCGGCGGCGATGCCGCGCTCGGTCCGGCCGGATGCGCGCGCCAACCAGGCACGCAGCTGCTCGGCGATCGCGTTGGCCGGCAGGACCACGGTGGCCCCGCCGCGCTGTATGAGTTCTTGCGGCATCCCGAAGACCACGGCGGTCTCGCTGGACTCGGCGATGGTCCGCCCGCCACCCGCGTGCAACGCGGTCATCGCCACGGCGCCGTCGTTGCCCATGCCCGTCAGCATCACGCCGATGAGCCGATCGGGCGGCAGGTGCCGGCAGGCGGTCTCGACCAGCACCTCGACCGACGGGTGCCAGAGCATCTGCGGCGATTCGGGCCGCGGTCCCACCTGCAACTGGCCCGCGCGTTCCATGACCGCCATGTCGGTGCCGCCGCGGCCGATATACACATGGCCGGCCGTCAGCGGCAGTGCCGCCGCGACCTCGATCACGTGCAGCGGGCAAAGGCTGTCCATGCGCCGGGCGAAGGTATCGGTGAAGTTGGCCGGCATGTGCTGGGCGACCAGCACCGGCC
>Ga0116229_10012659_pt1 | contig 12098 bp, 9 predicted proteins | sample S1TSphgellanicum_3_FD_87313 | JGI IMG/M metagenome (GOLD analysis project Ga0116229, IMG submission 87313) | Host-associated microbial communities from peat moss isolated from Minnesota, USA - S1T2_Fc - Sphagnum magellanicum MG | ecosystem: Host-associated > Plants > Peat moss > Unclassified...
AACTCCAATCAATCCCCATGCCAAATTCCAATGAAAGACTTTAAAAAATTTGTCTCCAAATTAACTAAGATTTCTCACACACATTATTTTCTTTTTTAGGACTCTAATGTGGACTTTTTGAAATTTGCACCCCTTGTTCGCACCCACCAAATCATCAATTGCAATTGAACTCAACCTTCAAAATTCTTCAAGTGTGATTGATTTCATTGAAATCCAATAAATTGTAGCAAGTGTCGATTTTCATCTACCTTTAGTGATGGCGCTTTTAGTCAATTTGTTGGTTGATTTCAAAAGTTCCACTTCAATCAACACCGTACAACATTTTATTCACAATGGCTTGAATCTCCTTGCAACAAGTTCACATTAACCAAGTTGCATTTGTAATATCATTGAGCCTTGTAATTTGCTTGCTTTATTGCATCACGATGATGATTTGCAACAAAACCCATGCATCACCTTTACCATTCCTTTTCAACAACTCATGTTCAATCCTAGGTTGGACATTCAAAATCAGCCCAAAAAAACCCCACTTTTGCTTCTATAAGTAAACCAAGCATAGTGTCCAACTACAACTCCTACCCCCAACTTGCAACATTTTTTCTTGGAACAACGTTTCCAATGCAAAATGCAAAATATTTAATATTAATCTTTTGTGTTTTAATATTATAAAACACATTAAATTTTTTGATTAATTTGTGTGTTTTGAACTTCGATTCTTCTGATTTGCAAGTGAGTTTCCTTTAAACACAAAAGATAAAACTACATAACCACATCACAAGAGGAAACCTTGCAAAACACAAAAAATCAAAACCTTGTTTACACTGAGTTGGGTTCTAACCACAACTAACAAACTACATGAAACTAACTTCTAACAACCAATACCTAGCATATAATTTATAAATATATGTAAATTATGAAAAAAGTCAAAAGAAAAAATTGTGGATGAAAATTGAAAAAATTAAAAAAAATTATATTTCCTCCATGGATCTTCATAATTAATTAATTTTTGACAGGCATGTGTTGAAGCTGCACTAGTACTACTACTACAATATGTCATTTTGTTAATGTATTTGTGTGTACCTTAATACCTTGGTCAATTTGACATTAATTATATTATTTTCAAAAACGTTCAAATTTTCAAAAATTATTTCTTCCACATCAAAACATATTGTGAAAAAAAATAATGAACATTTAACAATATTTCATTTGTTGAAAAATATGTTTCAAAATTAATTAATTTTTCTATGGACATGCGTTGAAATGGCCAAGGTACTACAGTATTTGTTTTGGAGGCAGTGATGGGTTGCTGGTGCCTTCATTTGTACCAGGAGCATGGAGACGATTGTACGGGTATTACCTAGCTTGGCAGTTTGGAGACTAATTCTATCATTTGTTCAAAAAATGTTGAATTTTTTTCAAAAGAAAGACATTTTTTGCAATGAATTATTATTATTTTTTTGTGAAGGTAAATAAAAACTCTTTCAAAATATTCTATTTCTCCAAATGCATTGGGCCTTTGCTTTTGGGGCAAATTTTAGCATCCTGGTCACACACACAAAAAGAAAGTGGAGATGTCAATGATTGATACAAAGTGTGTTTTATTTGGTAAAAAAAGGGCCCAATTTGCCACATCACAAGAAAAAGGACAATCGACATTTCAAATCACCATATTTAGACAATAGGATAATAGGTAGTTAGGGTGTACTTAGGAAGGGCTTATGAGTCCAGGCCAGGCCAAAAATAAATAGTGGTAGCCAATTTTAGTACTAGAATTTGTATGCAACCAATGAGAAGTGGCGTCATGGAGTGAAGGGTCCTACCTTTTCGTCTTGTTGGGAGGGGAGGGGGGTAAGGGGGTTATTCTTTCAAGTTGTGCTTGGTTTGGAGAGTGGACATATCCATTATTCACTTGCCACTTGGACACTAGACAGTTGATCTCCCATGCAAGGGGGAGTCAAAGCAAAGAGTTCCCCAATAGCACCTCACTTTTATCCCATATGCTTTGGCAAATGTTGTCCTCCTTTCACCTATATAGCTGTAAGTAGCTGGGCCAAAGGGAAGAATCTTTAAACTTTAAGCTTCCAACACAACCTTCCAATTTGTGAAGCCTCCATAGTTTCATTTTTTTTGAGTGATGGGCCAATCAAATTGGCTCTTTGCAAATAAATAAATAAATAGAACTTGGGAGGCGTCTCATCTAATTAATAGGAGAGGTGAATAAGTAGGGTGTTTCTTATTTTTAGGTTACAACAAGTGGCAAAAATGTAGGAGAAACTTTAAGTTGTTTTTGCACTTTCCTTTCTGACATGGCCCAGATTTGGCTGACTCGTTTTGTCGCAACACCACCTACTTGCCTACCAAGTTTGAAAAGAAAACACTGCATGAAGATTTGGCATCTTTATATAAATGACTTAAATATTTGTAACACACGTGGTGAAGCTGCTGCCCCTGTTATGTAGTAGTAGTACTAATAACTGTCAGCACAAGCAAACGCTCCAGGCCAACGACCTCCACAACTACCAATCAATGCTCTTCTCCACTTAACTAAATTACTAATTCCAGCACTAATCCCATGAGCAAAAAACAACTCCTGGCCAACGACCTTTCCACCCAGGGTTTCTTTTAAGGATTTTGTGATGTAGCCAAAGTGGCGATCGTTCGAAATCTAATTTAGCCAAATTTGGTTACATACTAGATATGAAAGTTGGAAAAAAGAAAAAGAAATCCTTTTATATTCTTGGCTATCAACTGGAACTTGTCATAAAAATCTGGCGATTTGAAACAAAAATTCTTCCAAACCTGGCGAATTTGGGTCTTTTTTTTTTCTATGAAAAATCCTTTGTATAGGTCGAAATCTATTTTTCAGGTCGAAATTTGGCCAAAATTCGCCAGTAAAAGAAACACTCCTATGCACTAGTTAGTGTTTTCTTTTTAGGAATTTCCGTTTGTAGCCAAAGTGGCAATCATCCATAGGTAGATGTAACAAAAATGGCGATTGTGCTTTAAAAGATTTAGCCAAATTTGGCAATAAACCATGAATGAAATACAAATCTTTTAATCAACCTTCAATATTTCTGGCTGAAAATTGAAAACCAAATTATATGAATTCTGGCGATTTTACCCCTAGGCAACCCCCCCTTTTTTTTTCCCTCACACCTGGCCGCTGAAAACCTCAAAGTTCACTTATTTCGAGTTAAAAAATTTTCAATTCACATTTTGGCGATATATCACCAGATTTAAAGAAAAGGGAGCACCCACTTACCCTAATCAGTGCTAATCTCCACTTATTAGCTCATTAGTGCTAATCTCTGTGTGTGTGTGGAGATAAACCCGCTGGTTGGTTTCTAGGAGGGTGGTGGACTTGGAACTCCCGCCGTCTATTGTACTTGCTCTAGTTTGCTTGCGACGTTGGAAACTCGTGACGAAGAAATGAATCGGGTGTGTTGAGCCAAGTTCAGTTGTCGATTTCTCGCTTTTGATTCTCGCCTTCAATTTTGTATTTTCCACTGTGTGTTTCGTGTGTGTGTGTGTGTGTGTGTGTATTTTCGCTGTGTTTTTTGTGTGCGTGTTTGTTCGCTGTGTGTATTTTTTCGCTGTGCTTGGTGTGTGTGTTTCTCGCTGTGTGTTTTGTTCGTGTTTTTTCGCTGTGTTTTGTGTGTGTGTGTGTGTTTTCTCGCTGTGTGTTTTGTTCATGTTTTTCGCTTTTTTCGGGGGATCGTACCACTCTACTCCCGTATGCCTCAGTGCAGAATTTCTTCCATCGCTAAATTCTCGTACAACACCGGCGTTTTTCTGTCACCGTCTGGGAGTCGACGGGGCCAAGCTCACGGCGACAACAAGCCCACCGCACATCGTCTACACACTGTGCCTGCTGGATTGCATCTTAGAGACGAGAAGAAACAGGGAACTTTGCGAGGAGCCAGCTTCTGTAGTCGTTGCCGTTGTCGTCATCATCTTGGATCCTTGAAGAATATCGCCGCCGCCGCCGTCGTGGTTCCGCAACAAACTTTGGAAAAAAGGAGCGAAGATGGCAGAAGACCTAAGGCTGCCTTAACTCTTGTTGATGCTGATGCTGCTGATCAATTAGTTTGTAGATCGAGTCGTGGTGTATCTCCTCCTCCTCCTGCTCCCGGACTAGAGTTGAGTGGAAGAAGTGTTGTAATGGCTCCGCCTTCCGGTGGTTGCCAACTGCCAAATATAACGTGGCATCAGGGATGTGTGGGACTGGAGAAACGGGAGAGTTTGCTACGGCAGAAGGGTTGTATCTTGTGGATCACAGGTCTGAGTGGTTCAGGGAAATCTACCTTGGCTTGTGCTCTGGAGAATTCTCTGATGGCGAAAGGGAAGCTTAGCTATGTGCTGGACGGTGACAACCTCCGTCATGGCCTGAGCAATAATTTAGGGTTTTCGGCAGCAGATCGAGAAGAGAATATCAGACGAGTTGGGGAAGTGGCAAAGTTGTTTGCAGATGCGGGACTCATCACCATTGTCAGCCTCATCTCTCCTTACAAGCGAGACCGGGATTTTGCAAGAGCCCTTATGCAGCCAGGCAAGTTTGTTGAAGTTTACATGAAAGTGCCTTTGGAGATTTGTGAAGGAAGGGATTGTAAAGGTTTGTATAAGCTGTCAAGAGCGGGCGCTCTGAAGGGTTTCACTGGAGTTGATGATCCTTATGAGGAACCTGACAATCCCGAGATCCAAGTCGAAGCAACAAATGCAGCAGGGGACTTCATTCCACCAGACTGCATGGCCAACACTTTGATCACTTATTTGGAACAGAATGGATTTCTGCAGGGCCCATGTTGATGCAAGAGTTTCTGGAGGTTAGGGTTTTTATGCAACACCCCTCTTTTCTTCAATGACGACTTGTAAGGTTTTGTTTGCAACATTGTGTTCACAGGTTGCTCTCAAGTCTAGATGCTCTGAATGACAGGCTACATCTCAACGAAATCTGATCATGCAATGAAGGATCCTTTTCATGCACATTCTATGATTCATGTAGGTTGGAGTTAAGAGTTGCATGAAAACAGGAAGGGAAAATGTGGCTTTTTTGGAGGTTAACTTTCTCCTGATTGAGGAAGAGAAATTCACACTTAGAACAACAGTTGAGCATGTGTCCCACATCATCACACATAGAGTTTTTCATCTAGGTCTTGAACTTTGAAGGCAACAACATGATTGGTAGTGATAGATGGGTTCTGAAGACCTAATTTTTTTTGTTCATTCACTGATCAGTGAATGTATGAGTTTGTTGAGCTTGTTCAATGAAGTGATCCTTAAATAGTATGATTGTAGATAAAGACCGTGATTGCAGTGACCAAGGATGGCATTAGTAAATCATTGAGTTTGTTGAGTTGTTCAATGAAGTGATCCTGAAATAGTATGGTTTGTAGATGTAGACAGTGATTGCAGTGGCCAAGGATGGCAATGTGAAGGACAATTGTGATTGGTGTGCTGAATCGCATGCAGATTTGTAGATTTCTTTCTGTTTTCAATTGGAAGATGGAGAAGGAATGTAGTACAAGTTTGGAGGTGTTGCATTTCATCATTGTTGATTGATGGGTTCTGAAGACCTAATATTTTTTCAAAAATTATTCACTGATCGGTGAATTATTGAGCTTGTTCAGTGAAGTGATCCTTAAATGCTATTGTTGTAAGATGTAGACAGTGAGTGCAGTGGCCAAGGATGGCAATTTGGAGGAATCCTATAGAATGTGATTGGTAGGCCATATCACATGCAGGTTTGCAGATTGCTTTCTGTTTTCAGTTGGAACATACAGAAGGAATGCAGTATAATGAGTCTGGAGGTGTTTGCTTTTCATCATTATTGAGAGATCTTTGAATGATGGATGGAAAGGGTCTGTGTTGCGACAACTATCAACCAAACTCAGGCAGATCCTGTCAGTTCAAATCAGAAGCTTTGAGATTGTGGCCTGTTGCAATTACTGTAATAATTGTCTTGGACTGCAGACCTAGAATTTTTTGAGTAGGATGTAGATGCTTCTATAGTGGTTTTAATTTTGGACTACACCCAACATTTGATGTAGTGGGGACCATGGAAGCTCAGTGTTGCTCATCATTGCTATTCATGATGAAAGTGATGGTCTGAGTGACATTCAAAAGGTTATAACTGCAATCATTATTATCATCTTTGGTTTTGTTGGAACTACTAAAATCATTCCTTTCAAAGTGTTCTTGTAGAGTTTTCTGTACAATCTCATAGATGTGTCCTTTGTTAGTTATGAAGCAAGGGGAGAGCTTACTGGACAACAGGATTCTGAACTGCTGTGTTTTGTATCATTTCATTGAAAGAATTTTGATGTGAGAGCTTATAAATAGAACTTTGTTTGCAGTGGCTGTCAGTCTAAGGATATTTCACTTGCTCTTATTACACTTTGCTAGTGTCTTTGATAGGAATTCCTGTTTCATCATGGCAGGAATTAGAATGCCATGTTTTTCAGGGCTAAAGCAAGCAGATTTGGCATGAGAATATCCAGAGAATAATAGCATGTTTGAGAAGTCTTTCTACAATTTAGGGCAGCATACCTCACAATTAGGTCATATACTCTTCTCTAAAAACCAAATATTACTTGAACCTGGCAGGTCTTCTTTTTAATAGAGCTTCTTTGTTAATTAGTTGCTGTCCTAGCCAATTGAGAAATTAGAAATGGTCCTGAACTCAGTCAAGTGCATTCAATCAATGAAATTACCTGTGCATGATTAACCATGTAACAAAGGGTCAAAAATGCAAAATGCGACATCGGAAACCATAGGCATAGAAAACCAATCACATGGCAACTACAGGGCTTAGTCTTAGAAGCCAAAAAGAAGGAAGTTACTAATTTATTGAGCACCATTCAAAAGGAAGAAAGACTACTGAACTCTGGTTTCAAATTCCTTCTTTTGACCAGTTAACTCTTGCTCTAATGTCATTGATGTGCACATTTTTGTGGAGTGATTTGCAGATTATGCAGTAACAAAGTCACAATTTCATGAAACCATTGAGGATATTCACATCCCAACACCATGTACAATAAGTGGACACATTGTGGATGGCAGGAAGATTTGGGTCATCACTCAAATTCCATCTCAAATCATATTGGTAGCTGAAACCAATAAGGAGTCACAAAATTTCACAAGGTTACACAAGACATTTGAGGCACTAGAGTAAGGATCTACCTGGATATGAGGCAATATTTTCTTTATGCCAAAGCAAATGATGGCATTCTTAGTTCTTGCTTACATGGATGGTTGTTTACCTAAATGCACAAGGTGAAAGGAATTCTCAACATAGATTATCAAAATAGTTTCCAATTGAGCTGATAATTAAGTTGAAGATTGGGGATTTGAAAATTTGCTAGTACATTTGAATTCGAAAACCAACCACTAGAAGAACACGAGAGCATTTCTTCAGTGAAAAATGGCACAAGTGGTGGAGTTCACCATTCAATTAGATGTCAAAGCTAATCGGTGAAAGAAGATAAACAAGTAGATCCTCATTGCCAAATGTCTTTGCCCCCCTTATTGCAAAGCTCAAACCAACCACAAGGGTTTCAAAAAAATAAGAAGTAAAAAGTTCCATGAATCAGTGTCCAAATAATTGAACTAGACTCATACTTCACAGAACAATACATGGTAGAACATTCCTCAAAATGTGGGACCGACTGAAAACTACATGATGTTTCTGTAGTCTCTCCCTTCACAACAGGCAGAAGAAGGGACAACAAAGACACAGGAATGTGAAAGCAATCCATCTGCTGCGATGAGGAACTCGTAAAGACAAGACCTACCTTTCTCCTACATACCTACCACGATTCTCAGCGAGAGGAGCAGCAAGGAAAGGAAAGGAAATGAGCGGGGGTAGGAACCTTTTGCATACCTGATGAAAGCGCAACGGATGTCCTTGGGTTGCGGACAAATTGCTCCGGACAACAACGGAGATCCCAAAAAATGTCCCCGCGGGAAGAAATTGTGATGAAGCGGGTGGTCATAACAGATTAGCTGCTATTAATTTTGCATGTTGCCCACGCACATCTTGGCGTGCTGCATCTCCAAGAATGAATGGCTCGAACCCCACGAATCTGTCCCAAGTGAGGATCATGAACCGAGTGTTCTAGGTACAAGACGAGGTGGGGTGACAGATTCGTGGTGGTGACCGAACACAATCCGTGAAGATGCAGTACTCCAAGATGGGTGAGGGAAACACGCATTCAAATCTCGACCCAGTCCTTCAAAACCGGTCATTGTCCCTTGTGATGCAACTGATCCAGATCCGTTGCATATAGATCAATATTACTATGAAATTGGCTTGAGAAGTTGCGGTCCATGTCATTGCGAGCAGTACAAAGCTTTCAAAAGAAAAAAGAGAAAAGAATCAAGATAGACTTGCAAAAGTGGGCAGAGACGAATACACGAACACTGTAACAACAACAACAACAACAACAACAGGCAATCAAATCTCTACAACAACAACAGGAATTCCAGAAACCGCCTACTACTGCTTGTGTATGACAGAAAGCAACGGAAACACAAGTGCTTGCAAGGGAGTTATTATATACACAGACAAACCACACAGATGTCCCACATTTTTATTTTTTCTCTCGTTTTCGGGTTTGGAACAAAAGCACAAGCAATGTCCTGATCTTGAAGCAATGCTCGACACGCACATAGGAGAACATTCAAGCAAACAACACATTCAACGATATATATACACCAGAGAAGAAGAGGCAAGACATGATGATGATGAAGGCAGACGACGATTACGACGAGAGGAGAGGCGAGGTGGGTACAGAAGGAACACAGGAGTGCTTGGACAACGCCAAGTGCGACGAGAAGGAGCTGCGGCGGGCCAGGCTATATAAAGGAACGGAGGAAGGGGAGGGAGGTGGGTCCTTCAGGAGGGGGCGGGGGGGGGGCTAGGAGCCTACTACCTAACTACCTACCTATTTATCTACCTACCTACCTATGCAGTTAAACGGTTCCACTTTCTCTAACACCCACAAGCAACAGCTCACCGCAATATTTGGAGTTGTTTTTTTTCTTAAAAAAATTTAATTAATAAATGTATTTGTTTATTTAAAAAATTGAAGCCCAAAAACTCATTTTTATTGGGAAAAAATGAACACATTATCTCAGAAAATATTTTTGGAAGAAACTAGTGAATGAACCCAAAACTTGAGGTAACACTCAATTAATTAATTAATTAATTGATCAATCAATCCACCTGGCTGCTCATCCATACATTTACCTGCACACCCAATTTTTTATAACATAACTTCGCATGGTCCTAGACTTCATTGGTTTTTTTTTTTTTGTTTTTGTTTCGGGGAATTTTCGACCTGACAAATCTGTTTTCAACACATACAAAAAAAAAATTTATCAAGAAAAATGGCCCTAATTTGCCAGATAAATCAAATAAAATAGCCAGATTTATACAGCATTTAGCCAACATATATAAGATTTCAAAATTATTACTTATTCGTTCTATAGCCAAATTTCGCTAAATCTTCTTGTGAAGGATTGCCAGTTTGACTACCTCACCAAAATTGAATTGTGGACCAAAAAGCCGTTGGAAAATGTGGATTTTCTTTTACCCTATTGTAAATTTGACTATTTTTAATAAAAAATTATAAAATTTAACCAAAATTTTCTATGTCACAATTTTTTTAAAAAAAATTTCTCCCATCTAATTTTTACATGCACCACCCACATATATCACTCATCAATTCAATTTGTCACTTATTTTGCACACGCCACTCACTCACTTGTTCGTGATCACGTCCCCCAACTTTTGCTTTGCTTTTTTTTCTTTTCTTTTCTCACACATCGTTCTTCTCTTGTTAGCTAATCCTTTGAATATAGCCTTTATTCCCACCTTCACATGTTTGCAGGGTGCAAGCATGCATGCATGAGAGAAGGGGGAAATAGCAGCAGATGAAAACAAACGTGCAATTACGTGTGGAATCCAAGAAACTAAAAAAGGAAGCAAACGAAAAAATAGGGGGAGAAGGGGGGACAAAAGAAAAGGGAATACAATACAAAAAGCTTGCATAGCTTGTTTTAGTTTTGAATCAAATGAGTACTTTAGCATCAACTAGGCAATCCACTACACCTCCAATCTTGTAGTAAAGTTAGGTACACGGAGTTTTTGGGGTTAGTCCCAACCACTAGTTTTAGTGTGGATTTTGTATGTGGTATCAATTGGCTTTCAAGTGCCATTCCTTGGATGAAACAAGGAAAAGTTGCGGTTTTTTAAAGGTCTTAATTGTCCTAGAGAATCTACCCTAGAGGGCACATTCCAAAGTGTAAAGTTCAAAAGATAGGTTGCAAATTAGCACTTGTTGATTGATAAGTAACATACATAAAAGTAGGAAATACCAGAACGGCCAGTGGTGGTGGTATAATATTTCCATACCTGCATTATTTGGTTAGAATGTAATGCTAAGATTTTTCAGTTTTGAAGATTGGAGTTGTGAAAAGATACAAGAACCAGTTTAGGATTAGTCTTTTTGACTATGACATAGTAATTCTGAGGAATGCCCTCCAAGCTCTTGAGAAAGCCTCTAATTGATGGTAAGAAGATCTCCTTGACTGCTTTGATTTTAGTGGAGTTCTTACTTTGTTATCTGTGACAGACGGTAGTAGTACATTAGTTAGCTACATTAGACTTCTTAACATCGTAGTTATTCTTTTGATTTTTGGCCACTAGACTTTTGAAGGTTTCTCCTGTTCCTTTGCCCTAGTTGATTGTTTGGTTCCCTCTTGCAATGGATTTTCTAAAACTCTGCAGTCTTACCCCATCCAACGAGATTTATGCCAGCAAATCAGAACAGAATTAGGAAAGATGTTTTTTTGCGAATCTCAAAAGCATTGACTTAGGGAGATGAGACAAACTAATTCTCCTGTCTTTCATATTTTTAGACAAAATGCCTGAAAAGACTCTCCTTGGGCTATATACTTGACAGTTCCTTGCAGCGCATGTCAGGAAAATGTGTGTAATGAATAATGACATTACACACACATGGGCTATAGTATTCTCGAACCCAAAAGCAGTAATTCATTGCACCAAAGTGCAATTAAGTACAACTTGTTAATTATCAGGAGATTGAGAATTAATTAAGCAGTGTTTTCATGGAGCATCTGATCTTGGAATACTTGTTGAACATATTTATCATTTCTCAAGATAAAATGTCTTTGCTCAAGTTTTTTGGTTGGGTCATGTTTAAAATTAAGGTGCCGGTCATGGAGTATCTTGTCCTCCTGGAATACTTGTTGAACATTATCATTTCTGGAGATGAATTCTTTTGGATGAGTTCTTTGATTTGGTTGTGATCTACAAATTCAGCTCTTAATCATTTTCCTTAAGATTTTTCCTCTTGCCAAGTCCTTAGGTTAGTCATTGCTTGAATGCATATATATGTTTATAAAAAGAAGTATATATATACTTCTTTTTATAAACATTCTTTGAAAAATGACAAAAAAATTCCATTGCCAAAACAAAATTCACTGCCAACAAGCAGCAGCCCTTTATTTCGATTTTTTTCCAAAAAGAGAAACTGTGAAAATCCCAGACCTCTAATTTCCAAATTTTCAACCAAACAAAGAATCCAGGAAAAACAAAACCAAATAAAAAACTCAAGTTACAAAACACCCAACAAAAACTTCGGTCATAAACCCAACAATAAACACTTTGTCACAATTAACACACCCAATAAAAACTGGGTCACAAACCTAATAAAAGCCTCATCACAAACCCAAATTGAGGTACCTTAATAGGAATAATAATATATCTCAGAGGAGCAGGAGGAGGAGGAGCTGGCTGTCCAATTGGAGTGTCAAGCTGGTGCAGGTGGCTGTAGAATTTTGGCGTGTACTCAATCTCCACCTAAATTAGTGGTATCTCTACCTCCAATAACAGTAGCCAGCAAAGAAAGAATGCAGTTCAAAGATAATAGTGTGAGCAAAGTTAGGAGAAGCCCGATTTGAAGCTATTAAATTGGTGGTTAACGCCACGCTCCACGACTTAACAGTGAGGTCACGTTCCTAGCCTGCTTTGCTTGCCTACTATCCCCACACCTTCTCCTGACACACACACACAC
>Ga0116229_10012661_pt1 | contig 12098 bp, 8 predicted proteins | sample S1TSphgellanicum_3_FD_87313 | JGI IMG/M metagenome (GOLD analysis project Ga0116229, IMG submission 87313) | Host-associated microbial communities from peat moss isolated from Minnesota, USA - S1T2_Fc - Sphagnum magellanicum MG | ecosystem: Host-associated > Plants > Peat moss > Unclassified...
GACATCTGTGGGAGAGGAAAAATTAAATAGGAAATGAGTGTGGGGTCTCGAAAAAAACTCAAAAAAAAGAAGGTGTAACCCGTGTTCCCCGGGGCTGTTGACCCCCCCCCCCCCCCCCCCCCAATATAGTTAGGTAAGTAAGTGCAGTTTAGGTTGAATCCCATAGGCCAAAAAAGTGCTAATTGGATGGATGGCAAAAGTTCAACCGAGATGAAGATATCGGATGTAAAGAGTGAAATTTTAGCTCCTCCAGATCATGGAGTACAAATAGCCCCTCATTTGTATTCAACAACACAATTGTAAATATGCACAAAGCATATCCACCCACAACCCCTATTTGGGCCAAGTACCAATATTTATCACATCCAATATACAGAGTTAATATTATTTTCCCATCCTCACCCATAAACATAAACATAAAAGAGAAGATGGTATAAATTTTATTGAGATTATTCAAATCTTACCACATGGGCCAAATCATCATGGCTGGTTTAGTGTTATGACAACTATATTCTTCATCTAAAATGTAATTTTTACATTTCATTTTATTGCAGTTTGTGGAGATACTCTTAGCAAGGGGCTTATGAGAAAGTCCCACATGATCTCAAATGAAAAATTGCACTATTTATCAAGTTAAATATATTATTGCAATGAAGGGAAAACATAAAATTCAAGCCAAGATGCCGTTATAGATGAGTGACAAGCTGAACCTACTGGGGGATGAAAGAAATGACAAGTAACTGACATATGGATGTAGTTTGTTCTACCCCATTCTAAATGTCAACGGGAAAGCATTGGCACTGTGCATCTATCCCTATTCCATGATTAGTGTAATTGAAACTGAAGTCTAATAGTTAGAGCATCTCCACCGGTGCTCAGTTTGTCACTCTGGATAATAAAATTAAATGTCTAAATTTATCTTCTTCGTTTTTTACAGGCAACCCCACCAATAAAACTGTAACTGGAACTGCATATATGTGGGGACTACTAATAGCAAACCACTTGGACCCATCATTATGATCGACCAATCAGAAATATTGAACCCCAGTCAGGTCCAATTTATTACACTCTTTTTCGCAGGTGCACACCTATGTTGCGCATTTTACCAGCCACAGCAAGCTGCACGAATTTGGTGCAGAATAATCAATTTCCTGAGCTAAACCAGCACATTTTGACTTGTTCACAATAAATTTTACTGCCTGGAGTCGCATACTGAGCACCGTTGGAGATGCTCTTAGGATATATATTAGTATTTTTCATAACGGAGTTCCCCATACTAGATTGAACCAAGACCCACCAGCATGCTATGAAGGATGAGTGGTAAGTTGTCAGGTAACAGTTTCTATTGAGTTCCAGTTCTGTAGCTAACCATGGTGGTTGAGCTCAGTTACTTTTTTTTTGACTATCTACCTACTAGCAACCTGCAAGCAGGTTGTTAGTAGACCGTAGGTAGTAAAAACAGTCCGTAACTTACTTGGTAGTTACCTATTTTCCTGCCTATCCACCTACGTATAAGACCTACGCCTTACAGAATTGGTTATCAAGATGAAACCAGATATTAACTTCAATTGAGGTTCACCCACAACTCTGCCATAATGGGCATCCAGTGGATGTTGGGCTGGTGGAGTGCTGGTTCACTCTACATTTCCAACCACCAAATGGTCAAGTATTGTTATACCAGTGTTGGCCAGTTCTTGAAGGAACCCTGGATTCAGTTCCTATGATTTTCAAAGGATCGCTTCTGGTTCAATTTTGGATCTTCCTTTTTTCTAAAATCAAGACTCTGGTTCCAGTTCTGGTTCTAGAACCTATGGTTAAACTTGGTCAGCTCTAGTTTCCCCGGTTCTAGAACCTATGGTTCTGGGTGACCTTTGGTTTTGGCTTCAAAATTTTAAAAATTCAGAAAAATCATTTAATTTTTTTAAATTAAAAATCTACAAGAAAGTCTGGAAAAATTGGAACATAATCCAGAAAATCAAAAGAATCGAAATAATTAGAAAGATTAACTAGCTAGGTTTTTAAATTTTCAAACATAGTTTTATAAAAAAAACTTTGGTAGATTATGACTATAATATGAAAAAATTTAAAACACATTGATACGTATTAATGTTTTATCCATTTGAAAGTATAAAAAATTCAATTACAATTTTATTTTCATCATACTTTCATATATTTTGACGCAAAAGTGAGACACATATTTTCTTATACTTGTATTTTTTTTATGTATTTAAATATGTATTAAAACATTCAATTTTTCAATATTATGCAATGAAGTTAAAGAACTTCTTTTTATTGATCATTAAAATTAAAAATATTCATGAGTTCAATGTATTAAAGCTTAATTTATGAATACTTTCCACGAAAAAAATTAAGTATCCATCATTGGCATACTTTACCATTTTTTACTCTAAAAACTTTCTTTGCTTCTATTTGGGAACCAACAATTCCCAAAATTTGTTGGGTAATAAAAATAACATACAGAAATTATGCTTCATGCACCTATGACGATTAAAGTGGATTTTTTTCATGTTAAGGTGACCTTTACCTTAAAATGATTCAATTGTTCTTTCACCATTGAGGATCTTATCTCATCATTAATCTCCATGTCATCATAAAGACTTGTGGTTTTAGTTTTGTGGTCAATAAACTTAAAAACTCTAGCACCTAATCACTTAACTTTAAAAAGTAATATGCAAAACTAAAGAGTGGTAACAATATTAATGGTGGTCATACTCATCTGCAATTTGTTATGTTTTCTCCTTGCCAACAAATTGAATAACCTACCCCAAACCTTTACAACAAGGGTCTAACATCATGCACAACATTTTCTAAGTTTTGGAGTAAAAACATAATTAAAGGAGCCACCCAAGTGAATGGACATTACTTAAAAACTACATTTTTGTATGTTTGAAATATTACAAAGGAAGCCCAAGGGGTACACTAAAAAAATAAGTGAGTAGAAATATAAGGTGCAATACATTGGTTGTTGGGTAAAACTTATAAGTTAATTAGTTTAAAAATAGGGTACATTTTATTTAAATAATTCATTTAATTATAGTATAAGGTATGTAATAATCTAAAATAATGGATTATAATTAGTATAAGGTGAATTTAATATGTATATATTAGAAAATTAAATAATAATAAAATGATAAAAAATAGGTTGACAATTATTTAATACGCCCCCTAAAATGGTCATTTGACGCACATAGATCTTAAACTTTACACTAAATGTCCCCTCAAGAAAAAAAAACATAATAATTTGAATTGGCATAATTATTTTTGGAATATTTTTCATCAATTACAAAGTTTACATGTTCAAAACTTAAGCAAATCAAAAATGTTTTTGCATTTTCAACGCACTCAAACCTTGAGAATGGAAAATCCTTGTTTTTTTACATGTCTTTTTTTTCTACCAGATGTGCACCGTTCCTTTTAAAAATTAAAAAGGATTTTAACATTGATCATTAGAAAGGAAAAATGATTTGAACCAATGAATTATTTTTTATAACCCATTTCAGCACATTTGATTCAAAAATACTTTTGACCTTAAAAATTTATGGATTTTGAAAATGTCGCAACCCTAGCCTTGGGCTCACGTCCAAAGCAAGGGCTTGCAAGGTTGCGGGCCAAGAAGGAAGCCTAAGGGTCACATCTTATGCTCTCAGGAGTGCAAAAGAGTGTGAAGGAATGAACCCTCACACTCCCAAGTGAATTTCCATTTTGGGAGTTGGAATCCCAATGGACTATCAAATTTTCAAAAGGCAAATGCAAGGGCCAAAACCCATTGGATTAAAGAGTTCTTTATACCATTAAAAATTTATTGAAACGTAGATGTCTAAAATGAGCTCGCATGGCCCATTTGGACATCTGAAACACAAATTATGGCCAAAAGAAAGGTCAGGAGTCAAATTGGCAATTTGACTCTCGACCACTAAAAGTCGGGAATCGACCCGATTTCCTTGCGTGCAGGTGATGTGTGACATACCATTGAAAATTTCTCGACAAGGGCTATAACTTTAATTTAGGCCTCATTTCAATTAGAGGTCTGCACACAAAGTTATGGGGCCTCAAAGTCACGGGAATCCCAACTTTAGAAATTTCAAGATTCCCATTTGGGAGTCCTGGAACAAAATGCCATTTAAATGTGGGCCTTGTGGAGAGGCACAGAGTATATTATAAAGGGGAAGGTGGTGGCTTCCCCCAAGTCCGGGCCGTGGTGAGTCTTGTGAGTCCGAATTTGCTCGTGGCTTGTCTTAGCACCAAAAGTGTTCCAACTATGCACTAACCAACTTGTTGTTTGGTTTTGTGCAGGTCCATGTGAATGATTAATTGCTTGTCATTCTTCCTAATCCCATCCCGAAACTACAGCATGCCCCTCTACCCCCAAAATGTTGCAAACCAAGAAGCATGCTCGAACTCCTTATTTTTTCAATGTTTTCACTTCATACTCACATTTGAATCTATCAAAGAGTTTGGGGGCGTGTCAAAAAATGTGGTTTTAACAAAAGTTGTTCATATTTATGTGATAAAAAACATGAATGCATAATATATATGACATAAAATAATGTTTAACCAAAATGTATTTATATCTAACATGTAATGTTAAATTGGGTATCCAAAATACACAATTTAAACCAGAAACCAGCACAAAAATGACCATGTGTCATGTGTAGTCATTGTAAAAGGACTTCTACTTTAGTGCCCCTAGTTCCTTTCACCATGTTTTCACCCTTTGGCCTTTTGAAATAATGCATAAATGAAAGGAAGGGGTTTAAAACTTGTACACTTGTTTTTGCATGTTTTGTCAAAAAAGTTGGAGTTTTCCATCAAAATCTTGGGTTTTATTAGAATCAAATGTCGAGTGATATACCTAAAATTGATGTACAAATTATATGGCAACAACAAGAACATCTGAAAAAAACCAATATCTTTTATTTTGGTTCACCACACATTCTTGAACCATGGGCCTTAAAATATTAACAACAATTTGGGCCATTACCCAAATTTTAAAACTTGGCACACAACCTTACAATGCCATAGATTGGTGCATTCCATAGCAAAAAGCAATGACATGTTTGAATTCAAGAGTCTTCTAATATAGGAAGACTCTTGAAACAAAGTGAATCTTTACAAAAGTTTTGAGTTTGCATGTAAGCATGATAATGTCACATTTTGGTTGTTCACAATTTGGGTTGGACACATATTATTATATAAAACCCATATGCAAGTTGGAAATTCCAACAAAATGGATCCAAATAAATGAAACTAACTTCTTTGTCCATCTTACTTTCAATTCATTACACCAAAAACATTAATTTTCAAACATTAAATATGGACTTTGTAATCTAAATAATTCCCAAGTCATAGTCCATTAAAAAAATGTTTTATGGATTCATTACTTATAATGGAATTGAAGATGTTTCCACAATTTTGGGACAATGTGCTATAATCTCAAAGGTTAGGACATTTAGGAGTAAAAAGTTTGAAAATATGAAGTATGTGATGGACTTTATAATTCCTTATTGTGTGTAATAAAAATCAAAAAAATTAAAAAGTCCATCACATATCCAAAAGGATATTTTTCATGACCAATACTAAACAAAAGTGTTCAAAAAGGTTGAAAATAGGGCGCCATTAACATGGACATGGAAAAAAATGTCAATTGTATAATATTGTTTCAAAGTTTTTGTGTTTTTGTGTAGTTTTGTGTGTTTAAAAATACATTAAGAAAACTCCCATAATATATATTTTTAGGTACACCCTAATGTGTTTTCACCCATATGTTATAATTGTTTTATATAGATATCTTCTTATTCAAGTTGAAATTTGAAATTTAATAAAACATTTGGCATATTGTTGATTTTATGGCATGTTAATAACATGTAAATGCATGACGCTTTGCAAAAAATTACATTGTGAAGCAAAAAATGAACCACCTTGCAACCACCTTTAAAAACATGATCACCATTAAATGCTACACGCATGTGGTTAATCCTACTTATCCATTCTACTAGAAATCAATATTTCTTATTGGACCCAAGATAGTTAAAGTTTGGAAACATGTAACTCTACATTTGGCATGTAACATTCAAGTCAAAATAAAAATTATCTTTTAATAATAGTTCTTATGAATTAGTTTTTTAACAACAAACCAACCCATGGCCTACTTCTAAAGTTCTACAATGCACTTTAGATGTTGAATTTGTAAATCCACTTGCAAAAGATGGAACTTCCGAAGGATTACATTATATAAATATTTTTCAAAACATTCAAAATATTTTCAATATGAAAAATAAGGAAAAAAAATCTAGGAATGAGTTTTAACAAAATTCAATTGTGTTATTTTGTGCCAAAAGAAAATCTTCAACCATTAAAAAGATCAAGTTTTTCAATTAATTAAATAAATAAAAGTGGGAAATTTTTAATTAAATTCATCCATGAATAAAAATAATAATTGGTTTAACATACTTCAAAAATTGAAAAAAATGAAAATTTCAAAAATGTGATGAAATGGATCTAACAACTACAAAAAAATAATTGGAACATTGGTATCCCTTTCAATATCGTCAAATCAATTAAATTTCTAACAAATGCTAAATAAGGGCACACATTGTTAATTTGGAATGTATGTCCAAGTTATGAAAGAAAATATTGAAAAAAACAATGCATGCATCATAAGTTGTGATGGGTGGGCACATATTAATAACAAACAATTATTAAACATATTGTGTATATGTTCAAAAGGTGATTTTTTTTGCAAGTTGTTGATACAATTAGAAATGAAAATGTGATTATATATATGTGCAAGTGGTTATTCATAATTCAATAGCATGCAAAAGTGCAAGTCATATGATAGGTGATAAATATCTTCATATGGTGGTTGTGCAACTTGTGGCCCATTAATCTTGTGCTCAAATATATGAGAAAAATAGAATAAGTGAAAAAAGGTTAGTGAAACTAAATCTAAGATTAAAGTTTTTTGTAACAAATCATCATAAAAGCTAGACATTATTTAGGAAGTTTTCAAGCAAAGAAATAAATGGTGACATCTTATTTGGAATAAATTTTATAATGCTGAAATGGTTAAAAAGGTTTAAACATGGATTCAACAAATGATAGCGAGTGGAAAACCATAAAAAGAAGATGTGAAATGTGCATTATCGAGCATTCAACTTGGAAAACATTTACAATGATATATTAAAATGAATGAACTTATCTTTAGTCACACAAGATTTGTTGATTTAAAAAAACCTACAATGGGGATGTTTTATGAATATCATGATTAGTTAATTGAAAAATGAATGCAATGGAAGGATTAACAATGAAAAAAACTAGATTGTTAATATATCCAATGATCATTGGTATTTTATCCATAGTTCAAAGCATTGTAGAGGAATTGTTTTGGGTCCATCTAGAATGGAAAGGGAAAAAACAAAATAAAGATAAAGAAAAAAAATGAAAAATTGAAATTTTCAAGATGATTTTTTCCTTAATTTATGCAATCAAGTGAATATTGAAAGCAATTTGCAGGTTTTAGGAATATGGAAGGTTTTTTTGAAAAGATAATTAACTCACCAATTTCTATTCATGTTTCTTTTTTAACCATCAATCTTAACATATTATACAATCCTAAGAAGGATTGGTGCACATTTGATACAGAAAAAATATGTTTGAAAAACAAATTGTGCATTTGAGCAAATTTTGAATGTTATAAACATGCAAAAAGACTCTTGAAATGTCATCAATTTGAATCAATTTTTTATCACTGAAAATTTTCAATTAATGGAACTTGTTGCCAAAAAAAATTGACAATCCAAATTATGTGTTCCCCTTTTGATTTTTCAAATTTTTAGAACTATAGTTTTAAACATTGTCCGCACTTAATAATGGCTCTTTGTATTGTGTTTCCACCTATTTGCAAAACTTTACAATTAAGCTTTTTAAAAATTTATAATAATGTGTCTAGTGTGAAAGAAATTAATGCATGTTTGAAATTATACATAGGAAAAAATGAAAAAGGTTGAGTTCCAAAAGGGTGGTAGATTTTATATTTGTATTTACTAATTTAAAGAGAATATTTGGTAGTTGGTTTGGAGTTTTTTTTTGTTTTGGAGGATATCAAGGAGGTGCCAATCTTTATGTTGGATAGTAACTTTGTGTTGTGCAGCCTTGGAGGTTGTTTACTTGCACATGTAAGCTTTTGGTGGAATTAAATTTGCTATCAAAACATTTCTTGTAGCTTTTCAGTTTTGATCAATATTGAGTTGACATAAAACATGGTTGAAGGTTTGGCAAAGAAAATAATTGGAGTTCTCGCATCTAGTTGGACATTTATTGGTTAAATTACAAATGGAATTGATGTTTAGTTTAATGTGATAGCTATCTTTTGGCCATAAATTTGGCATATGACCAAAGGCCACTTTTACCTTATCTATTACCACTTTGAATGCAAAAAAATTTGTAAAAATTATGGGATCAATTTGTCTTCTTTCTTGAAGGCCAAGAACATTTCCAAAGGCCCATCTTTTCTTCTTTGTAAATAGACTATTACATATATATGTGCTTACTAGTAGAATAGAAAATTATTTTAACTTTATCAAATCTTATGGATTTTTCATTTTTTTTCTTTGCCCATGCTTGATTTGAAGCATCAAAATGGTTCATTTTTTTCACTATCAAAGCTAAAAATATTGTATCAATTTTTATATTAAAAAATTTGGGAAGAAAATACAAGTTAAAAAACGTGGCTCCTTTTTCCCTAAACACACCATTTGCAATCTAAAATTTTGTTGAACTATGGAAACTATGGTTTGATCAATTACTAAATGAGTTCTAAACCCATCTAAGTCATGCAAATTCTTTGTGGTTGCACAAATGTATAGTTGATCCAAGGTTCTATAAGTTTAATTTGCAAACATTGTAACAATATTAAGGATTATAATAAATGATATTTTATGCTAACTACAAAACTTGGAACAAGAAAAGGGGCACTGGAAAATGATCTAGACTGCAAGTCAAATTATGTTTTATGTTAATGATGGAAGTTGAACCAAGAAATGAACTTCAAGTTTTTGTAATTATTATGGTCACATGAATTGAACTCATTTCATGGAAGGAAATGTGATTGGGTTTGTTCTAATTGCAAAATTTGAAAAGATTCATTTGTTGGGAGTTCACACCTATTGTTGAAGTCACAAGTAGCCATATATGCAACCACACCAACTAGCCAAGCAATTGGGTGCATGTGATTCAAAAAGATGATGTGATTGCCATGCCATATTTACCCAAAGGAAAAATAATCAAGCAACCATTTTGTGACAATGTGGCTTATTCATTATTTTATGCAAACACATCATTTGTGTTTATCAAAGGTGCTCCTATCCATGGACATTTTGTATGAGGTTTCATGGTAGCCAAAATTATAGAAGGGTGTTCAAATTTCATGTACCTTCAAAAAAATATGAAGGGGCAATGTTTAAATTTTATACTTTGAAACCCAAAAGCTCCATAAACTCTCACCTCAATGATCTACAATAGACAACAAAGATTAATTTGCAAGAAACAATCGAGGTTGATTTACAACAAACAACCATATTTGCAACAAAGACGATACAAGATCTACACCAAAAAAGATGACTCACACCACACATAAGAGAAAGAAATCAAGAAGAAGATAACTTACAATCATGTTATCATTGCCATGCAAATGTGGATGGCGGGGATGTTAGTTGGTTGTGGTGAGGATGTCAAAGTGTACAAACACCACATGGTTTAGATTTGCAAGTGTTGAAAGTTGCACAAACTAATTTCTAACTTCTAATGTTGAGTGTTGAGACCTTTTGTACCCCTTTCTTCACTAAATTTTGAAACAAAGGTTATAGCACTAGTGTACTGAAAAAGAGAGAGTTCAAAAAGCTTGTGTGCAATGCTCTTGCTTGTGTTGAAGAAGGTTTTTTTTAATTTCCTAATGGAGCCAAGCATGTGACCATCCCTAGGCAAATTTAGATTTAACTTGTGACATTGATTCAAGGAATTCATAGAATTGTAGTTAGTAAGTTTAAATGTGATGACATATCCCCTAAAAATATATATTTTTATTATTTTGGCAAGAAAAGATTTGAAAAAGAATTTATGAATCAAAAAACTATGTGAACTTTTGGCATTTTGCCACCAAATACAAATTGTGTGTAAGTGTGCACAAAAACATATTATGGAGAATGAAATTGTTAGATTTAGTGATCTACATTGTTTTTCTTAGTTATCTTGCATGAATCAAGAGTTAAACGTGCAAGAGAGTTTGGTAGGTTTGTGAGAATTTTAGAGGATCAAGGCAAGTGGGAGACATGGATCATAATTTCAATGTTCAGCAGAATAGGGTTGAGTGAACACATTGGTCCAGATTATTTGTGCAAAAGAAATTATTTGCCCCTTTGCCACTCCAAGGAACCTTTTTTTTATAGAAGGACCATTGGTAAATTTATGTGTTATTATAGTGAGCCCATTGGAACTCTAGGCTTCAATTCTTCTTCATGAACTTAATTTACATTTTGCCATTCTTGCCGACATCAAGACAAAATGATGTGTAGGGTAGAGCTCCAGGGTGAAGGACATTCCCAAATTAAAGAGCCAAGGATGATATAGTAGTTGAGTTTAGCCCCCACATTTTGAGAATGTTCTGTGCCCATGAGCTTTACCCATGGTAAAGCACGAGGCAAAACTCATTGTAGTTAGAAATCCAACTCAAATCTAAATTTTGTAGCTGGTTTAGGCTTTAGGCTTTAGGCTTTAGGGTTTGTTCCCAATCCCTAAATTTGGTTTAGGGTTTAGGGTTTTATTTGTTCCCAATGCCTAAATTTCGCTCTTAAAGCATGCCCAGAGCATGCAGGGCAGCAGCCCCCATATTTAGCTTAGCTCATCCAAGTCTGGTGTTAATTACCCCCCAGCATCCCCACCCATATACCTGGAAACAAAAAAAAATCATAATGGGCCCTTTGAATCTTACCACATGGACCAATCATTATGATCGACCAATCAAGAACAGTCATTTCCTTCACCTGTATGATTGCAGGGCACTCCTAACAAGAGCATATTTAGTGGCCCAAAGCTATTTTACACTATCTGATTGTAATACTTCATCCAAAATATACTACTGGAAAGGTGTTTTTACCTAGACAATCTCTAAGAGCATCTCCACCAGTGTTCAGTATGTGACCCTGCACTGGAAATCTTGGATGGGGGTTCATAAGTCAAATCCAGTGAATCCACTTGAAGACTACTAGGACCCTTGAAAAAAGTACACAGCTTTCATAGCCCTAGAACACTCCAATAAGCACACTCAAATCAGCCAATCAAGTCTGTAGTGACTACTCCTCCCTGTTTCTTGATTGCTAGATAGTTTGATTGGTCCAAGTGAGTTGCTATTAGTAATCTCCCACCTATTTGCAATCCCAGTCTCAGTTTTATGGGTGGGATTGGAAAGAAAATTGGGTAAGGCTAGTAACTAGAACTTGGATGTGAGAATTATTTCTGCAGGGACGCATACTGACCGTCGGTGGAGATGCTCTAAACACCAGGCTTTTTAGGAGCCTCTTTCCTATGCCTTTCGTGTTGACCCTATAGAAACATACTAGTCCATTTTGACTGTGACACTATAGAAACATACTAGTCCATTTTGACTGTGACAATAGCCTTCCAAACGGACACCCATCATGCTCTCTGGTATAAGGTACTCATCATTATCATCACGGTTATTTTGTTGGGTTCTCTTGGGGGGAGAAAGAGGAACATCAAAGTGTACATGGGACTTCTTGGTGTATTATGTCTAACCTAGGCTTGAAGAAATGCCTCATGAAAGTTGTTTGCACTTAGGCTTGGCTTGATTGGAACCTTGTCAAAATTATTTGTTGTTCCTATGCCGAACAACAACATAAACTAAAAAGAATGATACACTTGGGTTAGAGTTTTAAGGTGTGGCCAATTTGCACTTCATCTTTGAATCAATTTTACTTGAACTTCAAATTATACAAATTTAGTTGTTGTCACGTTTACATTCATAGTTGTCATTCCTAAACCCTAAACCCTAAATGATCATTCCA
>Ga0116229_10012664_pt1 | contig 12093 bp, 10 predicted proteins | sample S1TSphgellanicum_3_FD_87313 | JGI IMG/M metagenome (GOLD analysis project Ga0116229, IMG submission 87313) | Host-associated microbial communities from peat moss isolated from Minnesota, USA - S1T2_Fc - Sphagnum magellanicum MG | ecosystem: Host-associated > Plants > Peat moss > Unclassified...
TGCCATCAAAGGATCAACATAATGAACCATGTGGGACTATCCCATAATTTGAAAAGCCAAATATCCATCATTCAAGTCGATTACCCAATTGTGTGTAATCCTATAAATGTTTGCAACCACATCAATAAGCTTTAAAAAGTTTGCAACTTGGACGGAGGTAGTTGAATCTCCACACGTTTTGTACATATTTGACAATAACAATGTAATCACAAACAAAGTTATCTATGACTTGTGCAAACTTCATCAAAGCATTAACAAATTCCAACATGGGCAAAATACATGCCAAGCCCAAGATTGTAACAATGTCATATAATTTTTTTAAATTGGCCTTAATTGACTCTAATAAATTACAATTAGTTTCCATCTTAATAATAAGATTCTTATTTTTTCCCCAGCATACTTCAAGGTTGAAACATGCTTATCCATTTTGTTTTCAAATTTTGAATAACCTTTTGTCCTTTAATTTTTACAATTGCAACAAGCTTGGTGAATTGAAAATGGTGTTTCGAGGAGTAGAAAAATACCCATAAATTTTTTGAAAAAGATCTTCGAATTTGGAAACCATAAGCATTGTGAACAAGCTTTGAATTGCAAGGTTGACTCTATGTGCCATGCAATGGATCCTGAAAAGCTAAAACACTTGTTTTGTTTTCATTAAAATAATAATACCATATCAACCCCTTAATGCACCATCACACAAGACATTTTGAAATATGATTAAATTTCATTAAAACATTAAAAAAATAACTTTGATATTAATGATAGTATTGCTCAAATGTGAGCAATAAATGCACATGCTTTTAATCTACCACCCCATAACAATGGATGGAGATCCCACTTTGGTTATCAATTGTAATTATTTCATTTATAGAAAATGAAAGAAAATTTGAAACCATAGTTTTTTTTTAATGGTGTCATGAGCACGAAAATTATGAAGATGAACAAAGAAAAGACATACCTATATCTAAATCTAAACATGAAACATAAAAACCAAAAGAAAACATAAGAAACTAAAGACAAGAAGATGAAGTGTGCAAAATAAAAATGCAAACAAATATTTATAATGATAAAATATGAAAATGTAAACATAAAAGGAATAGAACACGGCTATGGAATAAGATTGTACTTGAAACTAGTGTTAAACAAGTTGAAAGTAATTAGAGGTCCTACCTTTATTTGTACCCCTTTGGAGACTCAGCTCAAAAAAACTTCCATAATCATTTCCATGTGCCTATCCATGAGGGAAATTTCTTGAAAGGCTTCCTAATTACAAATGAACTATGAATAAACTATGATTTAATTAAAAGTTAATTAAAAATTAGTTGTGAGTGAATTAAAAAAATTGGAAGTGAACTAAAAGTTAATTAAAAATGAACTAGGAGTTGATTATGAGTCATGGTTGAACATCCATATGAAAAACTTCATTCATCATGTGAAAGTGGTGCTCGTGACAAATGGTAGTCAATACAAAATGTTATATACATGTAATAATCTTCCAACTATCATAATCATTTCAATGCTTGGATGGATGGTTAAGTGTTTTTAGAAAGGCAAACAAATATTACGTTTATTCCTACATTGTCATAAGCCTACCTTGAAAATGCAAATGAAAATGAATACAAAATTATTATTAAAAAATTATTCCTTTTACCACAATTATGGCAACTACTTGTTGCACCACATAATGTTTACCCCTTGACACATATAAGCTTTCATTGAACACATGTTGATTTGTTTTCAAAAAAATAGTACTCCCCCATTACCACCACATTAAGAATTGTAGTAGTTGTTTTTTTTTTGGCCAACATGCTTCCACAAAAAGTTTAGTTTCAATACCATAAGTTTAATGTGCCCTTTAATCTTCCTACATACTTTGCATTTCACCTTATGCACCCTCCCATTAGCACCCACTATGAATTTTACCCAAGGTAACTTTGTAACCTCTGCATTTTGGAAACAATGATTCAAATCACACATTTTCCTTTATTTTGTTTTTTTCTTTCATTTAGATTCTACTTAGATTATATCAACAATGACATAATCAACATCATTTTTAGGACTTTGTTTGAGCTAGCACTAATGGTGAGGAAACAATTTGCAATATAATCAAAGAAAAAATATTTGTGCTTGAATTTTTTGGCAAATTTAATGGCAGCATGGTGAGGACAAGTGACAAACATGATGCATCTAGATTCAAAAATAAATATTATGCAATCAACAAATACGATCATGAACTACCAACAACCACAATCACTAACATATTGCCATTGTTAGTTGGGGAAATCACAACCTATTGTACTATAAACTTGAGATGCAAAAATTGAAAATTGATGATGATCACAAAATGCACGAAATTAACACGAATAACAAAATGTGCAAAATCAACACAAGTCACAAAATGTTCTTGAGTGGGACACATTTAAAAATTTTGTGTGTTTACCTTATGCACAATGGTTATAAACCATTAACACTTGAATTGTAATAGTTGTGATTCCAAAGTTGAACATCCTAAAGGTTTGAAGCTAGGTCTCAATTCCATGTTCCAAATTTTGGAGCTCATTTTTCAAAAGGGGTGGCACTACTCTAGGCCTTTAGAATCCAATGATGTTACAAATTTTCTTACACAACAAACCCCAAATTTAAAGACAAAAGTACCAAGGTCCAATTCCAATATCTGATCCAAATTTCAATTTGAAATATCATAATCAAGCTTTAGTTCTCCAAAAAAATGTTGGTTCCCTTAATCAAGTTATGATTGGTTGAAGATGGGACTACCACTAATATTAAAACATCTAGTCCCAAAATGTTATTGTAGCTTACAAGCTACACAAGGTTTCGGTTTTCAACAATAATTGACATGTAATTAGAAAATTTAATCACATTTTTGTTATGCAACAACTTACAAAAAATTTGGACTAAAAAATGTCAAGAACCTAAAAGGTTGGAGCATCATTTTTGGAATGGCATTTTTTATAGCTTACTACTCATAGTAACTCCCCCCTCAAATATCTTAAACAAAAGCAACAAAACTTAATGGTAATGGCTTGCCAAAATACATAAAAAAAGGTGGTGAAAGGGGGCATAGAGATTGGCCAAAGAGGCAAACCTTAAACCCTAAGGTGGAACAATCTAATATATCCAATTTGGATATATGAACCATGTGATGGCAACATGTGTGCGCTTTTGACAACCTCTTTTGTGAAACCTTAACTATTAAACTCATAATTGGGAAAATTACATAAAAAATCCCATTTGTTTTCAAGCTTACATGTAGGAGCTTAAGTTTTTTGGGTATGGAATTGGCTGAAATTTACCAATAAAAAAAAAGTTGTTCAAATTGAAAGTAATATCATAAAAAAAATTTAATAACAAACTTGAAATTGGATTTTTGATTTCATTTATGTGTGGAACTAAAATTGAAACCATTATAATTTAGTTTTTAAAATTGGATTTGAAGGTTTTTCATAAAAGTCAACAACCACCCAACACTGGTTTTTACACATTCTAATTATAAATGATTTAAAAACTACCCATCACTTGTATTTTACACATTTACCAACATTATTTAGTCATTTAGAAGTTTATGCATGGTATATTGTGGTCAATGACACGTACTGCAACGCTTTTGAATGGAACTAATAGTGTATTTTGATGGTACTTTTTTTTGGAGCTAAAAATTTAGTTTTCATTTTGCGCTTTAGTGTGACTAACACTTTTAACAGATGTGTTTTGCATGATGAATTCATAAAAAATAAACCTTTCACACAAATATATGAATACTTCATGTTTTTTTGGGGGCATAACACTTGGAACCAACTTGCACAAATTGAAACATAAAAAATAATTACAACAAACAAAAATAAAATTGTAGCTACAACTTTTAGCAATTATGCCTTCACTATAATTCTAACCTTGTTGTCGTCATTATAATTTGCAATAGTGGTTTGGAAAAGGAAAATGTACTTAACAAAAAAATCTTGACCAAACATGTGGAGAACAATGTTTAGATGTTCTACCAATTGATTTTGAAACTAAAACTTCATGAAGGTCAATGTGGAAAAGGTTATTTCATCTTCAACATTACTAATGATTTAAACAAGGGTTAGTTGAACAAATTTCATGAATTTAGAAAGGCAATGAGTCAACATCAAATTGTTTGTGGCAAGTTGACATCACAATTTAATGATAGGATTTTCATTTATAGGTTCTTCCATGGCCTTAGGAGCTTGAGTTAAATGGTTAACTTGAAAAGAAATGTTTGCATATTCAAAATATCTTGTGAAATTGCCTTGAAAATCCATGAACCAAGTGTATTCGATTTTTTCAATGTAGAGCAATGTCATTTGATCAAGCTCAGATGAACTACAAAAGTGGATTCACAATTTGGTTATAACCAATATTTTGCGTAAATGACCCCAAAAACATTCATAAGTTCATCGTCCAAAATCCTACACTCCAAATCCATGACTAATAGATCACATGCAATAGTGCATTGAACCTTTACAACTAAAATTACTACTTCAAAGCCCTCACAAGTAACTAGAGATTGGATGCCATCAAAGGATTAACAAAATGAACCATTTGGGATTATCCCATAATTTGAAAAGGCAAGTGTTATATGTTGTCATTCAAGTCAATTACCCAATATTTTATCTAATCTTGCCTAATTTTACAAAATGTGTTTATAGCCACATCAATAAACTTTAAAAAATTTGCAACCTAGAAGGAAATGTTTGAATATCCACACATTTTGTACATATTTTGATGATGACAATGTAATCACAAACAAACACATCTATAGCTTGTGTAAACTTCATCAAAACATTAACAAATTTCAACATTGGCAAATTACATGGCAAGCCCAAGATTGTAACAATGTCACATAAATTTAGCAAATTGGTTTTGGTCAATTCCACTAAATTACAATTGGTTGTCATTTTAACAATCAAAGTCTTATCTCTTTCCCAACACATTTCATGAAGGGTTGACACATGTTTATCCATCTTTGACCTTTGGTCCTTTAGTTTCTATAATTTCAACAAGTTAAATGATTTCAAGATGTTGTTTAGGGGAGTTACAAAAATACCCATAAAGTGCTTGAAAGGGATCCTCCAATTTGGAAACCATAAACATTATGGACAATCTTTGAATTGCAAGGTTGGTTATGTGTGCCATGCAATGGATCCTAGTGAACTAAAACACTTGTTTAGTTCTCATTGAAATAGTAATTCAATATTTAACCCATTGAAACGTTGAGGCACCATCAATTCCTAAAGACATAAAAGATTTTGAAATCTAACTTTCAAACAAACCACTAAACTTCATTTGAGCAAAAAAATTAACAACTTTGATATTAGTGGTAGTCCCACCTTCAACCAATCGGTCAAATGTGAACAACACATGCACACATTTCCAAACTACCACCCCATAACAATGAATGGAGATCCAACTTTGGTTGTTTATTGTAATTATTTATAAAGAAAGTGAAAGAAAATTTCAAATCATAATTAATGGTGTCACAAACACAAGAATTATGAAAATGAACAATGAAAAGACATGCCTAAGTTTAATTCTAAACATGAAACATAAAAACCAAGAGAAAACACAAAAGACCAAAGACAATAACACAAAGTGTGCACAACAAAAGTGCAATTTTTTTGTTATTAGGATAAAATATTAAAAACATAAACACAAAGTGAACATAACAAACTTATGGAATAAGATTGTACATTGGACTTGTGTTAAATAGACTTAAAGCAATGGAGGGGTTTTACTTTTATTTATACCCCTTTGGGGATTTAGCTCAATGAACTTCCGTGGAGGTTTCCACATGCTCATTGATTAAGGAAGCTTTTAAAAATGTTTTCTAATTACAAATGAAATATGAATCAACTAGGACATAATTAAAAGTGAACTAAAAGTTAATTGTGAGTAAACTAAAAATTGACTAAAAATGGACTAAAAAATTTGAGAGATAATTAATAATTAACTATAAATGAATTGAGAGTTAAGTATGAATCATGGTTGAACATCCATATCAATGAATTCCATTCATCATGTGACAATGATGTTTGCAACATGTGGTAATCAACATAACATGACGGAAACATTTAGTAATCTCCTACCTAACACAATCACTCTATTTTTTGGATGGATGGTTACATGTTTTTAGAAAAGAAAACAAAGATTACATTTTTTCATACTCCATCATGGGCCTATTTTTTTTAAAAATTGAAAGATGAATGCAAAATGAACAAATCTTTTTTTACCATAATCTTTTATATGTTGCATCACATAATCTTTGCCCCTTGACACATGTAAACACTACTACAAAATGTGGTGCAATTCACTAGTCCCCGTTCACTAGACTAATGAATTCATTATTTCTTCACTAGTCCCCATTATAACCACTGAATTTAGTCAAAATCCAATGAAATCACTTGGCGTACAAGGACACCTTTTGTTGTAGTGAAGTGTTCATTGAACACATGTTAAATTTTTTTCAAAAAATAATATTCATTGTTACCACATTGGGGACTACAGTAATGGCCAGTTTTTGGCCAACATGTTTTGATAAAAAGTCTAGTTTTGCTATTAGAAGTTTATTATGCATTTCAATCTTGGAAATGCACCCTCCCATGAACATCCACTACTAATTATGCCCAAGGTAAACTTTGTAGCCCATGCATGTGGAAGCAATGATTAATTTCATACGTTTTTTCATTTTTTTTTATTATCTAATTTAACTTTTACTTGGATTGGATCAACAATGACATGATCAACATCAACTTTATGACTTTGGTTAGAGTTACCATTCAAGGTAAGGACATGCAACCCATATAATCAAAGAAAAAATACTTGTGCTTGACACATTTCGACAAATTTAATGTCAACATGGTGACACAAATGATAAACAATATGCATTTAGATTCAAGAATAAAGATTATGCAACCAACAAATAAGGTCATGAACTACCAACAACCATAGTCATTAACATCTTGCCACTATTAGTGAAGGAAAATTACAACTTATTATACTATAAACTTGAGATGCACAAATTGAAAATCAATGATGATCATATAATGTATGAAATCAATGTGAATAACAAAATGTGCCAAAACAATGCATCATGAAATGCTCAAGTAGGAAACCTTTTAAAGTTTTTTATGTTTACCTTATGTGCGCAATAATTTTAGACCATTCAAATTGTCACTATAGCAATTGTGACTCAAAAGTGGAACATCCTAGAAGTTCAAAGTTAGGTTTCAATTCCAAACTTTAGATCTCATTTTTCAAAATAGATGGCATTGTCATAAGCTTCCAAAATCCAAAAGCATTACAAATTTTCATACATAGCAAACCCAAATCTAAAGATATTGCAAGTATTGAGGCCTAAATCAAGTATCATATCTAAACTTCAACTTGAAATATCATAATCCAGCTTTAGTTTTCCAAACAAAAAAATTTGATTCCTTTAATCAAGTGGTGATTGGTTGAAGGTGGGATTGCCACTAATATCAAAACAACTAGTCCCAAAATATTGTTGTAACTTGCAATTTGCACAGTGTTTCAATGCTCAATAGTAATCAAAATTCAATCAAAAAATTGAATCACATTTTTGTTATGTGACAACTTACAAGTACAAAGGACTAAAACAGTTAAGGAACCTAGAAGGTTGGAACAACATTATTGCAATGGCATTAATTGTAGCTCCTCCTAATCAATGTAATTCCCCCTTCAAACATCATAAATGCAAGCCACAAAACTTAATGGCAATGGCTAGCCAAAGTACATAAAGAGAGTGAGTGAAGAGGGCATAGAGATTAGCAAAATTGATAGTGAATCCTCGTGATCAATGTTGAGGAGTTGGCAAATGCAATAATGGAAATTGGCTAAAGAAGCAAACCCTAACCCCTACGGTGGAGCAATCTAGCATATTCAATTTGAATATAGGAGCCATGTGATGGAAACATGTGTGGGCTTTTGATAACCTCCTATGTGAAACCTTAACTATGAAACTCATAATTGGGTGAAATACATTTTAAAATCCCATTTGTATTCAAGAACACATACAAGCTCAAGTTTTAGGGCATGGAATTGGCTAAAATTTGCTTGTAAAAAAAATGTTGCTCAAATCAAAAGTACAACCTTTTTTTTTTGAATAACATATTCAAAATTGGATTTGAAGGTTTTTCATAAGAGTAAAAAACCAATCAACATTGGTTTTTACACATTTTTGTTCTAAAAGAACTAAATTTGATAATCACCCATCATTTGTATTTTACCCATTTGCTAGCCAACATTATTTGGTCATTTTCATGTTTTGATGATCAACAAATAAGATCACAAACTACCAACAACCATAATCATTAACATCTTGCCAATGTTAATGAGGGGAAATCACAACCTATTATATTATAAACTTGAAATGCACAAATTGAAAATATTTGATGATCATAGAATGCATGAAATAACATGAATAACGAAATGTGCCAAAATAACACTAGTCACAAAATGCTCAAGTAGGAGGTCTTTTTAAGTTTTGGTTGTTTACCTTACGCACAACAATTATAAACCATTAAAACACTAATTGTAGCATTTGTGATTCCAAAGCGGAACATCCTAGAAGTTCAAATTTAGGTTTCAATTCCATTTTCCAAACTCTATAGTTCGTTTTACAAAATGGGTGGCACTACAATGGGTCTCCAAAATCCAAAAATGTTGCAAATTTTCATATGTAACAAACCCAAATCTAAAGATGTTGCAAGCATTAGGGTCCAAATCAAGTATCAAATCTGAAATTTGACTTGAAATGTCATAATCAAATTTTAACTTTCCAAAAAAAATCTTAATTCCTTTCATCAAAGTACAATTGGTTGAAAATGCAACTACCACTAATATCAAAGCAAGTAGTCCCAAAATGTTGTTGTGACTTGTAAGTTGCACGATGTTTCCATGTTTAACAATAATTGACATTCAACTATAAAACTTAATCACATTTTTTGTTATTTGACAACTTACAAGAACTTAGGACTAGAAATTTTTTTAAACCTAAAGGGTTGGAACAACATTTTTGGAATCACATTTATTGTAGTTCACTACTTGTAATAAGTCCCCCCTCAAGCATCACTAATGCAAGTGACAAAACTTAATGTCAACAACTTGCCAAAATACATAGATAGAGGTGGTGAAAGAGGAATAGATCTCATTGAAACTGATGGTGATTTTTCCTTATTGACCTTGAGGATCCAACAATTACAACATGATGAAGATTAGCCAAAGAAGCAAACCTTAAACCCTAAGATGGAGCAGTCTAACATATTCAATTTAAATGTTGGAGCCATGTGATGGCAACATGTGTGGGTTTTTGACAACCTCCTATGTGAAACCTTAACCATTAAACTCATAATTGGGTGTATTACGGTGAAAGCAGAATCAAGTATATTCAAAAAAAGGCTCCAAGTAGTTATAATCATGTTTTTACACATAAATGTAAGAAAGTAGAGTCAAAATCTTTTCAATCATTGTTAAACCATCATGGTGCAAAATATGACTGCAACATATACTATGTTGTATACAAAGTTTGAAAAAATTTAGTGTAATAAAAGTAGGTCAAAAGTGTTTTGACCTTGACTAATGGAATTGTGTTAAGAAATAATTTTACATTAAAAGATTAATATATTATTATTTTTACCTTGGAAGTTGAAAGTGCATAACTAAAATTTGGATGACCATTAACTAAGAAAATTTTTAAAATCCAATATTTCATCTGCTTGAAACCTACTTTGTTTTTTTGGACAATGTGAATTTTTTTTAAAAATCTACTTGCATTTTTTAGAATTATACTTAAATATATTTTAAGCATGTGAATCTTCAATATCATTGACATAAATTCAAAGAACATGTTCATATCGATCACTTAAATAAGTAATATTTTAAAATTTAATATGTTGATGTTTGATTTCAAGGTACTTTACACTTTTCTTGACAAGGATAACAAAATGTATATTTGATTATGCTTTCAGCTGTTATGTTAAAAACCCATTTTTTCCAAGCTTACAAATAGGAGCTCAAATTTTAGTGTAGGGAATTGACTAAAATTTGTTAACAAAAGAAATGTTGTTCAAACCAAAAGCAATGAAACCATAATTTTTTTTTTTGAAGAATAGTTTCAAAATTGAATTATTGATTTCATGTATGTGTGGAGTTAGAATTGGAACCATTCTAATCTATTTTAAACATTGGATTTGAAGGTTTTTCATAAAAGTCAAAAACCAACCAACATTGGTTTTTACACCTAAAAAAACTAAATATGATAACCACCCATCACTTGTATTTTACTCATTTGCTAAGCAACATAATTTGATCATTTAGATGTGTGCTCATGGGATGTTGTGGTCAATGACATGTATCAAAACACCTTGGAATGTAACCAATAATGTATTTTGATGGTGTTTTTTTATTAGAAATGAAAACGTAATTTTCATTTTGCAATTTAATGTGACCCACATTTGTAACAAATGTGGTTTGCATGATGAGTTGATATAAATTTAACCTTTCACGCAAATACATGTTTTTCATTTTTTGGGGGCAATTTTTTGCATTTTTCCATATAAGATTTAGTTTTGTCACATACATAGGATTTTTGTGAAAAAAAACCTTAATCTGATAGGTTTTCAAAAAAAATCGAATCATTAGATTTTTATAACATGTTCTAACAAGAAGCCCAAATATAAAAGGATTTAAAAATTCTTTTACTTTCATAAATCATTCACTATGGTTTCAAATTTCATTATTTTTATCAATCTTTACTTTTTACTTCCACAAATCCTAACTTTGTTTGAAAAAAGGACAACACCAAAATAATGGTCATTTGTAAAGCTCAAAAAATGAATTATAATTTGTATATCTTTATAATTAAGCCTTGATGCATTTAGGTAGTCATGCATTAAAATATTTGTTTTCACACAATTCATTTTGAAGGTTATTGAAAATATTTTTACATTGATGGGAATGTAGTCTAAGTATTGTTTGGGAGAACTTTTACACATGTTCAAAAGGTTTTAAAAAGTGTTTTACGAAATAGTGGTCGTAGTTACAAAGGAAGGTAATGTTTTGGTATTATGTTAAAGAACAAAATGTGAAGAACAAGCATGATAGTTGTTTTGTTGTTTGGTGTGTGAGGGGAAAGTTTGGTTTTTTGTTGAGGTGTTGTTGGCAGTGTGAAGTTTTGTGGTTGTTAGTGAAGTTTGGAGTCACAAAATAGTTGGTGTTGGAGTGTGAGGTTTCAAATTGCACTACAACTAGGTTTGATTTTCCTAGTATTTTTGTTTTCATAAGGGAAATGCAATTATTTTGATTTTGATTTTCAGGTTTCAAGGGTTTTTTGGTGGGTTAAGATATGAATGTTGTGCTCAATAAGTTATGTTCAAGCTTTACGAAGGCAAAATTTCACTAATTGGGGACACAAATAGGAACATTTTGGTTGAAGATTTGCAAGGGTTTTTTGCAACAACACAAGAAAATGATGTACATGTTCATGAGTTACACATATGACATTTGCATAAGGTAAAAACATGAGTGCAAGTTGAATTTTCAAACATAGAATTTGACACTCTACTTTTTAAAATTGAATAAAACAAATTTGATATTTTTCAATTTATAAATATTTTGTTTTGCAAGATCAATTACATGGAGTTATTTACATATGTATTTTTATATAGATTTTGAATTTTTGTTATATTAATTCTAAAATTTTGAAGTTGATTTTTAGGTTTTAATTATCGCAAGTTTTTTTATATTCAAAATTGCAAGGTTTTAATTTTATTTGAAGGATTTATTCATGCTTGAACATTTTTGTTTTGTGATTATGTAAATATTTTGTTTCTATTTTGTACTTTGGATTTTAACATTTGAGGTTGGGCATGTTTCGTTTTACATACTGTCGCAACCCCACTTTGGCCAAGTGTGGGGGGTGAAGCCCAACACTTGGAAAAGTTGGAGGTTGGGAGTCTCCCGGGACTCCCGAATGTTCAGAGCTCGACAGCAAGGGGCAAAACACCTCGCATTGGGGTGTTCTTGGTGTCATTGGAA
>Ga0116229_10012671_pt1 | contig 12088 bp, 5 predicted proteins | sample S1TSphgellanicum_3_FD_87313 | JGI IMG/M metagenome (GOLD analysis project Ga0116229, IMG submission 87313) | Host-associated microbial communities from peat moss isolated from Minnesota, USA - S1T2_Fc - Sphagnum magellanicum MG | ecosystem: Host-associated > Plants > Peat moss > Unclassified...
AATGGATGGTTTTTGTTGTTGCAAGTTGAATTGGAAATTGAATCCTTGTTATGATGAATGATTAAGATTTACCAACTCTTATATCTTTGATGATAGGTTCAATTGGTGGTCATTTTGATTCAATGTTGTTGTCATAATAATGATTATATATTTCTTTTGTTAGTGTTCCAATTTTAAAATTTTGAAACGTTGTTTAGATCATGATTTTTTCACAATATGTTAATGTTTTTAAAATGTCATAAGCTCCATTTACAAGACCATGAGATGTTGCATAATTACCAACACATAATTCAACCAACATATATTTTTAAAATATGAATTGTAGAATTTACAAATAGGTATAGTTTTATTCAGATCATTTGAAAATTTGTAAGATTGCGGACATGATTGATGGATAATGTCCATTGCATTGAAAATAAATGTGGGACCTAATGTGTTAGTGAGCACATTTTCATTATGTTTTTGCACAAGTTTATTTGCATAAAGTAAATACAAAACAATAAAATTGTTGGGTGGTTGTCGATTATAAATTGAATATCCTTTATATTTTTTGTTCAAGTACAAATCTGTTTAAAAATTATATAAAATACCATATTAAACTATTGCATAACTTTATTTAATTCATAACATTGGACATATGTTTGCCAAAAATTTAGTGCTAGTGCATTAACATTATCTTTGATATTTTAAAAGATCCAACCATCTTTCATAGGGGGTGCTTGATAAAAATAACTTGTCATGCTAACATCAACACCATTAAAGAAATTGTTTTGAATGTGTTTTATAGACCTTAGCCTATTATTATAGCATTAAACATTCTAACACCAACAAATGATATTTCATCTATCACAACAACTTGTAATTGTTCATATCAACATGTAAGCCTATTTAATGAATATGATGATAAGTTTAGTAAACTAAATAAGGATTATTGGACAGGTATGTTCAATGCTGAATTTATTATTAAACTATCAATATTAAAAGTAGTTTTACCTACTGATGCCATAAATAAAGCTTTAGTTTTTGTTAAATTAAAAGACATGCCTCTATTGTATAATCGTAATAATCCTTGAATTATGAATTTGAATGTAAAAGTTTTATTAGTTTTAACACCCCTTGTAAAAAATAAACATATTAATGTATCAGGGTACAATTGTTATTATGCATAACATCATCATATATTAATCTTTTTTTTCATTTAATTGTCTAAGTAAACTTTGATATTTAAATTCTTCCATCATCATGGAATATGTTGATTTTGTGAAATTTTTATCTCTTAAAAACTATGATTTTTGTTTTCATCCATTACATGATTAAATGATAAAGTTAGATCGTAAATCATAGTGAACATTCAATATTGATTATGTTTGTTACAAGAATTGTCGGACATGGATCATTTACTTCATTATCTATATTGTTAGTGCAAATGTTAGTTGAATGTATAATGGTTTTGATTTTGAGTCTGTTGATGAATCATCCATTTTTTCTATATTTGGATATGGCATTTGGTAGTTGAAAATAGATTTAATCTTAGAAATTTCATGTTGTTTGACAATATGCATCATGCAAGATTACATTAGTTCCAGGTTTTTTGAATTTTGAAATGGTGAATATAATAAAATTTGTTTTCTTGCCACAAACTTACTAATTTTGGGTTTGCAATGTTTTGATTTTTTTTAAAATGTTATAGAAAGAACTAAATTTTGTTAATTCAACAATGATTCATATTGATTAAAATGACTCATATATTTATCTATGATCAATGAACACATTATATTAATTGAATTTGGTTCCAATTCATTTAATGGAATTTGTGATTTTAACATAAACACACATTATTCAAGAAGAGAAATATTTATGAATTGAAATGTTTGAGATGAATGATATAATGGTAAAAAAAAACACAAGGTAAGCAATAAGTTGAGCAACCATTTGTTGGGCATTAAGAAAAACATTACTTAACTTTTGAATTCTTGTTTTGCATCTATATTGTTTGTGATGCATTTTTCTATGATAAAATCTAGTTCTAATGTTATTGATTTATCTATTTTTGTCATATATGATATGCAATATGTTGTAGTTGCATATGGGTCCAAGATAAATTGAATATTTATATTTACAAACCACAAATGAACAACGCATATATTAAATGCATTAGTTTTTATGTTTTTTGGAGTTCATTAAATTAAAAAAAATGTGGAACTTTTTTAATTTACTTTTCAAACTTAATATATATGTATTTTCATCATAGTTTTAAAATTTTAGATATTCAAAAAATGATATATCATCATTTAAGAATATATATTTCAAATATTGAAATATTTTGTTTGCTTGTGGGTACATTCACAATATAATGAACCAACATGACTAAGTTTGCTATGCTTGGGAAGGAATGACTCCTAAGTCTAGAAACAAATGGCATGCATCAAGTGGACTGATGCAATTATTTTATTTGAAAAATAAGAATGAAAAAAATTCAAATTTTGCAACAAACTTCCTTGTGTGCACGAAGACAACTATGATGTCTTTCACTTGTGTATCGTAAAGGTCAACATTTTTGTTCACTTTGCTTTAGCCACAACCAAACATTATAGGTACATTCATTGTTTTCCCTTTAGTTGTGGAAACTACTTGCAAACCCTTAGATTTTGAACTTAAAATTTATCGCAAGAGTTTGAAGAATTTTATGAACCTTACGAATGACCTTTCTTTTGCAACAACTTTAAAATTTAACATCATTCACAATGACTAAAAGGGTACATATGTATCAAGTGCGGTTGGAGGAGGAGTCCAAAGGCTATTGTGTTGGCTTTCTAATGCTCACAACTTTGATAACGAACTAAGGGAGTTAAATTGATCAAGTGGATTAGAATGCCCAAAAGTTAGGTTTTTTTGTGTTTGTGTTTCTATTCCATAGTGTTGCTAAAAAGTCTCTCCATTCATTACTACAAATCATGGTCTTTTTTACTAGGGAAATTGGTCATAAAGGACCTAAAAGTGACACTGATTGACTTGACCAAGGTGCCATTTTGGACAAGTTGATTTTGACAATGTCTATTTTGACCAGTGGCATTTTTGACTAACTATACCTTGTCATTTTCACTAGCAGAGTGACTAACAAAGTGACTGACTATTTGACTAGTAGATAGTGGACCATTTTGATTGGGTCCATTTAATACCTAAATTAAAATAATTTTCTAAATTATTATTTAAAAATAGTAGGTAGGTAAGTAGGTAGTAAATAGGTATAGGTAGGCTGAAAAAAAACATTAAACAGGTAGGTGCTAGCTTAGCCTAACCTAACCTAGCATAGCCTAGCCAACTTAACATAACTTAACTTCATTGAGTTGCTTTAATCTAACCTACTTACCCTAGCTTTCTAAACATGCACATAGGTTGTAAGTATAAGAAATTGAAGCCCAAACCTTCACAATGATAAACCAAGTCCTTACCAATCGACTACACCATCAAAGGTTTTCAACTTCTATCAAGTTTTTTATTTCATATCTTTGTTTCACATCATTAAACATATATGGCAAAACCTAGGTGACGACTAGTGGTCAAAGCTAACGTCTAAACTTAATGACTTAAAATAATGGCTAAATTTAATGACTTAAAATAATGGCTAAACTTAATGATTTAAAATAATGGCTAAACTTAGTGACTTAAAGTAATGGCTAAACCTAGTGGGCTAAACCTAGTGACTTAAAATAATAGTTAAACATAATGGCTAAACCTAGTGGCTAAACTTAATGACTTAAAATAATGGTTAAACTTAGCGATTTAAAGTTAATGGCTAAACATAATGGCTATAGCTAACGATTTAAAATAATGGCTAAACATAATGGTTAAATCTAATGACTTAAAATAATGGCTAAACATAATGGCTAAACCTAGTGACTTAAATTAATGGTTAAACATAATGGCTAAAAACCTATTGATTTAAAGTAATGGTTAAACTTAATGACCTAAAATAATAGTTAAACATAATGGCTAAACATAATGACTTAAAGTAATTGTTAAACTTAATGATTTTGGCTAAATTTAATGACTTAAAATTAATGGCTAAATATAGTGGCTAAACTTAATGACTTAAAATAATGGCTAAACATAATGGTTAAACTTAGTGGTTAAACTTAGTGATTTAAAATAATGGTTAAATTTAATGACTTAAAAATAATGGTTAAACTTAATGACTTAAAAATAATGGTTAAATCTAATGGTTAAATGTAATGACTTAAAATAATGGTTAAACATAATGGTTAAATTTAGTGACTTAAAGTAATGGCTAAACATAATGATTAAACCTAATGGTTAAACTTAGTGACCTGAAGTAATGGTTAAACTTAATGACTAAATCTAATGTCTAAATTTAATGAATTAAAATAATGGTTAAACCTAATTGTTAAATTTAGTGACTTAAAGTAATGGCTAAATTTAATGGCTAAACCTTGCTTAAATCTAATGATTTAATTTAATGGCTAAACATAATGGCTAAACCTAGTTGATAAACCTAATGGCTAAATTTCATGGTTAAATTTAATTGATAAACCTAATGGCTAAATTTCATGGTTAAATTTAATTGATGAACCTAATGGCTAAATTTCATGGCTAAACACAGTGGTTAAGCCTAGGTTATACCTAATGGCTAAATTTAAGTTATATTTCATGGCCAAATTTAATGGTTCAACTTAAGCTAAACCTAATGCCAAATCTAATGGTTAAGCATAATGGTTACATTTGAATTAAACGTAATGGTTAAAATTAGGTAGATAAATGGCTAAATAGGTAAGTAGATAATATGTAGGTAGGTATGTAAATAGGTAAGTGAAAAGGTATAAGTAAATAGGTAGGTAAGTAAGTAACTAGTTAAATAAATATATGAATGAATAAATAGAAAATAAATATATAGGGTAATAGACCATGTCGTATTTGATTAAAGATCATTGGTTATTTTGATTAAATGTTCAATTTGACTAAAAACCATTGGTTATTTTGATTAAAGATCATTGGCCTTGTTGATTAATTATTCAACTTGATTAAAGATCATTGGCCTTGTTGATTAATTATTCAACTTGATTAAAGACCATTGGTCATTTTAATTAAAGTTAACAATTTGATTATGTGTATCCAATCAAATAAACTATTATAGTCAAATTAATTAGATAACAAATACATGTGTCATTCAAACCCCTGGCCTTTAGTCAAATGCACATGTCCATTAGTCAAAAATGACAAATTAGTCAATTTGAACTTCTTAAAAAATAGTGATTTGTTTTCATGATGTAACTCAGAAAGTCTATGGGTTATTTATGGTCGGTTGAAATGAAAAAACACGTTGTAGCAAAAAAATGAATATGCGATGCTATTTGAGAAACCTTGAGTAGATTATGGTATGTAAATGGGCAATTAGTTTCGAGAGGTGATGATAAACAAGTTTTAAAAAAAGATTTTTTCACTCTTCTTTTAAAAAGAAGTCCTAACAAAGGTGAATTAGCTAAAGAAGATAATAACCTAAATAGTGAAAGTGTGCAATTGGAAGTTTTTAGACGTTGTCATGCTAATGTAGTTAACCTACTTACAAAGCACCTTAATGATACTTTAAGTTTTTATCCAACACCATTTGTAGTTGGAAGTGAAAGAAAGTGTAAACTATAGTGTAAGAATAATCATATTATTGGTGTCAAGAATATATAATGACATAAGGCATTGAGTTCTTGAAAGTTTGATGTTCATAATCCTCTTTTCTTATCAAAGGAAGATATCCTTGAGCTTATAGAGAGAGAAAGGATGCACCAAGGCCCATGATCCAAATGTGTAAATTGCAAATCTAATTCAAGGAAATTGGGCAATTTTTTTTTGTGCTTAAAACAATTCAAATTTGAACAATAACTACATAGGAAGGCTACAAGTTAAAGCTCATGTTATCTTTTGCATAGTTGAAGCAAATTGTGGAGCTACATGCATATGGTAATAGTATTCTTTACCTTTGAAGTTTCCATTTCATTGCATTTCTAAGTTCCATTTGGAATATAATTGGTGTTCCTAAACACCATAATTTCTTGGACCACTAAATTAATTTTTTTTTTTTATCATACTAGCATGTGAAATTTATGTGGGAAACACGATTTATGCTTTTGAGAATTTCAGTCATTCAAGTGGGTCCAAAGCTTTGGTTGCTTAATTTGAGTGAGTGGTTTTCAATTTAATAGTATGTAATTAATAAATTTCTATATGTTAATTCTCAAATTTACTTATGTGTGTGCAGGTTAGGAAAGATATCATGTTTGTTCATTATTTCAAATTAGGACTAATTGTAAAACAAATTCTTACAATCCACTTTTATTATTGGAGATTGACATCCTCCAGTTTGTAGTAAGAGAGAAGATACATTGATGCCATTATCTACATGGGGAAGTGGCAAATGGAATTAATAGAAATCATATTGATTATTGTATGTTTTAAGAGAGTTCAAAGTTTGAATGAGGAATCTAAAGGAAGGGTTAGGATATCAACATCATCAATATTGCATAGTTCAAGCAAGTTCCTTCCTTGACCTAAATATTCAAGTCAAAATTTCTTTTATGGTGGACTTTGCTAAGTTTCATCTAGAAAATACTTGGTGTTGTTGAATAACACGATTTGCTGGACCACAAGTGTGCTAAATGAAACACTCAAGTTTTATTAAAGCAATAAGCATTCTAGGTGGAGGTTATTTAACATGAAAACATGAATAATTTCTTAGAATTTGAAGCACTCAAATGGCTAATCCAAAACCGAATAGTTGACATTAATATGACTAGGTACGTGGTTTTTAGTTTAAAATAATTTGTCCTTTTAATAAGTTCTTGAATGGCAATTCTAGTGCAGATTTGTGTGCAAGTTATGAAGAGGTTTTAACACCTAGCATTTAAAAAAAACATTAGTGCTTTCAAGATTGACAACAAGTCATAGTCTGGAAGTACTCTTCCAAAATCTTATACTCATTGAACAACGTTAAGTAAGTGCATACTTCGCTCATGACTTCATTTTAAGCTTCTTTTAACACTACGACAAAACTTGGTTTTTCAAATGGTTCAAGTTGAGTAGTTAGTCTTTTTTTATTAATGGACATGTCCATTTTGACTAGAAGCCCGAAACATTTATTTTCACTACAACAAAAGGTGTCCTTGTACACACTGTGATTTCACCGGATTATGAATGAATTCATTGGTTATAATGAACAAGACCTAGTGGGAAAGTAGTGAATTCATTGGTCTAGTGAACATGGATTAATGAATTACACCCATATTTTATAGTAGTGTTTTTGACTAATCAACCTAATTAAAGTGACTTATTTGACCAATACATTTAGTTAAGTTATACAACCCTAGTCAAAACGGCCAATGGGTTTTAGTCAAATGGGACATTTAGTCAAATTGAACATAAAAAATTAACATCATTAATCAAAATGATTGATGTTCTTTAGTCAAATGGGACATCTTATGCCTATTACATACCTACCTCCTACCTCCCACTTACAATCTTACAACCTACATACCTACCTACCAACCCACCTACCTATAACCTACCTACATATTAACTACCTACCTACCTACCTATCCACCCACCTATGACCTACTTACATATTAACTACCTACCTACCCACCCACACATTTACTTATGTTCATGGAATTTCATGGAATCTCACAAAAGTTCCATCATCAGGTCATCTATCAAAAGTTCATCTGTCACAAGTTTATTCCATCATGAGTTCATCCATCTTGATTTCATCCATCACAAGTTTAATCCATCATGAGTTCATCCATCAAAAATTCATCCATAGAAAAATAATCCATCTTGATTTCGTCCATCAAGGGTTCATCCATCACAAGCTTTATCCATTTGGATTTCATCCATCTTGATTTCATCCATCCATGAGTGCATCATGATTTCCTCCCCTAACATAATAAAATTGTGTCAAATATAGGGGGAACCCACTAGTGGGAAAACTATAGATTCCCCATTTCAAAAATCATGGACATGTGGCACATCTCAAAGGCTAGCGAATTTTATGGGCACTTCATTTTGAGTATTCTTTAGTATTCATACTAACATATGCCAAAAAAGTATTCTTTGATTCCAACTAAAAATCCATTACCCTATCATGTTTATATCCACAAACAAATTTGATAGGGCACTAATATACTTCAATGTTAACACCTTCAAAATTGATTTGGTGTCATTATGTACTAATTTAAGGTATTTCTCAATATGGACAAATTTGTAACAAGCCAATAGGTCCTTCAATATGCAATTTTGTATGGTCATTGTCATTGGATTTGGCAAACACTTGGTCAAATGATGCATTTCACTTTTATTAATGAAATTTTAATAGTTATTCACCAAATAAATGACTATAAATACACCATCTATATGATTGTAAAAAATATTTTCTATGTAGGACAATAATTTATTAGTTATACAATCCCACCAAAATACCACTTATATTCATATGTTGGGATATATTTTTAAATTTTTGTAATGTGCTTGCTCCATATTACAAATTTTCAATTTTATAATTTTATTATCACATTGTCAAAATTGTTTCATATGGTATTTTGTTCCAAAAATTGCCCAAAAAAACTGCAATGGATAGTATTTTCATGACACCCAAGCAAACCATCACCCAGTCATAAAATAACTAAAATAATTAAATGCAAGCCAAACCATTTATTTCACATATCATGTTATAAGATAATCATTTTTGAAGGTTCATGTCTTGAAACTTTGTAAATATTATGCTTTTGAAAAATTAAAAAATTTCAAATATGAAAAGTAGAAAAGTAGTGGTTATATGGATATTACACTACTTTTGAAGATCCAAATGTTAATGAAATAATTTCATATTTTGAACATTTGTAGAGTAAGATAGTAGATTTGATAATGTGCATAACATATGCCACCCTAAAACACAAAATTAAAGAGTGGTTATGACTACCTTTGGTTCCTATTAACATGATTGCACCCATACCTAGGAAGCTTAAATTAGGCCACGTACTTACTTAATAGGCCTAAATACCCTAGGTTAAGTTATGTACCTACTCAATAGGCCTAGGCGGCCTAAATTAGGTTACATACCTAGTAGGCCTAAGTGGCCTATGTTAAGCTACCTACCTTATAGGCCTAGGTGGCCTATGCTATGTATGTAGCTACCAAGTAAACCTTAATAGCCTAGGTTAAGTTACTTACTTAGTAGGCCTAGGTGGCTTAAGTTACTTATTTAGCTAGTAGGATAAGCTACTTACTTATTAAGCCTAAATGGCCTATGTTACTTACGTAATAGGCCTAGGTTACATACCTATAGTAGGCCTAGGATAGTAAGCTACCTACATGGCTAATAATCTACTTAGTAAACCTAGGTCATTTAGGATACCTACTTAAAAAACTTACACTATTTAGTTATAAGCTACTTAATTAATAGTTTTAGGCTACATCCTAGGTAACCTACTAGATAGGTTTAGGCTAGGCTACCTAGCTAGGCTACTAGTTAGGTTAATACTTAACAAGTAACCTGTTAATTTATTAATTATGTTAAGTTAGGTTGGTAACTTAAGCTTAACAAATAAGTTAAATCATCAAATGAATACAATTCATTTGACTAAATGTCAAGTCATAATGGTCAATTTGACTAAGGGTCAAATCAGGATGGTCAATTTGACTAAAAGTTATCCATTCAATATGGCCAATTTGACTAAGTCATGGCCATTTTGATGAACATTTGTCCATTTTGACTAGATCTTCAACTTGACACTTAGTAAAAAAATCACCTTAATCGAATGTAACATGTGTTTTTCATGGCCCAAACCTTTAGTCAAAATGGACATACCTTTTGGTCAATGTGAACATTTTGGTTAACTTGGCATTTTGAAAAGCCCTGATTTCTTGTAGTGTTAGTAAAGTGAACAAGAATAATGTTGCTAATTTGGGGTTTAGGGTGCACATCTTGTTCTAGTTCTAACTTGGGTTGGAATTTTAGTTAAAATCGGATTTCGAACTAGTATTGTCATGTTCAAAATCTGACTCTAGCTAGAAATTTGACATGGCCATGTTTAGGTTTTGAACATGTATTGTGGAAATTTTGTGAATCATGTACATATTAATTTAGTATAACACATGTCAAAAGCCCACATTTGATGTCAAAAGTCAAAAGTTTGAGCTCTATTTAAAAGGTATGGGATCCATGTCAAAAGCTTGAGCTTGATGTAAAAACCTTGAAATGCCATGTCAAAATGAGCTTGATGAAAATTGGGGTGATGAAGATGGTGAAAATTGTTTTTGTTTTTTCAGACATCTCTTTACAAAAATCTACCTAATAAAGTTAGTAAATCGAAGGTTGGGCCTCTTGGACTTGAATTTTCTTAGACTTATGTGTGTGAACAACCACATGTAAATATAATAAAATTTAAACTCACCTTACATTTTCTTAAGTCTAGTGGTCTTTTCTTTGCATACTAGATTTTTGTTGGATGAACATGAATGGCCATGGTTTAACATAACATGGCTTTTTTGGGTGGCATTAAGAATGAAGTTATTACTTTTGGAACATGTTTCAAGTATGTTTATTTTTTTATTTTTTCCCTTTGGAGGTTTTAAAGATGCAAACATTAAATAGAACAACTAATTAAATGTGGCACAAGTTTTAACATAGTTACAAGAAAATGCCCAACAAACAAAATTTTAATTTTTCTTAATGTACTCAAACTATGGTGAGCATTTTAACTTTTTTTTTACACCATGTTTCCAAAAAAAATAAAATTCATATCCAATGGTTAAAATCTCCCCCTTCAAACAAAGGGTTAAAGGTTTGATCCTTTTTTCAAATTCTATTTTTCTTCCATGAAAAAAATGGATTAAAAAAAAAGGCCTTTGGCCAACTTCAAGTTAAATGCCCCAAGGAGAAAAGGACTTTCCCTAGGGAGGAGACAAAATGGTAGCCCCAACCATGTTCCCTTAAGGAAAAGGGGACTAAATTGCTTCATGGAATAATTTCTGTTAAGGAAAAACTTTTTTAAGAAAAAAGGACTAGGTTGCCCCAAGGAACAAGTTCCCGAATGTTCGACAAAAAAAACATGGGGAAAACTTCGTTCAAATCAAACATCTTTATACCATTAGAAACCTATCAAAACTGAGATATCTAAAATGATTTTGCATTCTTGATTTGAGGTTATGAACTTAGAGTTATAACAAAAAGAAAAGTCTTGGGGATCAACTTTCCAAATCCCCTTCTATCTTAAGGAGGAGGGGAGTTGCTTTTTACCTTAAGAAGGGGACTAAGTTGCCCCAAGGAGCAATTTCCTTTGGGGAGCAAGTTCTCAAATGTTTAACAAGAAAATACAAGGGATAAATTTTGCCCAAATCAAATTTTTTTATACAATTGCAAACTCATGAAACTTAAATATTTACAATGATTTTTCATTCTTGATTTGAGGCTATGAGTTAAAAGTTATGGCAAAATTAAAAGCTAGGGGTCAAATTTCTAAATTCCTTCTCCCCCCAAGCAATTTCATCTCTTCTAGGAATGAAAAGGACTTGAAAATTTGACACCCAACTTTTTGTTTCATCATAATTTAAAACCTATATCTTAAAATCAAGAATGCAAGATCATTTTAGATATTTACACTTCAAGAGTTTTCCAATGGTATAAACAATGTTTGATTTTGAAAAAGTTTATCCCTTCATACTTTCTTGTTAAACATTAAAAGAAATTTTGCCTAAGAAAAATTGCTCCCCAAGGCAACTTAATCCCCTTTCTTTTTGAAGTGGAATGTAATTTAATCCCATTTTGCTTCAGGTCATCTAGTTCGAAAAAATTGCATGTATGCTATTTTTTTATTCATTTTATTCATATGAAAAAAAAGAATGTGAGAAAAGGATTGAACTTTGAGCCCCTTGGTTAAAGGTGGAGATTCTAACCATTGGATCACTTATTTTTCTTTGCAAATATTCTGTAAAATTAATAATTAAATTGTTAATCATAGTTTGAATATAGCAAAAATATTTTGAAAATATTTTTCTTGTTGGACATCATCCTGCAATTGCATCAAGT
>Ga0116229_10012672_pt1 | contig 12088 bp, 13 predicted proteins | sample S1TSphgellanicum_3_FD_87313 | JGI IMG/M metagenome (GOLD analysis project Ga0116229, IMG submission 87313) | Host-associated microbial communities from peat moss isolated from Minnesota, USA - S1T2_Fc - Sphagnum magellanicum MG | ecosystem: Host-associated > Plants > Peat moss > Unclassified...
CTTGGGAGTGTGAGGGTTCACTCCCTCACACTCTTTGCACTCTCGGGAGCATGTGATATGACTCCCGGGTCTACTTATAGGCCCGCAACCTTGCAACCCCCTTGCCTTGGTCGCGAGCCAAGGTTAGGGTTACGACAGATAGAGCCAAAATGACCATTGATACGACCTACAATCTCATGTCGTCGGTGTCAAGGGCCTCAACACAAAACACGTCGGCCTCTGCAAGACTCCACTGCATTGAAAACAAACGACATTCACAAAGGAGCACCAATCAAAGCCACCGCAACCTACAAGAGAACACGATCCGATCACAAGAAAGTAACAAAGTCAGGCTGAGGGGGTGCACCTTGTCATATGTAACAGTTCTGGAGGCCAAGCCCTCCGGAGCTCGACACCATGACTCATTGTCAAATTCGACCGAAGGCACAAAACCCTGCGATGGAGCACAAAATCCATCGATTCTTGAGGATGAGCCCGGAAAGGTAGCAGAATAAACAAATCCGACATGCCGTAGTACAAAAGAAGGTCAAATTACATACCTTGTCCAACTTGATGCTTGGCGCAGTGTTCTCTTCCTTCAAACAGTCCGCTCGGAGCTTGGCCTTAGTTGTCGACTGGCACACCGTTTCCTCAAAAAGGATGGCTCCAGACACATACTCTCCAAGGCTTAGAGTGTTGCGCGGCATTTGTCTATACACATGGGCATCAACTTTCGTGTTTTGAAGGCTGACAGAGACCCGGCACAAGCCATCGACTACATTAAATTCACCCACCGCTAGGATACCATGACTAGGATTGGCGATCGTTTTCTAAGATCATCGCAGCCACAACAAGCAGTGGACATAGATTGGTCAAAGAGTCACTACTAACCCTGCCTTTTGCTCGTCACACCTTTGGCTTGCTTCCGAGTGAATCTTAAAGAATCCTACAATATAAAACCTTTCCTTACTTGTGTTTTGGCATTTGTTATTAAAACTAAACTAGCATAACAAAAAATGCATATCATCAATTGAAAACATTTAGCATCCATTGGCTTATTGTCATTTACACAATAAAATGACTAGTTACATATTACATTTCTACTATCGTATCTCCGGGTGAAAGCACACTACAATGGTACATTTCAGGTAAGAAAATGTATTCATTTCATCTAACGTTTTGAGAAACATTGAAAATGGATTTTTGACACAAATCCTCCTTTATAATTCTTGTTATCTTTTAAATGATAGTGTTTTTTCAAAAAACTTTTATGTCTTCACACACTTACACTTGTTGGAATGAAAAACCTCATCCAAATTTTTTTATGAAATCACATGAGTGGAACTTTTCATATATAATTGAAATGGGACAATGAACTTATATGTAATATATGATTGAGTACTTCATCAAGTCTGGTAATCATTTGAATGGTTTTTAAAATATATTTACACTTCACAATATATTAGTACGATTACAATTTTTCATTAATATATTTTTCAATCATTTCATATCAATTTCAAAGTGGGATTTGTTTTTACAATCTTATTCTTTGGGTTTTTGAACTACCTCATTTCAAATATTATTTGCCAAAAATAATTTAATATCAACTTGGTAAAAGTTTAAATACATGAAGCTTCAAAAAGTAATATTTGTGACAACAATCTTTGACCACTATAATGTGCTTTCACCCTTCCATTTTTTGCTTTGAAGACGCAATTTTTTCAAATTTTCCTTCATTTTTCTTTCCTCTCATCTACATTAGTATTTTTTTCTATTTGCAAACATGGTTGGATTCCAAACTCTTCTTCCATTATAACATCATTTAAATATATTTCATCATTATTATTCATTATATTTTAATTTTGGGATGACTCTTCCATTATCAGTTGCAATATGAATTTCTACTAGATGAGTGCTGAGAAAAACCAAACAATAATATGCAAACCTATGCAAACCTCTAGGCTACTAACAAGCAACTTCACAAAGGCATTTATAATTTACAAGAACATTTACAAAAAGTGTTTACAAAAATGAAATGCAATGTTAAAATGTAGATGAATTTGGGAAACCTTGCAACCAAAAAAATCAAAATCAAAATCAAAAGTTGTGCAAAAAACTAAGATAAGCAAAGCTAAAAACATCCAAAAAGATAAAAATAAAAATAAAACAAAACTTTTAAATAAAAAAAGTTAAAAAACAAACCTACCTTTTTTCTTTTTTCCTAGCCTTGCACTTCAAGCTCCAACTTGCACATGGTAGGAGACAGGGGATCAACACCCTAATAAGGAGCAACAACACAAGGCAAACAACAACAACACAAGGTGAGGAGCGAGGAACAACAACACAAGGTGAGGAGCGAGGAACAACAACACAAGGTGAGGAGCGAGTAACAACAACACAAGGAAAAATGAAGTGAATACATGAACAAACAATAGCAATGTAAGACAAGGAGCGGTAACACAAGACAAACAATAGGAACCCAAGGCGAGCACTAACAACACTAGACGAACAACAACAACAACCCAAAATGAATAGCAAGAATGCAAGATGTATAACAAACAACAACAATCAAGGTGAAAAGCGAATAATAACAACACAAAGTGAACAACAACCAACAACATAAGGCAAACAACAACTTGCAACAACACAAAGAACAACCTACAACAACACAAGGTGAGGAGCAAGACAACATACAAAAGCAAAGCAAAAAAAATAAAAAAACGCTCAAATGAAGAGGCTAGAAAGCCTTTGACTTTTGTATATTAGTGGTCTCCCTTAGGAGAGGTACCACCCTAAACCTAACGTGGTTTCCCTCTTCCCTCCCAGACCCCAAACTCTGGAAACTGGATCTGGGTTTTCATGTGAAACCCCATCCGGTTCTCTCTTCTTTCCTTTTTTTTTCAATTCCGACTCTCCTAATCGGTTCTCACATGCGTGAGAACCTTAAAACCAGTTGTCACCCAAAACAAGAACAAGTGGTTCTCAATGTGAGAACCGGTCGGAGAACCGAGTCCCCCAGTGAGAACCGCCCAAGTCTAGTTGGCACCCTGTGTAAAAAGCACTGACAGATTTTTATTTTTTAAATTTTATTTAAAACTTTTTCCCATGATATATCTGAGCAGTGAGGATAGATACAGAATCATAAGGAAAATAAATGAATGAATAAATAAATAAATAAATAAAGATAATATAAAAGAGGCAGTCCGTTGCGAAATGCCACTGCCAATTGCTGAGGACAGATTCCGCTTGATAACATGGCCTCCATATGCACTAAAAACAATTCTGTCGGTACTTTTACGTCAGAGGTAACTTAGACACGGAAAACTTGTACATCCAAACTCATCACTCAGTTACCTACTGGTGGAAGAAGAGTCGACGGAATCTGTCAAAAACTGATTGGGGGTGGCAGCCCTCTCCGTGCCAGAAATCCTGGCCCACTCATTGGTCCTCATTTCTTAAATTTCACGTCATTGGTCCATATGTTGTCTTCTCGCCCTCCCCCTTTCCTCCTCCTTCCTTCCTTTCCTCACACAGCGCATTACGCACTTTTCTCTCCTCTCTCTCTCTCTCCCTCTCTCTCTCGCAGCGCCATGGGCCCTACGATGATGTCCCGGTGCTACAATGACCCCGTTGTTGCTCCTCTCTCCCTCCATCGCTCTCACTTCCCTGACTCCTTCGTCTTTGGTGCCGCCACGGCCGCTTACCAGGTGAGTTTAAAGTCTTGCTCCTGGAATAGCGATCATGTGTGATCGCCATTTTCTTTTCTTTTGTAAGTTGTGCTGAATGCTATTTTGTATCGCCGGAAGAAGCTTTTTTTTTCTTTTTTTAAATTCTGTTTTGTTTTGTTTTGTTTTGTTTTGGTTTCTGAATCGTTTTTTGGACGTGAGATTTTTAGTGTTTTCTTCCGTCTTGTATTTCTTGTGATGAAAGCGCAAATGCCATGGGGGATCAATCGTGGAGAGTTAGACTGTGTGTTTTGATTTGATTTTTTTTTGTCTTGAGAGAAACGTGAGTGAATTTGGGGCTTGTTTCTTCTGCTATCTGGATGTTTAAGAGTCCATCGGACTAACTGCTTAGTTTTTCTTTCCTGTAATGAAGATGTAATGAGCTTTCTTTCGATTGTTGTCTGTTTTCAGCATCGATCTGCGACTTGCAGCCATTTGTTTTTACCGGTTTTGCCGTGCATGACCATTGTATATTAGTTGCCGGTTGCCAGGAGCTCCTTGTAGATAGATAGAGGCGGGAAAGTTCTATATCCTGCAGAATGTTGGTTGTTTCTTGCAACGACGATCTGCAATTTTGATTTTTTTTTAAACTTGTGTTTGAACTTGTGCGGCTGCCTGTTTCCTTCGAATTTTTTTTTTGTGTGTGACTCCTTCGCTTCTCTTACAATTCCAAAACCTATGCGATAACTGTTCGTTCACTGAGGCCGAGGAGTCTTCTTGGATATCGCTCCTCCCCTCGGTTATCAATCTACATTGATCCATTTGTGTTTTTTTTGTTCTTTAACTGTCTTCCTCCCTTCTTGTGATCGGCCTTTCTTTTTTTCAAATCCCCTTCACCCGATTTGGAGTATTGAGTTCCAGGATCAGAGAGAAAGAATGGTGGGCATTCCATCATCCACCTGCCAAAATCATATTTTCATTTCGCATTTGAACTGAGAGCATTGTCTACATAATAATAGCACCATGAGCCATCCCAGTTAAAAGAGTTTTTGTCCCTTGCTTTTCCCCCCTTTGGTTTCCTGAACTTGTTTGTACACATCAAGGCTTCAGATCATATACCTGGTCAGCACAGGCAGATTCTAATTGATCATCTCATATTTGGCAGAAAATTCTCCTCACAATAGTAGCATTATTACTCTGTCTTCTTGCCTCATTCACAATCTGCTCTTTTGTCCTCACAAAGAGCAACAGGATTCATTCTTGCAATTGATTAATAGGTCTCAGTGTCATTCATTTTCTGTCTCATATTTGTTTTGAACAGGTTTTGTTTATTATCAAGGAGAAGAAGCTACATTAAATCTACTTCCAAACTATAGTGACACTCTGCCTGTGCATATGTTCTAATCAATCAAGTTAAGCTTGCTGGTTAAGACTGGTCATGTGGATTTGGAAAGCCTTCCAATTTCAAGATGGGTCTCCTCAATGACTATGAAAATCAAGCCACTAGAATAAGTGGTGGGATTCATGATCACATTGCCAAGTGGTTGTGGGTTTGACTCTTGCTTAGTTGCATGCTTGGTGTTTTGTCATGTCGGTTGACCCATCGACATCAACCAGTTGCCTGGTCAACCGGTCATCCAAAGTTTTTGTACCTAGGAGCTTTTGAGTTCACACAGAAGAAATTGGAAATCTAGAAAAGTGTTGACTGCAACAATTAATGCTTTTTCACAGTTATCCCCATTGGACATATCACCTGTTCTTTGGAGAAATGTTTACTCAACAGCAGGGGTATTTTCTAGTACTCCTGCTGTACTTCCCATAACAGCAGTGGAAGGGTTTTACAGGTTGAGGGTGCAGCCAGTGAAGGGGGCCGCAAGCCATCCATCTGGGACACTTTTTCCCACACTCCAGGTGCCAATATCTCTCTTTTCTGTTTCTCCAGGGTACAGTGATAATGCACTGTCATTACAGCAGTATGTTCAATTCATTTTGTTTGGCTCTTAAATGTTTCTGTGTCAAGAAGTATAGCAAAAGTTTGGCGACTTCTTCTCATGAAACCCTGTGCCTGTGCCATGACAAAGTTTCCTTAGCCATGTCATCTGTGATGTTGTTGCAATTTGTCTTCCTTTTCTCTCAATTCTCTTTAGATCATCTTGAACCTAGAAGTTGACATGTGTTGCTCTATGACAGGGAAGATATCAGATGGAACCAATGGTGATGTTGCTTGTGACCAGTATCACAAATATCAGGCTTGTGCCCTCCTTTTCCACGAATGAAATTTTCACATTACTGAGTCATCACCTTAAATGGAAACAATTCACCAAAGGGTTTCCAGTTAACACATCCTTGCTTGCAGTTATGATAATGGACATATTAGCATTTTGTACGACCAATCACAGTTATGACCCTGTAAATCCATGAAGCAACAGTTATCAAGTTTTGGGTTATGAATGAGCAGTTTGACATTGTTTCAGGTTGTTTCAGTTGTTTAAGGTAAGACCTACAATCTTGCATTGTCCTATCTTGTGAGTCTTTTGGTTTTTTTTTCTTATGAACAGGAGGACATTGACTTGATGGCTCGATTGAACCTGAATGCATACAGATTCTCCATTTCCTGGTCACGCATTTTTCCTGGTACGAGGTTGTTTTGACAGAGCACTCTGTTGAGAATTCAGTAATGGACTTACTTTTTCAAACTGTTGTGACCTCTACTGTTTGGACCACCTGAGATAGATATCCCATTGTCATCAGAACAGAATTGTCAGGAGATTGATCTGCATAATTAAGGATTGCAGTAACATGGTGAAAGTCTTATTCAGGACTCCATGAAACATGTTTGGAGCTTGCCAATTGTAGTTCTTGTATGATTGTTCATATGTTCTCCATTGAATATGTCTTATTGAAATCTGTCCTCTTGATGACAAATGTTTGGATACAATTTAGCGCCTGCTTCCTGCGGGGACAGTTGGTTTGCGCATGCTGCAGCCTTTTGACAACTGAGAACCTACTTGTGATAAAAATGCAGAAGGAACAGGCTCTGAGCCAAACAAGGAGGGCGTTGCCTACTATAACAAAGTGATTGATGGCCTTCTCCAGAAAGGTAGCATTTCAGCTTTCTCAGAGTTGTCTTGATTGTATATCCATTCCTTCGAGCTATATTGAAATTGTTTAGGAGAGAGGAAATTCGTTGAAGTGTTGATGAAACCATGCACATCTGCTGTAATGCGCTGGTTCTTTCACTCTCTGATGTTGTACTACTGTGATTATCCTTATCTTTCACAAAGTATTGCTGAGTGAATTTGCAAGCTGTGCTGTGTTCAGGAATAACACCATATGTTACTCTATACCATTGGGATCTACCTCAAGTGCTTCAGGATTCATTTGGGGGCTGGACTGATCGAAAGATTGTGTAAGGACTCAGTTCCTGCTCATGTTTCCTAAATTTGAGAGGCAATGTAGATCATGACAGCTGGTCTCCATTTTGAGATCCCCAGAACCAAAAGTAACACTGAAATATTCCTTAAATTGACTTGAAGGCATCCATCTTGATGAGTTTTGAGAATCTAAGAGCAACACCAAAATGGGCTATAACCTTTTCTCATCACACAAGCCTGATCAGATTTTCTTCCATTTGTGTGATAAGCTTTACTTCTGCCATTGTCTCTGCAATGTCTCTAGTTGTGACAGTTCCAGGGTTAAAACTGAATCTAGAGTATGCTAATTAAGAGTGTTTTATTGATTTCCAGGAAAGCATATGTGGACTATGCTGAAGCATGTTTTGCTGCATTTGGTGACCGAGTAAAGCACTGGATGACATTCAATGAGCCTGTCCAATTTTCGTACCTTGGCTATGGGACTGGCATCCATGCCCCAGGGAGATGCTCAAACAGAGAAATGTGCCCTGAAGGTAACTCAGCAGTTGAGCCTTACCTCGCTGCTCACCATGTGCTTCTCGCTCATGCTGCAACAATGGACCTCTTCAGGAAATTTTTTAAGGTAATTCATAAGATCTGTGCTTTATAATCAATCAAAGGACATAGTTGAAATCAACAAGGTACATCCTGCAGATGGAATGGCTTGTCTGACCTACCCATGAGGCTTTAACCTTAGAAGTCTGTGTCAGATCCACCAGTCCAACTAGGTTGTAAAAAGTTTAGCCATTGTTTGTGATGTGCTCCCTAGATCCTAAAGTAATCCAAGGTCCCTCCAACTTTTATTTTTTGGAGAAGTATATGAGCCAATGGTGGAAGGTGAAGTAGCATATAACTGGGAACCGACAGAAATTTTCTCGCCTTGCCCACAGGATGATTGCTGAGGCTCTCCACATGTGACAAGAGCACCCTTGGGCAAGATTGAGAAGTTTGCAAAGTGAGGTGGGCCAGTGTTTCTTTTCTGTACAGATGAGCTGGGGAATGACACAGCAACCTTCCTGTGGGGTTCCTGTGGTAATTGAGGATACTACTAACTGTTATTATTAGCTATGCCTTTTCAGTGGTAGCTGCTGTCATGATTGAGTCCTCGTGGTGCTTCTGGAAATGTGAGAAACTCAGGTCACAGATTTTTCTGTAGAATGTTCCCTAATTTGTTTGCACAGATTATTATGTACTTATGTGCAACCACTCTTGGGAGCTGTTGAAGTCAGTGGGGAGTAATTCAAGCTAGTCACTGTCATTCTTCATGAAGGGGCTGATTGTCTGGTACTTTGTGAATGATACTCACAAGGTTATGACTACATCATTCTTGTTCTGTTTGCTCTGGTTTGCCCAGAACTCACACAATATTGTTTGGTCACAACTTTTTTTTCTACCTTCCTGTTTGTTGAGTATTTTCTTTAATCACACTGATATGTTCCATTAAGGTTGAAATGCACTATGCACATGCACTTGCAGATTTGGTCACCAGCAGATGAAATAACTCAAGAAACAGCAGCTCGGCCAATATGAGTCATTGAGGCTGAACCTTACTGATCAGCCTATATGGCCGACCATCTCTGTGATTCTCTTGGGTCATAAGTTAAAGACAGAAATCTGTCTACTTCAATTTCACAGATCATATGAACAATTTCAGGATTTACACCACAGCTTAACTTCTGAGAAGATGCAAGGCAATTCAGTGCTAATTGAGTTGTGCTCATATCTTTCATTATTCTGCTTCATGTAGCATTCTGGGACAGACAGCATTATTGGACACTGTTGAGACTAAGCACAGTATTATGTCTGTTGGTATTTTGGTCAGGCTAAGCAGGGGGGTGTGCTGGGAATTGCACTGGACTGCCAATGGGGGGAGCCTTTGACAAACTCCCCAGAAGATCAAGCAGCAGCTGAGAGACATGTTCTGTTCCAACTTGGCTGGTAAGATTCTCATCCCACTGTATTCTGTTAGAGCCTTCTCTGGATCATGTCCACCCCCCTGATTTTTAGGATGGTGAACCAGGTGATCATGCATCCCTGCCTCTGTTAGGATGATGGGTATCATCTTGAAAGTACATGGCAAATAAAGTAGGTACAACTATCCTATGAAGCCTTGCACCCTGCACCTGATCCCTCATAGCAGGACACTCATGTACCTGAAACCATGGTGAGGCTGTCAAAGTGATCTGACATTAGAAAACCCTGACATGGACACTACACAGTTAGATGCACTCTGAACTTCTTGTTCTTGACAATATTTCCATTCCAACAGGTTTTTGGACCCAATCTATTTTGGGGATTACCCAGCAATTATGAGGGAGAATGTGGGCAACCGCCTACCTCGCTTCTCTGATGATGAAATTTTGTTGCTACGTGGATGCTTGGATTTCATTGGCATCAATCACTACACTAGTCGATACATAACAAGTGGACCTACCCCACTAGATCCACAGCAAAGCCACCATTTGCTAGATCAATGTGTCATTGTCTCAGGTTCTTTATCTCTTACTCACCTAGCATTAATTAAGTATTTTACTACTAAGTGACACATAAGGCTCCATGGGCTCTAGTGATTCCACATTTGCATCAAATTTCTGTTTGAATGGAACTTGGACTTTAACAATTGTCTGCAGGATCCATCCTTGATGCATATTGCTCAGCAATTTGTAGACTTTTGTCTCGTGCAAACTTAGAGGACATTCTCAGAAATCAGTAAAAGTCTCTATACAGAACTTCAGAAGATTCTCTTCCTTTTGGTCACAATTTTTGAAAACATAACTCCATTAGATAAAGTGCTGTAGTGATGTGAGCTGTTCTTTTATGAACTTTAAAGTACCTGGTGATGTCCTGTTGAGAAAAACATCTCAAAATGAAAATCAACTTGCTGCCTTTTGATTGGACTTTTTTGTGTTGGTGTTGAGCTGCAGAAATGCGGAATTGTAAGCCTATTGGGGATAGGGTATGCAATCTTTCCAGATCCTCTCACTTGATGTACCTCTCCTATATCCTTGAAGTACAAAAAGCACAAGAGCATTGGTCTGACCAGTATGTTTACTGAAAAGAGCAGACAATCCACCCACCTCTGACAACCAGGACAAAACACCATCATGGTTTGGAGTGCTTTCAATAGTCCTGAGATTGTCCTGTCATCACTGATAATGGGAAGCATTGGGGGCTTCGCAGGCAGCATCAGAATGGCTGTACATAGTACCATGGGGGCTTCAGAAGCTATTGACTTGGACAACAGAGCGCTACAATCGGCCTCCCTTATATGTAACAGAGAATGGTAATGACACAAACTCACACAGTTCCACTCTCAATATTGTAGAATGTTCCCAATTTCTTAACAGTTTATTGATAGTTGGGTTTCTTATGGTCTTCTGTTGCTGAGGAGTTCAACTATCTTACTCTTTGTAGTTTCAGCTATCATTCTCTCTTTCTCAAAACCATGCAGCTCAGGGACATTTGTCAATGTTCTTCCTTGTCTCTCTTCACTTTCCCTGCTGTTTTCCCTTTTGATGAGCATGCACCTAAATTTGACCATAAAAACCTCAAAAGCTTTTTTCTGAACATACTGACCCTTACAGCATGAAGGGCTTACCAACCAAGATATGGAAATTAGTTTAGTCCAAATTCTTAAAGCAGAGTGGCAGAATCTGAGAATTTCTGGTATTATCTCTTACAGATCCTCAAAATCCCACTTTTCTGATGTTCAGCTGAGAGAGAGAGTGTGTGTGTGTGTGGACACATTGGCTTGTCATTACATGTTCCAATGAGCAGGGATGGATGATGAGAGTGGTGAAAAACCTCTAGAGGAAATGCTTCAGGATACAAAACGGATCAGATACTATCAAGAGTATCTGACAGCTGTTCTTCAAGCCATGCGGTATGATCCCAATGCTCATGTTAGCAGTTTTCTTCAGTCACTGAACTGTTTTTGGTCTTCCACTATGCTACAGCTGGGCTGTCCAAGATGATCATAACATGACATGAACAATGAAGTTTTGGAGTTAATAACAGAGGTTTCATGACACAGAGAAGGAGCAAATGTTCAGGGCTACTTTGCATGGTCTTTATTGGACAACTTTGAATGGGCCGTTGGATACACAAAACGGTTTGGACTCATTTATGTGGATTATGAAAATGATAAGAAGCGGTATGTTAAATTATCTGCAAAATGGTACTCAGGCTTTCTCAACAAGGCCAAAGAAGGCTGTCCAACAATATGACAGTTCCATGTTTTCCCAGAAGAATGCTTTCTTCCATTGGACGACCAAGTTCTCCACATGTATAGGGACACCTGCAAGTAATCCATGTGTCCTGATTCAGTCTTCCACTGATTTCCATATGGAGCTAAAGTGGTGAAACCTGAAGACTTACATGGTTATTGGATATCAAAGGCATCCTAAACAGTGTAGTAGTATTGTAATGTAGGGAAGCTAAGTTTAGTGGGGCGAAGTAAGAATGCTTGTTCCAGTGAGGATATAGTGAGGCTTCATCTGAATGGGTAAGCAGTGAGCTTCCAGTTAAATGTTTCCCTCAATTTACAGAGTTCCTTATTCCTCAATTGTGGTTAACTAGTTTTCCAAAATAATGCAAACGCAAGAGCTCAGTGCTTTTGTTCTATAACCTGATATTGCTTTCGCTTTTGTGTAAGCATAAAGTCTGTAGCAGACATCCTATTCTGTTCAGCTCTTGTTAAGTGTTTCTTCATCTCTTTGGTTTACTTGTTAACCACTACGTTATTTATTCATAGCTTGTTGTTTAGCTGTTAGGCATGCCCTTTGATTTCATGTCTTCCACAAGCTGAATAAAACTGCTAGCAAAGGGTTTGTTGAAATTGCTGAACCTGCTTTGTTTTACTTGTTGGCAGTATGCTCTATGAATCAGACTTTTGGTACTACAGCACAACACTGCCAAGTTTGGTCTCACTGCATGTCTGCAGCTTGTCTACAGTACTCACCAGTTTCCCATCTTGTCTCAACAGATTGTTGTACTTAGAAGATCTGGGAGGTTGGAAGAGCTTGCACCACA
>Ga0116229_10012674_pt1 | contig 12088 bp, 5 predicted proteins | sample S1TSphgellanicum_3_FD_87313 | JGI IMG/M metagenome (GOLD analysis project Ga0116229, IMG submission 87313) | Host-associated microbial communities from peat moss isolated from Minnesota, USA - S1T2_Fc - Sphagnum magellanicum MG | ecosystem: Host-associated > Plants > Peat moss > Unclassified...
AGAAAGAAAACCCCCAAAAGAAAAAGAAGGGCGCTCAGAGCAGCGGGAGGGCCCCATTTCTCAGTGTGAAAAAATATGTCTCCACCAACGGACCCCTCCCCGTCTGCCCCCCCCAAAGCAACGTCCTTTAGAGTCGGACGGGCTCGGCACCGAGCACACGGCAGTATTGTTTATTTTTTGTCCAATGGTCTCTCGCCTCCTCACCCACCGGTTCCCCCCCCCAACGGTCTATCCCACCCCATGTGTAACTTCCCAGCTCACCACTTTTACCCCAACACGATACTTACCCCTAAAAAGCATCATTCCACCCGTTCGATTCCCGATCCAACGCTCCTAACTCACTTTATAACATCTTTATTCCTCTCCCCCCCCCAGGGTAACTTAAAGTAAGATAAAGACAGACGGACTAACAAACGCGATCGATGGCTGGCGTGTGTCTCTCCGCCACCACGACCCGGAGCGCCAAAATTATACAGAGGCCGGTTCTACCATAGAAAATGCAGAGGCCGGTTCTGCCATAGAAAATGCAAAGGCCGGTTCTACCATAGAATGCTTTTGCAGCAGAATTGTCGTGTCAGACAGATGCACAGACTAAGTGAATTAATATATAAGATACATGTTGTGAAAAATTTTCAAAGTTTTTCTTTTGATTTTGTCAAAAACAAATTTGACATGATTCACCATGATGTACATGTTTGTATATTCATTATGATGTACATGTTTGTAAATTTCATTTTTTTGAAGTACATTAATACACACACCCATCAAGGATTGAACCCAAGACCTCATGGAAGCACACCAAGGTTTTAACTATCAATCCATTTTCAAAACTTTGTTAACAAAATAGAAAAATTTTAAATTTATTGTGGTTGGCATTAAATTCCTTAGGAAATTCGAACTTTAACATAAATTTTTTGTTTCAAAATGTATTCAAATGCTACAAATTAAAACATGATCTTGAAGCTCATTCAATAATGTATTCCAAAAAAAATTATACTTTGCAAAAATTAAATTTTAAAGGTTAAAAAAACTTGAAATTACGTGTCATGAATATATCTACAAATTTTTTGTTGTTTAAATTGATTTAAAATCTTTGTAAATTCAAAATCAATTCATTCATTCATTAAATATTTTACAATTTTATTTTCAATACATAAAATAATATGTCAAATTTTTTTAGAAATGCATACTATGTTTTATTGTAAAAAATTGACAATATATATTTTAAATTTGATAGAAGAAAGTTTCTTTTAAAAAAATCCTTTCTTGATGTTGTCCCCTGAAATTCGCAAAAATGCCACAAGAACAAAAAAAAATAAAGTAGTCAATATAGCCACTTAATTATCAAGACCATATGTTTTTAACAAATAAATCATACTTTAATACAAATGATTAATTACACAACTTTGAAAAAAACTTGCAATATATAAATGATGTAATATTTTAATTTACATTTTTATTCCTTTGTAAAAGTAAAAGCAATTTAATTTTGTGAAATTTGGGTCCATTACCCAACCCTCAATATCCAACATGGTTTTTTATTTCAAATTTTCTTCCCTTTGCAATTCTTGTTGAAAAAAGAAGGAAAACATAGTGCAATTTTTTTTAAAAATGTAAACAACAAAACAAATGCCAAAAATTTGAAATCAAAAATTGAAAAAAGAAATGTTCCTTTTAATGAATAAAAGTTTGAAAATAATTCTTATAATTCCAACATTAAACACATAAATAATTTGAACATCAAATGTATTTGAAAAATTTTAAGTTTAATATTTGAGATCACTAAAAATCTTGTCCAATCTTTTTGAAATTTCAAAATAAATATTAATGATGTAATTGAGTGTTTTTTTTTTGTGGTGAATTTCCACCATTTTGAGAACATAAAAAAGTCCATCAACATTAACAAAATAATTTTTATATTTTAAGAAAAAAATAAAAAGTTTATTTTATTTTACATCTTTATTTATTTTACAATATATATTTTTACAATGGGTTTAAAGAATTGTAGCCAAATTATATAAATATTTTTACAAATTTGTACCTCCATATATGGTTTATTGCCAAAACATGTTTAAATTTTTTTGTGGATGATTTTGGAGAAGATTTTTTAAAAATAAAATTAAAAAACTAAAATGATATCACTTTTATTATCACCATTTATAACGCATTCATTTATTTGAATTTAAAAAAATGAAAATTCGAAAGTTATTTCTAAATATTTAAACATAAACTTGTAACAAAACAAGTTTAAAGAAATTAATAAATCATGTTTTAAATAAAAATAATAAATATAAAATATTGATAATTTTATATGATAATAATATTAATATTTTAAAATTAAAAATTCTAATATTTTCTTAAAAACATGGATTTGTTTTTATACACCAAGATGAAAAAATGGGGAAAAAATTAAGGATTTGTTTTGGGGTTTTTTGGTGTGACATCAAGAATATTTGTAATAATAAACTTGTCCATGATGCCTATAAAAAAATAGGGAAAAACATACATTCTAATTTACATAAATGCACAAAAATTTAATATATGAAATTTTTGTAATGTAAAGGTTCACATGCATCCTAACTTTGCATGCATGAACATTTTGACTTAATCACTAACCTATTTCAATATAAATATGAGACTTGGCAAATTTTTATATTTGTGTTTAAAAAAGTTGTGGTGAATGCAAAATGCAACTCATGAGTAATGGATTCAACACATTCACTAACCCATTCAAATATAAATGTGATGCATTAAGTTGTTATGTGTGTTTTAATATATATTAATAAATGCAATATGCGACATTTGAATAGTGGTTTCAATAACTTTAATGTGGATGATTCAACTCAAGTAAAGATGTTGACAGTTCAAAAAATGTGGAAAAAATAATTAAACTATTCAATTATAAATACAAAACATTGAGTAACATGTGTTTTATTATATTAAAACATGATGCAATTTGCAAGTAATGGTTTTAACATATTAAAAGTGAATGGGTCGATTCATGTGCACATGTTGATAATTGAAAAGATGTGAAATAATTTTATTAATTCATTATATTATAAATGTGGGTTTAAAATTGTTACATGTGTTTTAATAAATTATGGTAAGTGTAAAATGCAATTTCTAAATAATGGTTTCAACATGTTTAAAATTAATGGTTCAACTCATGTATCATGTTGATAGTACAAGAATGTCAAAAAAATCATTAATTCATTATAATGCATTGTATAAATGAAATTAAAGGTTACATTAATTTTCACATCAACAATTTGAAATTATTAAAAAGCTAAATAGGTCCAAATTATACTCATATTTGAACAACATAGTGAACATAACAACTATGAACAATATTAACCATTGATTAGTGTAACAAACCACTTGTAAACTGAAGATGACCAAATGTAATTGAAATGTAATCAAATCGAACAATAGCCACAATGTGTGAAGGTGGAAAAAGATAAGATTTCTTTTTGTGTCTTGTTATGTCTCTATGGCACTTTCTTGGAAATTTTCTTTTTTTTTGAATTATTTGAATTTTTTTTCTCTTTGGTTAATTATGTTAGTGGGTGTAGAAAATTTTGATGTTTATGGCAATGTTTCTATTTGGTAATGCTAATATTATTTTCAAAGTGTTTTTTTCAATATTTTTAAAATTTACCTTCCATGTGTAATTATTTCATATGTTATGAGCAAAAGCTAGACCTAAATTGGAAATTTGGCCCTTTTTTTCTTGTAGGGTGACCCTTGGAATATTGCTTTAGTTGCCCATTGGGATGAATTTTTAATAGCAACAATCACATTTAAAGACATTTGGGTGGTTGAAGTCTAAGTTCTCAATGGGGGAAAATAGAGCACATTAAGTTTTCCAATCTCAATTTTCTTCATCCCATTTTCATTCAAAAAACTTGTTAAAGGTTCATAAGAGCACATGATGAATGTCTTTTTGGAATCATTTGTGTAAGGCCTTGATTTAGATTTTTTGGAAGGTGACCAACCCATACCCCTCTCATTCAATTATTTAGTTCTTGCCCTCATATGACATCGTTCATTGTATAAGATTGTAACCAAGATTACCCCACCTAGTTGTTGGTTTCACGATTGGAGGTTACAATGCATGTTGGTGTGATTAGATGGAAGAACAGGTTTACCATCATAGGGTGATGTGTTTTAATAATAGGTATCAAATTGATCATCCATTGGGACTCTAAAGCACTTCAAGTATTTTTCAAGAAATTAGAAATATGGAAACCATCCAAGTTTGATATAGGTGCATCATTCATGTCTCCAAGTTATGGAGACTTTATACCTTGTGCATGGGTTTGATTTGTTTTGGAATTGGTTTATCATGCATATTTTCAAAAAGTTTGTTACATATTTCTAAGATAATATTCATGGTAAGGAATTAGAGTTCAAAATTGCTTTGTTTAAAATCACAAAAAAATCAAAAGGCCATGAAACTTAGCTATTCAATGGCCTTTTCACATCAATGATTGATTTGGATATTGGGTCAAAACAAGATATAGTATATAGAAAAAGTAGACATCTCCACTTTAACCCTACACAATTCATATAACTACCATAAAGTAACATCAAATTAGGTGAAAGTATGTGTCAAGTAACATTAGTTTGCTCTATAATAAGAATCTAATTCAAAAAAAATGAAATTAAAAAAAAGAAAATAGATTAAATTTTTTTTGAAACCAACATGTTCAAACCTACTTTTTGGTTAGAAAAATTAATGAAAAGCATATGTCATAAGTTAGGAAATGAAGATCAACATATGTTTTAGCAAGTCATAAAAAAAAATCTATTTCTTTTTTGTAAGAACCTATTTTCACCTACTTGAAACCAAAAGCCCATAATGAAAAATAGATGTCAAAAGCTACTTGTATTTTGAAAAACTTACTTAAACCTACTTACAATTTGAAATATGAAAATCAATGCACATTAGTGTAACCATAGGGTGCAATCATGGTAACACATACCACAACAAGTGTAACCGGTGTTTGATGTTCCAGGTTATTGAAAATGTAATTTAATTTCTTGTTGAAATTGTAAGATTTACTTATATGATAACATTCATAATATATCATGGGAACTTGTGAATACATTTGAAATTAATCAAATGAATAAAAAATATGAAAAAACATTAATAAAGCACTATAACCAATGTTTTTAAGTAATACAAGTTTAAAAAATACATGTTTAATAGTTTTAATTTTTTCTAAATGACATATTTTGACAAATTTTTAATGCAAGCCTTATCAAAATACTATAAAAAAAATTATCATGATTTTAAAAGATTTTTTCTGAAACTTTTTGTGAAATATTCCAAAAATAAAATAATTTAAAAACAATCCCAAAAGGGCGGGTGTGGTTCATGTTATTATGTTTGCACCCCATATTTATTATATTTAATGATTGAAATGAAAACACTCATTGTTCCACAATTTTATTATGGGTTTGTTGCTATTTTAAATCAACTTGTTCTAGTTTTGATAAGGTAACTAAGTTGTTCACCTCATTTTGTTTACACCCTATTGGAAAGTAAAAGAATTTCATTATGCTTGATCTTCCTTTTATCTTGGATTAATTGGGATTTATTAAGGATGATCCCATTTGTGTGATAGGAGTCATCTTGATAGAGATTGCTAGGTTATGTTTTGTCATAGTTGCACTTATGGGTGGACAAATGAATCCACATTCATAGTTGTTCGTAACTTCTTTTCTTCATGGAAAATTCATTTAGAAAAATTGTTACGCCTTAATGGTGCACCATTAAAACCTACACATGTAGTTAATTTAACTTTCACAAATGATGAATCTTTTAAATTTGATGGATTGATATGTTGAATATTGTTTCCCAAAATATTGTACGTTTTAATTAATTGATGTTAATTGAATTTTTTCTTTTATTGATTATTGGTAGGTAATAATGAACTACTTAATGATGTCAAAAGACATGAGCCACATGACATTTATTGGTGCTACATGTTTGAGTTAAAAATATTGAGCTATGTACACATCAAGACCAACAATACAAGGAATGAAATCACCTATTCCATGTATCATGTAAGGTTGTTCAAAAGGACTTGACATGCCCATTTTGTGTTGTTCATCTTATTGACATTCATTTAGATGTGTTAGTTTCATTCATCAAGTCAAATGTTGACATTTTTTTCAATTGATGACAAAAAATTTTGGGTCAAATTCTGTTTGGTGATTGAAAATTTTTAGTCATTTAATGTTCAATTGCCAAACTAGGCACCAAAATTCTTCAATTACCACTTGGAAATTTTTGATCACTACCTTGAAATTTTTTCATTTGATTAATGGTGGCTTGTTCTCCACCATTGATGCAATGGCCATAAATATTTGGTCGTTGCCCAAAAAATTTAATTGTTTGGTTGATAGTCATTCAATTTCCACCATTGATTTAGTGATTGTATTAAGTTGAATCATTTTTTGATTGTTGAACCAAATATTTAAATTTTAATCATAACATTCTAATTATCGACCATCATTTTGGTTGCCACAAGGTTTAGGGCAATCAAATGACACGAATATTGATTGCTTTAAACTTGCCCTAAGCAGCTTGACTTGGACTTTGACCTAGGTTGACCCTATGTTGACCCTATGTTGACCCTATTTGATGGGACATTCGGTATTAACGTTAATGTCCAAATGGATGCATTTCATGTCGAACATTATACAACCTTGGTATCATGACATTACAAAAACAACTACAAATTGATAGGGATTGTCTTGTCTCTCTTCAACTAACTATGTATGAGTACCACAAACATTTGATGATATTTTTTCAAAGGCATGGTGGGAATACAATGGGTGAGTAGTTACATGTACAAAGTACTTTGAATTGTGATTATGGCATAAATGTTGGTTTCCAAGGTTGTTAATGTTTAATTTAAGGTTTTGTTTCATTTGGATGTGAATGTTTGATAGGTGCATCGTGTCCATTGATTCATGGATTGGGCATTTTGCTTGTGTTTTAAAGGAGAAAATTCAACAACTTTGGAAGTTGAAACAATTTTTGCCATCATAGATTTAATAGAAAAAAAGGAATTTCTATAAGGTGGTGTTTTGGGAAAAGGTCAAGCACAATGTTTAACACAACAAAGATGTATCCACAAAGGTATTAGACATGAGAGAAAAGGTCCTTATTGTAGAGATCACTAACTTATTCGATGAAGTGATTGAGAAGATGTTAAATGCAATCTTGATTCTTCAATGGGATATGATATAATGTGGGGGATCATGTTGTTGCAAGATTTGATGACATGAAAGATTTCCCGTTGACTACATTTGGACATTGAAGGCAAGGATCACCTTTGTTTTTATTGAAGAGTTCATGGGGGGCATCATGACCTATTTTTTTAAGCCCAATTTTCTTGACGAATATTGAAGGTTGGAAGCTTAGATAGAACCACACATTCACACATATCACACATGTGATTGTTCTAGGTGAACCCCACATACACATTCAGTGATGACATCTAAGAAATCCATAGATTGCTTAATAAATTTATCATCCATTCTACTTTAGTAGGATTGATGCAATCATTGCCATTGAGCTTGTTAATATATCATCAAGGACAAATTTGTTAACTTTGAAGGATTGTCCACCATTTCTTGAATTAGGTAATTTGATTTTATTTAAACATCTTGGTCAAGATTTTTCAAATGCCTTTTTTTGGGGAGTAATTAAGAAGGTAATACTCCTTCATCTACGCCTAGAAGGTGAAGTTGATATTGGTATGATGGGGATTCCTACATAGAGCAACCATATATAGGTAGGATGAAGGTAGGTTGTTTGCAAAGGATTGGCACATCAGACAAATAAAAGGATGTTTGGCCTGAGTCAAACAAGGTGTACCCTTAGACATGTTTACTTGGACATGTTTAAATAACATGTCTCCAATCCTAGCCATGTCAATTGATTTTGTACAAGAATTGGATTCCTTATCAAATGGGATGGAATCAACTTTAGTCCAAGGGATATCTAAAGCCAATTCACGATATTCATGTGTTTTTTCATATTTCTTTATATTCCAAAGCCTTTTTGTATCATAAATATCATATTTTAATAAGAAGTAAATCTAATTAGAAGAACATGATCCTTTGAAGTTCTTCATTTGAATACGATTTTCTACCAATTTTCAAGTTGTAACAATTTGTTCATTAGGTTTGAACAAAGGTCATGATCATAAAAATTGGAACATCTAAAGATGATAGAACTTTGATCTTGGAGTGAGCAAACATTTATTGTTTGAAATCTAGAGGAAAAGACATGTGGTGGAAGCTTGCCCAAATGTTATACTTTAGAAGAAAAGAAAACCTTTGATAGGGTTGTTGAAAGTTCAAGAACATGAATAGGTCAAGGACTTGGGAGGAGGAACTTCAAATTTTTTTCAAACTATTCACTTAGAATGCATTATAATCTATTTGTCCCCAAAGAAGGGCATAAGCACACTAAACCCCCCAAAAATTGTAGTCACAAGTATAATATTTTTGCAATTACTTTTTTTAGTAATGTATGGAAATCACATTTTGCATTATTTTTGCTTGTTTTAAGTATATTTGATTAATTTTGAAACTTAATCTAATCAATTATTTTTAAAAATTCAATAAATAATGAAAAACTTGAATATATGGAGTATATTTTTGAAAAAATAATACATGTCATAAAGTTTGAAAAAATTGCATATATACTTCAAAACTAAGGTTATGAATGGAATCTTGGGTCAATTTTTTTATGGTGTATGATATTGATATACACAAATTAAATCTAAAACCATTTAAAATTTTCATGTTTTTGGATGAAATTTCATTAAAAAAAAGTGTGTTTTTTGCAATTTTGAACAATAAATGCATAATAATATCTTTTTTTAGAAAAAAAACCACTACCATATCAAAAAGAAAAAGATTTTATAGATGGGCATTGCATTATTTTTTCAATTTTGTTTTGTTTGGTAATGTTTCATGAACCACAAACATGAAGCCCTATGGCCATTAAAAAATTATAAGTTATATATTGTATGTACATTAATTTTATCCAATCTTCTTCATCTAATTGTTGGATCAAGATTAATTTTAACTCAGAATGAACTTTGAGTTCCAAATTGTTGTTATATAAATTTTAAAGTTTTTTTGCTTGTGTTTAAGATAACCAAAGAACACCATCATGATTTTAACTTAGTGCATATTATAATACTCATTATAATCACCTTTTTGGGTGAAAAGTGGTTCACTCTTAGTGTACTTTCACCCAAAAAAACTTCTTTAGGGTTTCTGAAAGCTCTAGAAGAAGATTACAATTTGGAAAATTGCAACAAGCTCTTTCATCAAGATAGTAATACAAGATTACATTGTAATTTTTCCAAGGAGGAGGGTTGTTAAAAGTTTAGGAAGTTATGGTTTGTTTGGGGAACTTTTTAATTTTGCTTTCAAATGCACAAAAAAGGGGGTGGGGGAAGAAGCTTTTGCCCTTCATCTCTTTGAGCTTGGAAATTGAAAACATGATACTTGGCATGTGCTCAATGTGTTGGATCCAAGTCACTTGTAATCGTGGAGCCTATCACCATCTAGACTATACATTCAAAATGCATTACAATCTATCTATTCTTTTGAGGATTCTTTTGAGGACAACTCTTAAAGGTTGCTAAACGCTACATAAGAAGATTAGGGTTTGGGGAGTTGCTTCAAATTTATAAGCATGCTCGAAACACCAACTCCTCAACTTCATGAAAAGGCACCATTTGTTTTAGGCCATCTAGTTCAAGTTCTAATCACTACTACTTTTGCACTTGTTGAAGGTGTAGTCATTTTATCTGTGAAGGTTTGCAATAGTGAAGTCATATTGGGTTTGCTTATAATTAGATGGCAAACATAAATTTTGAAGTCATGCATCATATCCATTAAAATTCATAGAAATCTTTGCAATGTGACATAGTGGTTTAATATATTTGTTCAAGAATATTCCACATTCTTAGATGACCTTGATGTTCTAGAGATCATGGAGATTGATGCAACATTTAAGTGGAATGTTTGGTTGGGGGGGGGGGAAGATGATCCTCTTATTGGTCAATAATCTTTCAAAGAGTTTGTAGATTTATACAAGGAAAATTGAATGCTTACAAAAGGTGATCATAGCTCTTGATGGCAAATACAAATATCAAATCCAAAATCTCTTGGCATGGCTGCTATCTCTAAATTTGGTTTACAAAATACATTTGTCAACATATTTCATTTTGCAAGTGAGCAACATCACAATGGAAGGATCTTTTTGATTGATTAGGTGTAAACTTGGACCTCGTGCAAAAACTATGTTGTAAGTTGTTTTAACAGATACATCTAAGTGTACAAATAGCTTAAATGGGATATTTTACTCCATGGCTTTGATGATCATAAGTGAGATTTGTTAATTACAATACTCTCTAGACAACACAAAACCACCTCAACGCACCCCTCCTCATCAAGGGTTTTTCAACCATACCAAGTTCATGACAAGAGGCAGTGTGATTTGGAAGATTTCAATGTGACAAACAAACAAACTATGTTCCTTAATAGATAGATAATGTTGAACAAAAATGACCCAAAAAAAAGTTATTAGGCATTTTGCTCAGCATTTTGTTTTCTGGCTAAATTTCACCACTTGGTGAAAAAACACAAATTTCTATCCCTCATTCAACTTCCCTAAATGCCTATCTGGAGGAATGCAACAAGCTTCTCTAGATCTCCATCTATTGTGAACTCCCCTAAGATGCAGTCCCAAGAGAAAATGTAGTCAACTTCCCAAAATTTAAATCCAATGTTCAAGTATCCAACTTTCAAAAAGGTTGAAGAAGGCATTTTATGCAAACTGACTGCTTGTGAAGACAAACAAGTGGAAAGTGATCTCCATCAGATTTCAACCATGGATCGAATCAAATTAGGATGAAACTTAAACTGATGGATCACATGTCCAAGAACACAATAGACCTTTGAAGAAAAATTAGAGTATGAAATTATGCAATTGGGTACACTCCAAAAATTAGAGGAATCCTTCCCACCTTGAGCACCACCAGCAGGCATAAGCAAACTTATGTACATTTTGCATCAGAGATATATAAATTGCTTTGCATTCGAGATTGTGCTGCATTTTGTTCATGTTGCAACCTCTTTTTAGTGCCTTCAGCATTCAACATACTTTGTCCAGATATTCTAGTCAGACCTGGTTTATATATACACTGTACAGTTTTATTTTTGCAAAAATTGGGTGGGGTGTCTTACAAACCTCTAATGTTCCTGAACATTAGAGGAGCAACAATTGAAGAGCCACATATTTCTATGTGCACAGAAGAGCTGAAGTCTAAACCAAGCTGCAGCTAAAAAATCTTTAGATCTTGCACAAAATTCGCAGGATAGTACCCTCCTGTTGCAATGCAAAGTCGTTGATCGTGTCCAAGCTTCAAGATTTTGCAAGGCAACAGAAGTGTCATAATCTGCACTCAAATAAAATATGGTCCCTAACAACCAGGTCCTAGTGACCCACAAAAATGAATGTACAAAATTTGAGCTCAACAATGATCAGAAATTATGCACTGTCCGTGATCTACAATACCAAGCACGAATGAAGCCGAAGGATGGGTTTGTTTATAAATGGTGATGATAAGATGGGCGGGCATAAAAGTTGTGCGGATAGTTGAATTCCTGGCCCCTGAAATCCTTTCCAGGAGAATGATATGGTTGCTGGGTGTGCACCTGTGATGAGCTTTGAGGATATCTGGAGTAAGATTTGGCACTCTCAACTGCGTAATTAGATGTACTATGCTTCTCAGTTGGTATCCAATTAGGCATAATCAACTCCGACCGCTTCTTGATCTTCTTTACCCGCCTGAGCACTCGCGTGGGATTCACAAACATTCCAGTCACAGTCACCATTTGATTCTCCTGATCAGTCTTCACCCTTTCCACCCCTGAACAACATTCCAACAGACAAGGGAAAAAAAAAAAAAAAAGCATTATCAATTTTCACAACACAAAAATAAAAATTTCTTTTTTTTTTTTCTTTTTTTTTTTTTATTAAATA
>Ga0116229_10012675_pt1 | contig 12088 bp, 5 predicted proteins | sample S1TSphgellanicum_3_FD_87313 | JGI IMG/M metagenome (GOLD analysis project Ga0116229, IMG submission 87313) | Host-associated microbial communities from peat moss isolated from Minnesota, USA - S1T2_Fc - Sphagnum magellanicum MG | ecosystem: Host-associated > Plants > Peat moss > Unclassified...
AATGGGGTTTTTTGGGGAAATTGTTTGGGCCATTGGTGAAATTTTTTAGGAGGGGAAAAGGGGGTTGTGGGGGGATGTTTTTTGGGGGGGGGGGGGGGGGGGGGGGTGGGAGGGTTGTTTAGGGTTTTGAAATGGGCTTTTGGAAGAAATGGGTTCTCATATATTCACCTCTCTTATTAATTAGATGAGGTGTCTCTCAAGTTCAAATTTTATTTTTTTGGCAACGAGCCAATTTTATTGGCCCATCACTCGAAAGAAATGAAACTATGGAGGCTCCCATAAATGGAGAAATGAATATAGAAACATTCCTTTTATCTATTAGCTATTCCCCTCATTAGCCTAGCTTGTTTTAGGGTTTTGCACATTGTGAAGTATTATTGTTGGTGTTTTGTGAGAATGGAAACTAGGAGTGGGTTAATAGGAGAATGGATAATAGTGATTTGCTTAAAAGAAAAATTCAAAATGGCTAAAATAATATATGTTATTTGGGTTTTGTAGTCACAACATTGTACAAAAAAATTTAATATATTTCCAGATTTCTCTATTTGGTTCCAGCATTTAGCCAAAAATGGCAATGTGCCCTACTTGCACATATTTCTAATATGTATAACTTAGTCTAACTTTATGGGGAGTGATGAGGGAGGGGGTGAATACACATATGCTTCTCCTTCTTTTTTTTTTAGTGACATTTTGTCGTATAGAGTTTGGACATTTGGTAAAGACCATTGAAAATATTGTCATCGAATTTATTTTTTCTCCGTGACTCTGGGAGCATCTTAAGGATCCATAGATCATCCATAGATCAAAGATTGTTTGGCAAGAAGTCCTCAACTTGCAAGAAACCAAGACCTAAAAAAACAAAACCAACTCAAAAATAAATAAATAAATAAAAAGTGTGTTGTGTGAGGGCCCCCCATGTGAAAATCTTGTTTGTTTTAAGCACATATGTAATGAAAAGCACATATTTATTTATTTATTTATTTCAAAGCACATTTCAAAGATTTTCTTTACATTGTTGATGCACAAAAACTGCAAGTTTTGAAAAAAAAATTATTATTATTTTGGATGTGTGAAAGTTGTGGTCAACTAAGGAAAAGACAACCTACAAAAATAGGGACCAAAGTCCCTTGACACTAGTGCCAAAAAAATAAATGAAACAAAAAAAGGGCATAGTATAGCCTCACTCGACATAGAAATATGTTTTAAATTTTAAATTCTAATTGAATCGCCAATTGAAAAATGGTTATGCTATTGATGACTAAATAAATGCAATAATGTAACCCACCTTTGGATTATGAAGAAGCATTCGAACTCCATTGTTAGAGTTGGTCCATCACATGCACCATTGTTAGACTCGCTACTTCACCTCATGCACCATTGTTGTCTTCTTCAAATAAAATGTCGACACATTAAATTCAAAGATGGGTATAGAATGCATTCTTAGATTTGGGATTAGCATTCTCTTTTCCTTAGCCAAAATAGTAACACCCTTTGATTTTATTGGTTCTTTAATAAACTTTAAACACCCAAGCTTATTATTACACAAGCTTGAATCTAGAAATAGACACACCTTGACAATTTAAATATTGATGTTGCAAGAACAAAAAAAAACAAAAAAAATATTAACCAATCAAGGATGAAACTAACCTAGAGTTCTTGAACCTTGGATCTAACATTAGGGACAACATGTTTGTGTTTTTCTTTGTTCATATTTTCTCCCACAAAAAAAAATGAAATGAATGAAAAACAATAGAAACCAACAAGGTTAATTCATTAAACGTCCTAAAATCTTCATCCATTATGTTGTCAAAAGTAAAGGCATTTTCCAATTCTTCCGTTACTTTTGTGTTCATGGTTATTGCATAATGAATTGCATCACTTAAAAGCCAATGTGCATAATAATATTGGTTCAATACACATGCACTAACTACATGGGAAAAAACATTAACAACTATTTGTGCAACATGCCACTATAGTATTTTGCTTATTGTAATAACTAACAATTGCTTCACAATATTGCAAGGTTTCTTGAAATAACATCACTTTGCTTCCAAACTTGCAAACCACCATGCACCAATATGTTAGCATTCCAATAAAAAAAAAAAAAATTAAAACAAGAAATTAAAAACTGATTTTAAGATAATTCATAGAAAATTACTTTGTTTTCACTAGAATGTTTAACTTCATTGGGCAAAAACTCGAAGCAATATATGCTTTATTCCATTCTTTTGTCACCCTTTTCATATTTTTTTGGTCAAATTATACATTTTTACAAATCTAATTGGGAAAAATTAATGGACATTTCCTTGTATTTTTCACATGTTTTTTCTTTTGTTGTTGCATGCTAACAAGCCTTAGAAAAAACAGGGCCAAAGCAAAAGCCTTAAAAATCTTCCTTTGAAACCCAAAGTTTCATAACATACAATAGACTTAAGAATAATTGATCATGGCATTTAAATTTAAGCCTTCATTTTTATGAACATAAGTAATTATTATGTTTCTTAAACCATATTGATCCAATAGTTGAGTCAAATTTATTGTCAATTTTTGCCATGTAGTCTCTAATGTTTCAAATAATCCAATAATAATTTTTTATGATTTTTAATAATTTCTTTAAAAAATAATCACAAGAACAAAAACATCATGTGTTCCATGAAACATCCATATATCAAGACTAGCTATTGCAAAAATGCAATCTTTTTATAATGACAAAACATAGTTCTTTTTACATTTTCCCACCAGTTTGGGTAAGATTTCTTATGAGAACCATTTTTTGGATGGGAACAACAATTTTTGACATAAATGCATTACAAATGGTTTCAACCATATGCTCTTAACAAACTACATTGGAAGATGGCTTTTAATAATTAACAATGCTAAATCTTCCAAAAGTTCTTTTTGTTGAGGTTCATCTTTTCTAAAAAGGATTATGGAACCAAAAAAGTTTGAAATGGAAGTTCAAGACATATTAAGGCAATTTTTGTCATATGATTGTGCTTTCAAAATTCATTATCATCCAAATTCAATTGGGAATGCCAACCTTCTATGATTGAAATTCTACAAGTCTACAAATCTATCATGTTCACTAGAAATTGGGACTTACATGGGAGTTTTGATTATTTAAATTTGTGGATATGTATGCATTTCCACGAGTGTTTGTGGACTTGTTTGATATGCAAGCCCTCAATTTTGGTTATAGTTGGTCACTTAAAAGGATAAGTAAACTTGTAATGACTAACATCCATGGTTATTTCATTATCCAATTGTTTCAATTAAAAGATAAGAAATGGAACAAATGCACAACTTGGTGAAATTATTTATGTACTTGAGTTGGCTCATTTTGATACTTTGCAATATCACTATGTAGATTGTACACATGAACATGTTTGGAACATTAAAATAATGTAACTCAATTTGGCTCAAAGAGAAATTTTCATGTGTCAATTCTTCAACTAGATAGATAACATTATAGTTTCTTTTATGCCATCTAAGTTATTCTCCATGGAAAATGAAAAGAAACCTTGAATTAACTCATTTGTGTTTTTACTTTTGTTTGATCCAAAAATGTTGGGTTGGATCATCAAACAAACAATAAGTTTCAACCTATATTCCTTCTCTAAAGTACTTATTTTGCTCCAAATAGTAGAAGTATGGATGGACATTAATGAATGGTTTTAAACATGTTCAGTGACCTTTATGCATAAGCCGCTAACATTTAATGAATTTTAGTTACACAAATATTCACTACAAGTTTCAAAGCCATAAAATTTCAACTCTACACCTTCATTGTGCAAGATCAAAACAAAAGCGTTCATCTCTCAAGTCAATAGTCCAAGTGACATAAGGCTATTTTCAATGTATGTGGCTTAACCATTGCCAACATTGCTCAAGTATATGCACCTCAATGAATTTTGGTAAGCAACTAGTGCAAGGACCCATGATAGCTTTCAAACAAAAGCATGATAACATGCAATCCTTTCATATTATACGGACATACAATTTTTTGAATTGTTACACAAATCCTAAAAAGAACTTGTTTGTATATCTCAAAAACAAGGTGTACATTATTTGTCCTCTTGACCCATTTTGTATGGAACTAAACTTTCTAAATTAATGGTTTACCTATAAGTCTAACCATTCTAGTCATTATATCAAATAACATCTAAAAGTTCTAACCAAGTATAATAAAAAATTAAATGGGTGACAGATCAGCCATAAGTATTATAAAAGATACACTGGGCAAACCAAGTCGCACATATGATGATGCCCATAGTGTGAAAAACTATAAAGGAAAGGTTGTAGATTGTAGGTAATGGGCTACCCCCCCCCCCTATAAATATGACAATTATGCGGCTAGAAAGGGTAATAAAGTCAACAAAAACAACTAATGAAACTAATGCCAATAAAGGTGAATCTAAACCAATAGATCCATTTTCATCTTAAAAATGTTAAGTGAAACTTGAAAAAAGGCCTTATCAATAGTTTGGTATTCTTGTATAACAATCCAAAAATGTGCTAACAAACAAAAGCCAGCTCATGGTTCATCGTCTCTAGCTTTTTTTCATAGTTGCCAAATTTTCTTGAAAAACATTGTCCAATCTTGGACCTAGTAGTTCCTATTCTTCCATCTTGAGGCTTTCCTCCACCTCCATTCATTGTACTTGACCTTTCAAACATTGCACCTTTTACAGAATTCCATAGTTAGCCTGTATGTTATTCTTGTAATCTGGTACAAGACATCTAAATAGATCCACCACAACAATCAATACAATATCTAAGGTGTGTTATCTCCCAAATTTTACATCCTTTCAATAGGTTGAACATGCGTTATTCCAGTTGATTTTAATATTGAATGTCTAACAGGTTCAATCACAAGTTATGATTAAGATTTAGACTTATAATGTGCACTTGATCAAGATTTTTGGCTTGACAATTGTGTTTCTAGGTTGAGAATAAAAGGCAAGACGTAGCTTCTCATCACAAATAATATTAAATCAAACCTTGAGAAATGCCTTTTACACGAGAAGAAAAACCCCATTTTTCGACTTGTCTTAAGCGACTAAAAGTGTCTTTTGCGAATTTTTTTTAATTTGCGATTTTTTTTATTAAAAAAAATCACAAAAGACACTTTTAGTCACCTAAAACAAGTTGAAAAATAGGGTTTTTCTACTAGTGTTAAAGTTCAAATGGACAAGCTAGTTCATTTTTTGGACCAGTTTAACATCTTGTTTTTCTTGTACAGAGTACAACAAAAACAAAGATGTTAAAATTTGCATGTGATACCTTCATCCCAGGTTACTTTAGTGCAAGGATTAGTTTTCATGCATGAACATTGACAAAATGAGTTTATTTCAAGCACTTATGAGAATAAAAAAGGTTGCAACATCAAGTCCTTTGGTTTAAAGAGGTTTCACACATTGTGGTGCTACATTTGGATCTCTAGACACAATAATGAAATCTAGTCCACCACATGTTGTGGACATTGCAATATCATATTTCCTTGCAAAATATCAAGGGAATGTGAGCTAGTTGTTAAAAAATGTATTCCATAATAATAGCTTGTGAAATTCTATCCACATTGTATAGGAGGGCTAAACCTCATATTTTAAATCGCAAAACACTTGGTGATGTCCTCTTACCATCAATTACCCCTAAATCCCCAAGTTGACCATATAGTTCACCTAATTGTTTAGCTTGCAAGATGGGTTGGAAAAAAATTCCTTGGTTCTTTTTTGAGTCCATCATATTTCACATCTCACCAACTTTTTGAAGGAAGCTTGTTCTCTAGTTGATAATTTTTCCTTTGGTTTCACACAATCCTACTATATGTGGAACATGGAAAACAACTACATATACATGTTCAATTCAAATATGCAAAACATCAAAAATAAAATTGACAATAAATGATGCATATGAATTCAATGGATTATTAAATGACTTCTAAAAACAAATTGTGACCCAAACAAAATAGATTATATTCATGTGTAACCACAACCAATGTTGTACTTGTTTTTTTTTATGAGCATTCTTTGAACTTTTGGGTCAAAGCACACTAAAGTAGGCCACAAACTATCCTTGCAACCCCAATAAAAGGATGTTAAAAGTAAAGTTTAATTTTTAAGGTGGGAATGAAACTGTAGGGACATAATAACTAACTAGTTATTAGGTTTAGGGGGAGCTAAGGGACATAGTAGCTACTTAAGTTAGGGGGAGCTTGTGAACACTATGTCCACATTCAATAAGGAAATTGAATTACGTTGGGTGGGTTTGCAAAGTGCTAGTGGAGTGCATTGACAACGACTGGCACACAACAATTGTGAAATCAAACTCAATGATGGTGCAACTAAATTTTTCTTTGTTACTATTACTCTGTCATTTTCCAACTTACGGGATGATTATAAAATTTAGGCGTTAAAGGTGTGGCTAGAAGTTGAATTTTGTTTATCTTCAATTTTTTTTGCAAAAATTGTGCATAAGAATCTGGGCATAGCTTCTTTTTGTGTTTGGAAAACTATCACTATGTCTTTGTTATTTTTTATGTGCTTATGATTTTTGTAAAACATCATTGTCTGCTTGGATTAATTTTGATTAGTTCTTGAGTGTGCTCTTGTAAATTGTGTTTGAAACTTCAAGAGTTGGTTGTTTAAGGTTCGATTAATACTTAGATTTCCTTGATTATCCATTTTAGCAAACTTTCTTGATGTGCAAGATTTGAAATAGATCCGAAGTGTAAGTTTTCTTACCTTCAACCTTTCCATTATTGAGTTTCTCTATTTTTGAGTTTATATATTTTTGAGTGGCTTGTTCTAGGTCATGGCTTTTGGTTTTAGTGGTTTGAAAGCTAGGGAACCCTTAGCAGGTTCCAACCCTAGTTTTCCCTCAAAGAATGCAAGTAAAAGGGAAAGAGAGAAATTGGAAAAGGTGAACTAGACAATGGGGCAAGTAGCTTGGACTATGGATGATTTCCACAAGAATTTGAAATTGTTTAATGTGGGCATGGATCCATGGAAGGGTATAGATTCTAACATTGTCTTTCATGCAAACTTGGAGAAGTTTTTTGGGAAAAGAACACAAAATGGTTGGAAGCCGAAACCGAATGATCACTTGATTGTTGCAAATTGTGGTGCATTGGTGAAACTTTATGAAGATGTTTATGCTCACCCCCCTAACAATGGGCAATACTCTATAATATTTTTGAAAGGTTGGCTAGCACATTACAAGGGCCACAAAGTGAATTGGAGCAAATATGCTTATGATTGTACCTAGCTAGAGATGAAAAAAAATTCTAACCTACTTATATTTTTAGTGTTTTTGTCAACAATAATAGCTTGCAACCTTCAAAGTCCAACAACACCTAGACTCAACCTACTTTAGTACAATGTTAGTGATGATGAAGCCTCAACATTCATGGCCAACAATGTAAGGTCTTCTTTCATTGTTTTTTTTCCTCAGTCAAGTTGCTATTATGAAGAGGTTGATGATGGAAGTCAGAGCAGTAGAAGGGGAATTCAACCCTTGAATATGTAAATTGAAAAAAAAGATGGTATTCAAGCACGAACTCCACATCCACTTGTGCATCACTTGCATTGCAAGGTTCTAAATAGACAAAGCTAAATGGGCCAACTTATGTTTCACTATTGCATGGACCATCCCCACCATCAAAGCAAAACTTGCAAAAACAATACAAGTTTTGAACATGGAAAGAGATTTTATCTAGTCCAACATTTTTGATTTGATGAAAACCACACCCTCCACTATTCGCACATTAAATTGATCCACCCTATTGACATAAATAATTTTCACTTCATAAAAATAACATAGGACTTCTTTCCTTGCACCTTCATAAGTTAAATGTTGTAGGCCAAAGTAGCATCTTGGCATTTTGGAGCCGAGTTGAATCAAGTTGAATTTGTTCAACTTTCAATGCTTGTTTCACATGAGCTCTTAGACCATCCTAATGGCCCTTATCATGATCGGAACCAAAATGGTTCCATTGCATGGAACATCCCATTGGTAATTCCTCACTCCTTGTTAGTGATGGATAATGGGCAACAAAGAAAAGGATCTTGCACATTTGAATTGCAAAGCATAGCCATTCAAGAAAATAATATGCTCAATAGGTAATAGAAAACCTTAGAGTCCAAGAGGAGTTTGAAGCAGTGTTGGATAAAAAAGTTATCATGGGCTTTGTCATCAATCACATAGAAATGGTACTCCATCAAGATCCAAGATGATGTGTGAGTTTCATCCCATTGTGGGTCACTGTGGAATGTCAAATGCACAAGAATTGTGACTTGCCAATGAAACCAATGTTATGATTGAATTTCATTTATTTTTTGAAATAATAATTCTCGGAAAAATCAATCATGGTAACAATTTAACCCTTTGTCAGATTATCTTGCCACTTAGCTTCAAAATTGTGAACAACAAACTCAACCAACTTAAGCTTTTAAAATGTAGCAAACTCACATGGAGGGGTCATCTTTCATTGGAGCCTTATTGCATGCTTGTCACCTCCATCCACTTGTAGAAATCTTCAAATATATGACTGAATTTATGACTAGTATTCCAATCATAAAGGAAAAAATGACTAATAGCTTGAAAATCATTATAGACAAGTTGTTTAGGATATGATGTGGCACAATGATGTGGAAAATATCATCCATTAGTCATAAAGGACAAATGTGAAGTCATTAGTGATAGTTTAATTGTTTTTTATTTTTATAAATTGGACCCAAAAACTTGGGAAACATTATTTAAAAAATTATGATATTTATTATTATAGTTTTATTATATATAATAAAAATAATTAGTGAAAGCATGATCAAATATACATTTTGTGATCCTTGTTAAAAAAAGTGTAAAGTAGCCATAAATAATGCCTTAACATATCAAATTTTAAAAGATTATTTAATTTGATGACCAATATGAACATATTTTTTAAAGTTATGTCAATGATATTGAAGAATCACATGTTTAAAGTAGATTTTTAAGTGGATTTTTAAAAATTGCAATTAGAATTTTTTTTACTTTATAGGTTGCCCAAAGAAATAAAATAGGCTTCAAGTAGATGAAATATTGAATTTTTTCACTTTCTTGGTTAATGGCCATCTAAATTTTACTTGTGCACTTTCAACATAAAAATAACAATATGTCAATCTTTTAATTTAAAAATATTTTTGAACATAATTCCATTAGTCAATTTCAAAAATATGTTTGGTCTACTTTTAGTGCACTAAAGTTTTCCAAACTTTGTATACAACATACTATAAACTCAATATTGTGCACCATGATGGTTTGACAATGGTTGAAAAGGTTTTGATTCTATTTTATTGCATTTATGTGTAAAAATATGACTACAGCTATTCATAACTACTTTTGTCGTATACTTGATCATGCTTTCACCCTAATAAGATGTATTTTTAATCTTGTCATTTTTCATCCTATCAATTGTTGACACATGTCCCCACTTAACCTAAGTAGTTTAGGTAGGTACAGAATATTCAATCAATATTTTAATGTTGATCACAATGCATGTCATTTGTGAAGTTTGATCCTTGGACCTTGAGGATGGAGTTTAATTTTTTAACCACTAAGCCACCCCGTTTTGTGTAAATAATTTATTTTTTATTATATTTAAATAAATATTTCATTTAAACATTACACAAAACTTCAAATACAATAAATTGTATCCTATTAATAAATTTTTCAAATGAAAAAATTGAAAACTTATTCATAAATTTCCTTCAATAATGTACACAAATATGTATTTTTTTTAAAAAAAAATTCAGCTTAAAACAAAATGGTTTAAATTTTGTTATTCAATAACATTTCAATGACCATACTTTGGAAAATTTTAATTCAAACGCATAATTTATAAATGAAAAAACCTTTATGGCTAACACATGTAAATAAAATAAAATATTCATATTTTAAACCTTCATTTGGTTTAGAAATTTATATTACAATTTGCTTCCAATATATCATAATTTTATTAATAATTTTTAATTTACACATATGAATCCATGTAATTTATACACATAAAATATTATTAATGGATCATAAATCAATTATGTATATTAAATGTTTTTATATTAGTCATATTAAATATGAGGTATAATTCAATCTAAATAATTTAATTTAATTTGAATAATATATTTTTACAGATGTAAAATGAGAATTTTAATACATATATTAAATAGATTTTCACTTAAATTTATGATAATAGTTTAATGTACAAATAAATTATATATTTACCACATCTTACACTTCTATTTTATTTTTAAATTGATATTTAAATTTTTATTTATAATATATCATACTTTTATTATTAAAATGTATGAAGGTTTTTTATATTACTTATATGTATAATATTAATCAAAATAAGTTCCTTACATGTTGTAGTTTATTATGTCCATTTGTATTCATATTAAATTATTAATATTCATTTTTAAATCATTGTATAATAATTATGAAACCACCTAGGGTACCACATCATCTAAGGTTAATGATTTTATAGTTATACAAGGTGCCATACTATCCATGTAACACTAATTACTTAATCATATATAAGTCATTTTATAAATCTCCAAAATTTAGAACATACAGTGTGACCCATTTTCCATTGACATAGGATATTATTTATTTAATTAAATAACAAAATGCCATGACATCATGACAATATTTTCCACGTCAATAATGAAGTTGTAATATATGATTGTGGTCATTGATAGAGTCAATTAGTATAATTAAACATTGTTTCATAGGTTTCAAAAGACATAATTTCTACTAGTGATCATCATATTGACCTCCGTAGACATTATCAAACCTCTTCCAAGGTATGTACATCTCATTGTTGGGATCCACTTCTAAGACTGGATAGAATTGAAACTTCGAGATCCCACATATATTACACTCCCCTTTTATGCACTCCAACTTGTGGAACTTTTCATTTTCAAATTTAGGGTAGAAAATGAACTCATACATTGCTCTTATTCTAGGAAGAACATATGAAGCTAAAACACAAGCACATTGCCCTCCATTTGGCTTGGAAATTATGCAACAACAAACACAACCTCCATGTGCCGGTCCTCAATGCATGGAGTTAAAAATATATTTCAATTTTGACATTTGGACATGGTGCCGATAACAACAAGAATTGAATTCCCACATGCATTTCACGCATACTATGGCTTGAATGCCTCAAATGTCCCCAAACTAATTTTATATGTAGGATATGACTCCCTGAAATGTGAATATAACATTAACTACACAAAAAAAAAATAATAAAAAAAAAATCTAAATTAGGTGAAAAAAAGGATCTCCATCATTTTGTAAAAAAAATTAACAACTTAATTCTGAACAATAACAATACTTTATTCTAAAAAATAACTATAGGTGCCCAAAACAAAAAACATCTTGAAGGAAAAATTTCAAACATATTTTCAAATACTAAGCCAATTGAACAATCTGAATAACACTAGGTCATGGATTATATTTCAAGAAAGACATGCATTAAACTAATTATTAACTTTTGAAAATACAATATCCTCTAACTTTGTAAACAACAAAGATCAAACATGGTTCTAATCATGAAGACAAAAAAACCTTCAAACATTAAATAAAAATGTTTTCAACATTTTAAAGGACGATTTTGAAAAGCCCAAGTTGAAAATGCTAGAAGAGTAATTTTACAAAGAAGAATAATTATTTTCTATACTTGCAAAATGGAAAGGCAATAAATTATTGTTAACATCTAAAAAGACAATATCCCATCAACATTGCAAATATTAAATAGTTGTATAGTTCTAAGATTTTAAAAAATCCCAAGAAGTCTTAAAAAACAATGTCATAAACATTTGGAAAGGCAATAAAGAATTATTACCACCTAAAAAACAATACCCCATCAACATTGTAAATACTAAACAATTTGTATAGTTCCAAAGAGCTTTTGAAATGAAATATAAAATAATCTCAATAATAAGAAAATAACTACAATTAAAAGAAGGAAATGCATTAGCTAGAATAATTAGAAGGAAAATATATTCTAAGAGATGTTGAAAAGTAGTGCCATAAACATCATGAAGTA
>Ga0116229_10012677_pt1 | contig 12086 bp, 8 predicted proteins | sample S1TSphgellanicum_3_FD_87313 | JGI IMG/M metagenome (GOLD analysis project Ga0116229, IMG submission 87313) | Host-associated microbial communities from peat moss isolated from Minnesota, USA - S1T2_Fc - Sphagnum magellanicum MG | ecosystem: Host-associated > Plants > Peat moss > Unclassified...
CACGATCGTGTCGCTGGATCCCTGGGGGCACCGGGTCGCGGCGGACTTTGGCGCTGCGATCGACGCGGGCCTCGACATTCGTCCGACGATCGCGATCACCAAGGCCCATCTGATGCTGCCGGAGCTTCGCGAGGCCGTGGAGCTCGGCCGGCTCCATGAAGACGGCACCGTCGTGCGGGCGGGCGGTGAAGTGGCGGTCATCAAGGCGGCCATCGATCCAGTCTGGTATTTGCCGGGCGTCGCGCTGCGCTTCGGCGTGAGCGAGATGGCGCTGCGCCGAACCCTGTTCGAACAGACCGCGGGCATGTATCCGGAGCTCGTCACGCGCCCGGATCTGCACGTGTTTCTGCCGCCGATCGGCGGCACGACGCTGTATTTATTCGGCGATCCTGCCGGCTTGCAGGCGCCAGCGCGCACGCTGACCTGTCGCATCCACGACGAATGCAACGGCTCGGACGTGTTCGGCTCGGACATTTGCACCTGCCGGCCCTACCTGACCCATGGCGTCGAGGAATGCATCCGGACCGCCCAGCAGGGTGGGGTCGGCCTCATCATCTACAATCGCAAAGAAGGCCGTGCGCTCGGCGAGGTCACCAAATTCCTCGTCTATAACGCCCGCAAACGCCAACCGGGTGGGGATCAGGCTGCCACGTACTTCGCGCGCACCGAGTGCGTCGCCGGCGTCCAGGACGCGCGCTTCCAGCAGCTCATGCCAGACGTGATTCACTGGCTCGGCATCCGCCGCATCGACCGGCTGGTGTCGATGTCGAATCTCAAGTACGACGCATTGGTCGGCTCCGGCATCGACATCGGCGAGCGCGTCGCATTGCCGCCGGACCTCGTGCCGCCGGATGCGATGGTCGAGATCGCCGCCAAGAAAGCGGCCGGGTACTTCACCTCGGACGCCCCTTCCGAAGATCTCGAACAAAGCCTGCAAGACGTGGTCGGGCGTGACATCACCGAATACTGAGGTGACCGCACGGAAGCTCGACGAGGATTCGAGGTTCGCAGCCGGCGCGCGCACGCTGCTCTCTGCGGGCGCGGTGCGCGACCGGGCACAGCGGCTGTTGATGCTGGCCGAAGCCGATGCCCTGCCCGACTGGCGCCTCGATCTCGACCGCCTCCCTGCCACGGCGGACGTCGTCGCCGCCGTCGTGCGCGAGCGCTACCCCGCGCTGCGCATTCCGTTTCACGCGCGCTGGCGACACTTCGACATCGGCGGCCGAGATCTCTGGCAGGAGCTCGCGGCCGGCGCCGGGTGGCCGAGTCGCGCGGCCGCCGCGCGGGCCGCGTTCGATCTCGTGATTGCCTCGGTGCTGCTCGACGCGGGCGCGGGCAGCGCCTGGCGCTTCGTCGACGCCGCCACTGGCAGCGCCGTGGCCCGTTCGGAAGGCCTGGGTGTCGCGAGCCTGCGCTGGTTCGAGCGCGGCGGCCTCTCCGCCCGGCAGGACGACCCCTGGCGCGTCGATGCCACCATGCTCGGTCGGCTCGATCGCAGCGCGCTCGAGACCGCGTTTCAAGTCAGTGACGCCAACCCGCTCGTGGGTCTCGACGGCCGCGCGGCGCTGCTGAACCGTCTTGGGCGGGTCGTGGCCGCAAGACCCGACCTGTTCGCGCGCGCCGACACGCCGCGGCCCGGCGGATTGTTCGACGTCCTGGCAGCGCGGGCGAGCGCCGGGCGCATCGGCGCGGCCGAGATCCTCGAGGTGATCCTCGATGCGTTGGGCCCGATCTGGGAGGGACGGCCACGGCTCGGCGGCGTACCGCTCGGCGACTGCTGGCCGCATCCCGCGCTCGCCGGCAAACGGGCCGAGGACACCTTTGTGCCGCTGCACAAACTGTCCCAGTGGTTGACGTATTCTTTGATCGAGCCGCTCGAGGCGGCGGGATTCACGGTGACCGACGTGGACGCATTGACCGGATTGGCCGAATATCGCAACGGCGGATTGTTCGTCGACATGGGAGTGCTCAATTTGCGAGAACCGCAAGCCGCCGCCCGGGCGCATGCCGTGTCGGACCCGATCATCGTCGCCTGGCGATCCTTGACCGTGGCCCTGCTCGACCGCCTCGCGCCGCTGCTGCGGCAACGGCTCGGGCTCTCGCCCGCTGCGCTCCCGCTCGCGCGCGTGCTCGAAGGGGGCACGTGGGCCGCGGGGCGCGTGCTCGCGCTCGAGCGGCGCCCTGGCGGCGGACCGCCTTTTCAGATCATCAGCGATGGGACGGTATTCTAAAGATGCAAAACGTCATACAGGTCGCACACCCCCTGGTGCAGCACAAGCTCACCTTGATGCGCGACAAGACCACGTCGACCAAGGGTTTCCGGCAGTTGCTGCGCGAAATCGCGACCTTGTTGTGCTACGAAGTGACGCGCGATCTGTCGCTCGCCACGATCGAGATCGAGACGCCGCTCGCGACCATGCAAGCGCCGATTCTCGCCGGCAAGAAACTCGTGTTCGCACCGATCCTGCGCGCCGGCCTCGGCTTGATCGAAGGCATGCTCGATCTGGTCCCGTCGGCACGCGTCGCGCACATCGGCCTGTACCGGGACCCTGAGTCGTTGACCGCCGTCGAGTACTACTTCAAGGCGCCCTCGGATCTGTCCGGACGGCTCGTGATCGCGGTCGATCCAATGCTCGCGACCGGCAACACCGCCGTGGCCGCGGTGGACCGGCTCAAGGAGCACGGCGCCGGCGAGCTGCGCTTCGTCTGCCTGCTGGCGGCACCCGAGGGCCTGGCCAACCTGCACGCACACCATCCCGAGGTGCGCGTGTGGACCGCCGCGATCGACTCGCGACTGAACGAACACGGCTACATTCTCCCGGGTCTCGGCGATGCCGGCGACCGGCTCTACGGCACACGCTGAGTGCGTTGCCTCCCACGCTGAGTGCGCGAGTTACCGCACGCGCTGAGTGCGTTGCCTCCCACGCTGAGCGCGCGAGTTACCGCACACGCTGAGTGCGTTGCCTCCCACGCTGAGTGCGCGAGTTACCGCACACGCTGAGCGCGATGCTTTTAGCGCCGCTGCAAACCTTCGAGCTCATCCAGGGTCTTGGGCCAGTCCGCGCCGAGCAATCGCGACAGCGCCCGGTCGGCGAGCAGCCGGCCGCCGGTCTGGCAACGCGGGCAATAATTGGTCTCGTTGTCGGCATAGCGGATGCGCAGGATCGTCTCACCGCAGCGCGGGCAGGCCTGCCCGAAGCGACCGTGCACGGCCATACCCTCTCGGAAAGCGGTGACTTTCTCGGGAAACCCGCGCTCGGCGGCGGCCAGCATGCGGGCGTTCCAGGCCTCGAGCGTCGTGCGCATCGCCGCGTGCAGGCGCTCCCACTCGGGGGCCGCCAATTTGCGCGTCAGCGTGACGGGCGAGAGGCGTGCTGCATGCAGAATCTCGTCCGAGTACGCGTTGCCGATGCCGGCGAGGATTCGCGGATCGGTGAGCGCACGCTTCAGCGTGCGGTTTTCCGCGGTCAGCGCACCTCGAAACTCCTCTAGGCTGCAGGCGAGCGGCTCGATGCCGCCCGGATCGACCGCGCGCAGTGCGGAGTCCCCGCGCAGTACGTGCAGTGAAGCCCGGCGCTTTGTGCCCGCCTCGGTGAGCACCAAGGAACCCTCGTCGAAATCGAAGGCTGCGAGTGTGTTGCGGCCCGCCAGTATCGCCCGCGGCGCGCGCCAGTGCAGCCGACCGGCGACCATGAGATGCAAGACGAGCCAGTACTCCTGCTCGAGTCCGATCGCAACGCGCTTGCCCACGCGCCGCAGCTCTTTGACCCGATGCCCCGGGACCGCATCGATCGGCGGTACGGCAGTGCGCAGCAAGAATGGATTGGCAATGCGAACCTGTGTCAGTGTCCGCCCGACGATGCGCGTCTCGAGGGCATGCAGGTAGGCGGTAATGTCGGGAAGTTCGGGCATGTGCCGCGACCGGGCGCCTAGACGGTGGGGCCGCCGCCCCAGTGACGGTCGGCGATCAGGCAGAGGATCTCGAACATCAGGGTCGCCCCGACCAGCGCCGTGTTCCCGGTCTGATCATAGGGAGGCGCCACTTCGACCACGTCACCGCCGATCAGATTCAAGCCGCGCAGCCCGCGCAGCAGGCGCTGCGCGTCGAGCGTCGTGATGCCGCCCACCTCGGGGGTCCCCGTACCCGGCGCGTAGACCGGATCGAGACCGTCGACGTCGAAGGAAATATAGGTGGGTCCGCCGCCGACGATGCGCCGCGCCTCCGCGATGACGCGTTCCACGCCGACCGCCGCGAACTCCTCCATGAACACGACCCGCATGCCGCTGTCGAGCGAGAAATTCACGCCGTCGAGCAGATTTTGGCCGCCGCGGATGCCGATCTGGATCGTGCGCTTGGGATCGAGCAGGCCATGTTCGACGGCGAGGCGGAACGGCGCGCCATGCGTGAACTTCGAGCCGAACAGGTCACCCCAGGTGTCGGTGTGCGCGTCGATGTGCACCATGCCGATCGGGCCGGCCGCCGCGATGGCCTGAAAGATCGGGAACGTGATCGAGTGATCGCCGCCCGCCGTCACGGGAAGCACGCCTGCGGCATGCACGCGCCGATAGAAGTCAGCGATCTGCGCCGTCTGCAGTTCGAGGTCATACCGGCCCGTGAAGCGCACATCGCCCAAGTCCGCGATCCGGCAGAGCTCATACGGATTCATTCGCAGCCCGAGGTTGAAGCCGCGCATGAGGCTCGAGGAGTTGCGGATCTCGCGCGGGCCGTGGCGCGCCCCGGGCCGGTTTGTCACGCCCAAGTCCGTGGGCACGCCGATCAGGCCGATGTCGACGGCCTCGAGACTCTCGGCCGGCGGCGCGCGCATGAAGGTCGCGAGTTCCGCGTAGCGCGGCTCCTTCATCGGTTCGTATTCGGCGCCATCGACGACGCCCGTCTTTCTATAGCTCATGGAATCCTCTGACGCGGCTCACGGCCGGTGTTTCCGGGGCTCAAGACCGGTTCGACGCCAACCCGACGTCGATCAGGGGTTCGGCGCGGGTCAGCCAGCTCAGCACGAAATACGCGGCTGCGCTTGCGCCGAGCCCGCCGTAGATCGGCGCGTCGGCGGCGAGACCCTTCGAGAACAGCAGCACGACGACGACGATGCCGCCGACCGCGATCGCGGCGATCGCGGCCTTGGCCGTACCCCGGCGCCACAGAATGGCACCCATGACCGGTACGAACAGCGCGCCCACGAGCAGATCGTAGGCGACCGTCAGCGCGGCGATCACATCGACCGTGAGGCAGGCGATCACGGTGGCGGCGACGCCGAGCAGAAAGGTGATGAGGCGCGTTTGCGCCACCGACCCGCTGCCGCCCGTGCAGCGCAGCGGCAGATACACGTCCTCGAGCAGGACCGTCGACGTGGCGAGCAGGCAGGCGCTCGCCGTCGACATGATGGCGGCCAGCGACGCCGCCAGCACGAGGCCGCGCAGACCGGCGGGCAACACCGCGTTCACGATCGTGGCAAAGGCGAGATCCGGGTCGGCGAGCGGCGGCAAGAAGGCATGGCCGGCGGCACCGATCAGGGCGCCGGCGAGCGCATAGGCGAAGCAATAGAAACCGACGTAGATGCAGCCGTCGCGGGCCACCCGGGTGCTGCGCGCCGTGAACACCCGCTGCCAACCGTCCTGACCGATCAGGATGCCGAAGAAATACAGAGCGAAGAACGCAAGGATCTTGCCGCCGCCGACGTGGCTCAGGGAGAAGAATTCCGACGGCAGCCGGGCATGCATCCCGGTGAATCCGCCGGCGTGGATGACCGCGGCCGGCAGCAGCACCATGAGGATGCCGACGGTCTTGATCACGAATTGAACAATGTCGGTCGCGGTCAGCGCCCACATGCCGCCGAACACCGAATAAGCCACCATGACGCCGCTGCTCAGCAGGATCGCGGGGACGCGCGGAATCCCGACGATCACTTGCATGACGGCACCCACCGCGATCGTGCCGGTGACGACGATCATGAGGTCATAGGCCGCCATCACGATGCCGCCGCCGATGCGCGAAGGTACGCTGTAGCGCCGCTGCAGCAGTTCGGGAATCGTGAACAGTTTCAACTCGAGGATGCGCGGCACCAGCGCGACGCCCATGACGATCATCCCGAACCCGTACATCGCCACGAGCCACATGCCGGAAATGCCGTACAGATAGCCGAGCTTCACGCCGCCGACCGTGGAACCGCCGCCCAAAATGATCGCGGCCAGTGTCCCGGTATACAGCACCGGCCCGACCGAGCGGCCGGCCACGAGAAACTCCTCCTGGGTCGTCGCTTTTCGCTGCGCCCACAGTCCGACCGCGAGGATGCCGACGAGGTACGCCGTGAGAACGATCAAATCCAATGTCGCCATGCGCGGTGCTGCCGGTCGGGATCTCGCGCTTGAATATAGCCGATTTGACCCGCCGTCGTCGTTGCGCGCACCGCCTCGGGTGCCGGGTGTGGACTTACGAGCGGGTGAGGCCTAGGCCGCCCGCAACGCGCGCCGGCTGCACCGCGCGGGGCCGCTGCGCGCGAAGCACCAACACCCCGCCGAGCAGCAGCAACAGGCCCGATACGGCACCCGTCGCACCAAGTTCCGGAGCCGCAACGGTCCATTTTCCAACCGCACCCGCGTTGCCGGCCGCACCGCAAGCGCTCGCGGGAACATAGGTGCAGCCATCTGAAGCGGTCGCCGATCCCGGCATATAATCGTACCAATCGCCCGTGGCACCGTAATTCTGTCCATTGTAGCTGCCCGCCGCGCAGGATTCGCTGAAGCAGGAATGAAACAGCACGTTGGAGCTCGAACGCAATCCGGGAGTCGTGAGGCCTGCCGTGAAATTCCAGCCGGTGATGGCCCCGGCGCCGTTGGTGGAGAAGTAAAAGGCGGAGCCTTCAGCTTGCAGAGCCGTGAGATTCAGCACATTGATCTGATCGCCGCCGGGAGCGTTGGGATCGACGGTCGTGAAGACCAGCGACGTCACCGCCGAGGAAACATAGGCGTCGTTCAAATTCGCCGTCAGCGGCGCATTCAACGTCAAGGTGGCAGCGAAATAGCTGTCGGTGCCGCTGACTTCACCCGGAAATGAGCCGTTCGTGTACGTGCTGGTAAGGTCAGCGCTCGTGTAGGTGAGCGTCTCCGACGCAGCGAGCGCCGCCGCGGGTCCGGCCAATGTGCCGATTGCAATCAATGCCACGACTTTCGAATTCATGAATACGCCTCGTGTGGAAAAAAATGAACAAGCAATGACGCCGTCTCGGGACATTTATCGCATGCCCGACGGCGCGGCCGATCGAGTTGTGACATATCTTCAACCCGGATTGCGGAACCGATGCGTGCGTCCAAGGTTCGACTTGGTTATGTCAGCGCGCCGTCGTCGAGTCTCTAGACGGCGCTGCGCATCAGCAGTTCTCGCTCACTGCAGACCGTGCTGCGCATCACACTGTGCGCTCACTGCAAGAACGTGCCGCGCATCACACTGTGTGCGCTCACCCGAGAACGTGCTGCGGATCACATCGTGTTCGCTCAGAGCGAACGTGGCGCACATCACGCCGACCTCGCCGCCTCGGAGGGCGTTGCGTACCGAGCCAGCAGTTCGCTCGCCGACATCGGGCGGCCGATCAGAAAGCCCTGGGCTTCATCGCAGCCCTGCCCCCTCAGCCAGGCGAGTTGCTGAGGACTCTCCACTCCCTCGGCGGTCACGACCAGTCCGATATCCCGCGCAAGTGAGAGGATGGTCGTGCAGATCGCCGCATCAACAGGATCCAGAGTCAGGTTTCGAATGAACGCCTTGTCGATCTTCAGTTCATCGATCGGCAGGCCCTTGAGGTAGGCGAGCGAGGAGTAGCCCGTGCCGAAATCGTCGATGGCGATCCGGCACCCGAGGGCCCGCAGCGCCGACATGCCCGCGCGAACGTGGTTCAAGTCCTGGATCAGCCCGGACTCCGTGACTTCGACCACGATCGATTGTGGATCGACGCCGGCGGCCGCCGCCGCAGAACGGATCACGTTGACCGGACTGTCGTGTACGAAATGACGCGCGGACATATTGATCGCAATCCGTGTGCGCAGTCCTTGCTCCCGCCAGTTCATGAGCTGGCGGCACGCCGCCTGGCTCACCCAACGATCGATGTCGAGGATGAGTCCCGACTCCTCCGCGAGCGGAATGAACCGGTCGGGGGTCACTGCACCGAGCTCTGGGTGATACCAGCGCAGCAGCGCCTCCACACCGGACAGTGCACCATCGCTGAGGCGGATCTTCGGTTGAAAAACGACCTGCAACTGCTCGAACTTGACCGCCTGGCGCAGCGCCGCCTCGAGCTCCAGCTGGTCACGGGCGCGGTCCCCGAGACCCTTGCTGTACACCACCGCCCGGCTGCTGCCGGAGCGCAGCGCCTCGTGTTTGGCGGCCGCGGCGGCTTTGAGCAGGGTCGTAGCGTCAGCACCATGATCACTGCTCAGGGCAATACCGATCGTCGGCGGCAGCAGAAATTGGTGCTCGCCGCAGGTGAGCGGTTCCTCGAGCGCCGCCCGCAGTTCTCCGGCCAAGCGCGGCGCCCGGGCGTGCATCGACGCGCCCCTGAGGCACACGATGAATCGATCGCCGTCGATCCTGGCGACTTCCGCCCGCTCGGACAGTCCCTCGATCGCCGTCGCGCAGACCTTCAAGCGCATCGCGAACGCGCGCAGCGCCTCGTCACCTTCAGCGGGACCGAATATCGAACGGATTCGGCTGCAGCCCACGACGTCGAGATGCAGCAGCGCGACCGCCTCCGGGATCCCGGCCTCGTTGCAGCGCGCCAGCGAGGCCGCAACGATCCCGGCGAGTGCTTGCGCGTTCGGCAGCCCGCTCAGGGAATCGTGATACGCAAGGTAGCGCAGCTGGGAGTCCGCCTCGGCGTTGCGCAGGATGTAGCGCAAGCGATGCGGCAGCAGCGTCCAATTCAAGGGCTTCGCAATGAAATCGGTCGCCCCCGCTTCGTAGGCGAGTTCGATCGAGCCGGCATCATCATGTCCGGTGATCATGACGAGCGGAAGGTGTTGGAGGTCGGCGGAGGCGCGAATGCGCCGGCAGACCTCGTAGCCGTTCATCCCCGGCATCTCCACGTCGATCAAGCCGAGTCGGAACTGCCGCGTCGTGATCGCGTGATAGGCGGCGGGGCCGTCCTCGACGCAGACCGTGTCGAATCCGGATTGCTCCAGGGACTCGACCATGAACATCCGGCTGATCTCGTCATCGTCGGCGATCAGGATCAAGGGCTTTTGATTCAGGTCGCTCATGCAGTCTGCTGAACCGATTCCGAGCGCAGCGACTCGATCGCGGCTTCCGCGAGCGCGCCCAAGGATTTGCCGAAGGCTTCTGCCCGGACGAGATCACCATCCGCTGCTGCACGCTCGAGTTCGACGACGCAAGCCGCGAGCTCCTCCGCACCGACGTGGGCCGCGGCAGACTTGAGCGCATGGCATTGCCTGGCGACGCTGCCGAGGTCGGCCGCCGACACCGCGGCCGTGATGGCGCTCACCTGCCGCCGCGAGGCCTCGATGAACTTCACGATCACCCGCGCCACGAAGTCGCCTTTGCCGCGCAGTCCCAACTGCCTCATCACGGAGAGGCCATGCGCCGAGATCACATTCGTCGCCCCGGCCGCCGCGGGTGAATCCGCGGGGAGCCAGCGCGCCAGCGTTGCAACGAGGCTGTCGGGCGCGAGCGGCTTGGCGAGGAACGCATCCATGCCCGCTTCGATGCAGCGCTGCCGGTGCAAGTCCGTGACGTCGGCAGTCAGGGCGATGATCGGGATTCGGACCCGGCCGCCCGCAGCGCGGCGGATCAGGGTCGTTGCCGTGCAGCCGTCCATCCCCGGCATTTGCACGTCCATGAGTACAGCATCGAACGCGCCCGACAGTGCCAAACGCACCGCGTCCTTGCCGTCGCTCACGACGCGGTAGGAACAGCCAGCGGCCTCCAGAAATCCTGTGATCACCTCGGCGTTGACGCTGTTGTCCTCGACCACCAGGACCCGGCCGGTGAGCCGCTCGATTCTGCCTGCGGCGGGCGGATTCTCGCCGCGGAGCACCGGTGCTGAGGGCTGCCAATTGAGTCCGCTGCGCAAGACGCTGGGAACGAGCGGCTTGAGCGCCGTGCGGGCCCCCGGGGCCCGCAGAGGCAGTTGCAAGGCCTCCAGCGCCTTCGACGCGCCCAGGAAGATGCAGCGCCGGGCGAGGTCCGCGTCGTGCCAGCGCTGCAGCAGGTGGCCCGCCACATCCGGACAACTCTCCACATCCACCAAGAGAACGGAATCCCGGGACGCGCTCAAGTATTCGACGGGCGAGCCCGCGCTGGTCGGCGTCACGGCGCCGCAGGAGATGCGCAGCAGTCCGGCCTGTCGCTCGAAGCCGTCGGCCAGCGCTGCGCTGCGCGACACGAGAAGCAACCTGCCACCAGCGCGGACCGGCTCGAGGCTGAGCGCTTCACCCAAGTCCATCGGCAGGCGGACCGTGAAGGTCGAGCCTGATCCAGGCACGCTGCGGACGACGATCTGGCCGCCCATCAGACTCAGCAGTTCCCTGCAGATCGTCAGGCCGAGGCCGGTGCCGCCGAATCGCCGAGTCGTCGACTCGTCACCCTGCGCAAACGGATCGAAGATTCGGTCCAGCACGTCCGCCGGCATCCCGATACCGGTGTCGCTCACCGAGATGCTCAAGACGACTCGATCCGCCGACCGCTCGACGACGTCGGCGATGATGGAGATCATGCCGGTCGAGGTGAACTTGAGGGCATTACCGACCAGGTTGGTCAGAATCTGACCCACCCTCAAGGCATCGCCGAGGACGTGCCGGTCTAGATCGGCAGCCGGGGCAACGATGATCTCGAGGCCCTTCTCGTCGGCGAGCGCCGCGAGCAGCTCGGCGGTTTCGCTCATGACGGCACAGAGATCGAACGGCTCGACATTCACTCCGAGCCGTCCGGCCTCGACTTTCGCGAGATCCAAGGTATCGTTGAGGATCTGCATGAGGTTGTTGGCGGACATCTTCAGGTTCGCTGCAAGCCGTTGCTGGCGCTCGTCGAGGTCGCTGCGCAACAGCAGCTCACCCATGCCGACGATGCCATTCATCGGGGTCCGGATCTCGTGGCTCATGCGCGCGAGAAATTCGCTCTTCGCGCGCGCCAGGCGTCCCAGCTCGAGATTGCTCGCCTGCAATTCGTTGGTTCGGGATTCGACCTTGGCCTCGAGGTACGCCGCCTGCGCGGCCGCCACGCGGAGTTTTCGCCTCTGCGACCACAGGTACCAACAGACGAGCAGCGCGATGGCGGCGAAATAGGCGATGTAGGCCGGCACCGAGCGCCAGGGTGCCGGTTGCACGGTGATGGGCAAACCGATGCTGCTGGAGTTCCAAGGACCGTCCGCCGTGGCGCCGCGGACCTGGAGCAGATAGTCGCCCGAATCGAGATTCGTGAAGGTCGCACGATGACCGGATCGGACCGGAATCCATCGATCCTCGAATCCCCGCAGACGATACTCGAGTCGATTCCGCTCCGGCATCGCGTAATCGAGCACGGCAAATTCGAAGGTGGCTACGTCATCGCGATAGCCGACCGTCAGCGCGGGCAAGGAGGCGATCGGGCCGCCCACTGCAATCGGCACCCCGCGCAGCTCGATCGCCGTGAGGGCAACGAGCGGTGGGACCACCGCTGCCGCTAGAATGCGCTCCGGATCGAACAGGTTGAATCCATGCGAACCGCCGAAGACCAGGCGTCCATCCGCCAGGCGGCAGTGCGCCCCGAAATGGAATTCCTCGCCCTGCAGTCCCTGGTCGCGATGAAACCGGCGCAGTTCGCTCGTCGTCGGGTCATACCGCATCAGTCCCTGATTGCCGCTCAGCCATAAGCCGCCGCGTGTGTCGCTGCGGATGCCATAAATGGTGTTGTCGGACAAATGCCAGCGGACCGAGTGATTCTTGAAGAACAGCTTGCGCGGCGCACGGGCGGACCCGACCACCTCGTCGAGACCGCCGCTTTCGCTGCCCACCCAGACCCTTCCGGAGCCGTCCACGTTCAGCGAATACACCGTGTCCGATGCCAGGCTCGTAAGATCGGAATCCGAGTG
>Ga0116229_10012678_pt1 | contig 12085 bp, 11 predicted proteins | sample S1TSphgellanicum_3_FD_87313 | JGI IMG/M metagenome (GOLD analysis project Ga0116229, IMG submission 87313) | Host-associated microbial communities from peat moss isolated from Minnesota, USA - S1T2_Fc - Sphagnum magellanicum MG | ecosystem: Host-associated > Plants > Peat moss > Unclassified...
AAGAAAGATGGTTTGAGTTGTGTAGTGACCAGAGAAAAGACTTTGCTTTCCCTGATTTCAAAATCCTAACAGGGAGTTAAATTAATATTAGTAAATCTGGCAACAATAATGAAAATAAATATTGGAATACTGGCTAACAAAGAGTCTTGAGTAGACAGGCATGTCTATTTTTACAATCCGATAAATTCTGAGATAGGATCAATGATTAATCAGCAGAATAGACAGACTATTCTAACTAAAAATGAGGAGAGCAATGATGGATATGTTGACATAAATATGGAGTTACCAGTTTGGGAAAGCAGGTGATAAAGGCTCAAATACAAACAACAGAAAAGACATAACTATTGGCTGATAATCTTCTGGTTTCAGACTAATTGTAACTACAAATACTCTTTGTAAATTCATTAGTGAGTGCAAGTAAATTTGCTAGATGTATGATATTCTTGATTTATGGGGAATCGCAAGGCGTGCATCCCAGTTTTGCAAAAAAATGATCAGTAGTGTGAGCCGGAAAGCTCACGTGGACTATAAGCGAGCAAGATGCTCGCACTACGAATTTACGAAAATGGGATGCACCCATCGCAAGCTCTAAACCCGGATTTCTCACAAGGATTTAAACGACTTACCCAAAATGCTTATGTCACTTAGACTTGAGAGAAAATATCCCCTCAACGGACTGTCATGATTGACACTGCGTCTAAAACGCTCAAACTATAAGCGGGACTTAGGTTTTGGTAATAGCGTAGCGATCGCTTGTGAGAAATGCGGGTAAAGCACAGTAATGGTTTAGATCTGTGGATAAGCTATTAAATGAGCAGCGCAAATTCATAGCGGTTGATAAATAAACCAAAGCAGAAAAAAGTACGTAAGCTTCCTACCACCATTTGAGAAATCGGCGTTCTGAAGCACGCCAACATTTTTCCACTTCATTGAAGGAGTAGAACTTATCATGTTGACTGAAGAAGTGTTAGTGCAAAAATTTATCACTATAGTCGAGGAGTACTGTCCCCAACTCGGCGAGTTGCTCCAATACTGCCACGTCGAACTCGTAAATTCGTACTGGGGATTGCCCCCAAAACTTATTCAACATTTTGTTGTGTATTATCCCAACCTCTTGTCTATCTCGATCAATGCCTACAAAGACACTCTCAGAGCGGTTGCCAAAAATTTGGGGATATCAAATGCTGTTTGCATGAATGCGACACGCATTATCCGCGATCCCGCCTCAACATTAAAGCAAAGAAACCCCGTCTTGTGGTTGGAACTCCATTGGGTGGCGGTGCCAACCAAAAAATGCAATTCGCACGTAGATCAGGACTTACTAAACTCGGACTAAAAATAGCGTTCTTGTAAGCTGTGATGCAAGATCTGAGCCTTTAACTAGCGGCTTACGCCACTAGCAACATAGGAAAGATGCACATTTTTTTCACTTTCTGAAAGCCTTGCTGTATAAGGGTTATAAAATGTGCATCTTAAGAGCGTTTGTGAGTACCTGACTGATGGCTTGAGAATTGGAGCATTTTCTCTTGGTGACGACCTACTTGCTTTGCAGGTTACGAAAAGGTGATCGCCAATTAGTATCCAAAAAGGCAAATATATTGGCTGAATGTACGCTATACTTGCAGCAGATGAGCGAAATAGATAGTTTATCTTCTCGTTGGGAACGATGCTTTTCGCATCGAAATGATTCTAGCTGATGGTGTGGGATGTACTTTTCAAATCTGTAACCTGAGGAACATAATTCCCTTTGTGCAGGAAGCTTTAACTGTCAGGATGCCTCAAGTAAATCAAAATCACACAACAAATTAGCTGATCATGAATCATAACTTCACCATGAACAAACATCCCATTCAGATCAATGATACGACCTTGCGAGATGGCGAACAGGCAGCAGGTGTAGTTTTCAACGTTGAGGAAAAAATTGCGATCGCCACTTTTCTTGATACCATTGGTGTTCAGGAACTGGAAATTGGCATTCCGGCAATGGGGCACGAAGAAGCAGAGTCGATCCGGATCATTGCCAATCTGGGATTAAACGCCAAATTACTTGGTTGGAACCGTGCTAACTTGTCCGATATTCAGGCATCTATAGATTGTGGTTTGCAGCGGGTGCATGTTTCCGTTCCCGTCTCCGATATTCAGATTGCCGCCAAGTTTCGGGGTCAGCGACAGTTGATGCTAGACCGACTGCGGGATGCAATTAATTTTGCCTGCGATCGCGGTTTATCTGTCTCTGTTGGCGGAGAAGATTCCTCTAGAGCCGATGCATCTTTTCTATTGGATGTAGTTCTCTCGGCTCAAGAATGGGGAGCTTTCCGGTTTCGGTTCTGTGACACTGTAGGAATTCTTGATCCTCTGACCACTTATAGCAAAGTTCGCTCCATTGTTCATCATCTATCCATTCCCGTTGAAATGCACACGCACGATGACTTAGGACTGGCAATGGCAAACTCGCTGGCTGGGATTGAAGCCGGAGCGACATCAGTCAACACCACGGTAAACGGGATAGGTGAACGGGCAGGCAATGTGCCGCTCGAAGAAGTCGTGATGGCATTGAAACAGATCTACGGCATCGAAATGGGCATTGATACAAAACGGCTGCTGGAACTATCACGGTTAGTTGCCAAAGCTGCTAACTATTCGGTTCCTCCCTGGAAAGCAATCGTGGGTGAAAATACTTTCGCACACGAATCGGGCATTCATGGTCACGGTGTGCTGCAAAATCCGAATACTTACGAACCGTTTGCGCCAGAAGATGTTGGTCGGGAACGTCGTTTAGTCGTCGGAAAACATTCTGGTCGGCATCTGGTACTCAGTGTGCTGCAACAACATGGAATCACGCTCAGTCAGCTACAAATTCAATCAGTGCTGGATGCTGTGCGGCATCAGTCAGTAAAAATCAAGCGCAGTCTCACGGTTGAAGAACTCTTGAGTTTAGTTCCTCAAGGGTGAACGCACAACACCTACAAAATTCAAAGGTTGCAATGTGCTTTTACTCATGAAAAGGTAAGTACATTAGCTTGTTCGTTTCAGGCGGTTTGACCACAAAAGACTTGAATCAAAAGTGAAGTTGGTTAGGAACGTATGACAATTCTGTCTCAGTTTGGCGTAGGCGCAGCCCGCCGTAGGCATCGCGATTATACCAACTGCTGCTACAATATTGCCAAAATAATTGGTAATTAGTCATGCCGAGAAAACAGCAAGGATGGATCACCTTTCAATGCTCTACAGAAGAACTACAATTTCTGGAGCTGTATTGCCAGAGATTTCAACGCACTAAAACTGATGTGCTGCGCTCTCTAATACGTAGCCTTGAGCCACAATTACTAAAAAACCGAGGAGACAGTTTGATGTTGGGCAGCCAGAACTCAAACTATTTTGAGTTGTCTGGCACTCAAACAAACTCGCAACAGGAAAGTTGATAGTCCCTCTGAAATTGTAAAAAAGCGTTGAAATTCAAAAGTTAACTATGACTAATCCTACAGAGCTATTGCGATCGCGCTACGGTGAAATTCCCTTCAATTACGAAATTGACTGGAACGACTCTCTTGAAATACTGCTATCTCACCGTTCAGTTCGGTCTTATCTATCTGACCCTCTACCGCCAGGAACTCTAGAGTGGCTGGTTGCAGCTGCTCAATCTGCTGCTAGTTCAGCTAACATGCAAACCTGGAGTGTGGTAGCGATTGAAGATCAAGAGCGTAAAGCAGAATTATGCAAGCTGGCTAATAACCAAGCATGCGTTAACCAGGCTCCCGTATTTTTAGTTTGGTTAGCAGATTTAGGTCGTTTGGCTCATATTGCTGACAGTCGAGGACTACCTCATGTTGCTTTGGAATACATAGAACTGTTGGTCAAAGCAATAGTTGATGCCTCAGTGGCTGCGCAGAATGCGACTCTAGCTGCTGAGTCAATTGGTTTGGGAACAGTATATATTGGCGCAATCCGCAAAAACACGCAAGAGGTAGCAACACTACTAAATCTGCCACCTTTTGTGTTCCCTGTATTTGGATTGTGTGTAGGTTATCCCAATCCTGAGGTACAAGCAGCTATTAAGCCACGTCTACCCCAGCCGGCTGTACTGCACCGGGAAACCTATAAATTGGCAGAGCAAGAGGAGGCGATCGCTCACTACAACGACATCATGAAAGAATTTTATACTGAACAAAAGATGAATGTCGCTGGTGATTGGTCGGAACATTCCGCCGAGCGGATCGCCACTTTAGACTATTTAAAAGGATGCAAGTACCTGCGTGAAACTCTAAACAACTTCGGCTTCAAGTTACTCTAAAAAGGGTAGTAGTAGGGTGTGTTAGCGATAGCGTAACGCACCATTCTCAAGGTGCGTTACGGTGTTCCACAATCGCGCACCCTCCGAACTGCTAATTTTAACTAGAGAGATTTTCTCTTAACAGTTAACGGCTATAGTAATCCTATTTCAGTTGTGAAAATTCCAGAAATACATGTAGGGTGGGCACTGCCGACCAAAACCCAGATATAGTGGGCAGTGCCCACCCTACAAAACTTAAAATTTTTCACAACTCATTTAGGACTGCTATATAACAGTTAACTGTTAAATTAACCTACAAAACTGAAAGGATCTCACAACAATGGATAACTTATCTACCAAAGACCTCAACAGACTACGTTCTCAGAGCAAAATAATTACTAACAGAGTTGAGATTTTCATAGAGACTTACTTATCAGAGGTTTCTCATGATGAGAATCTGAGCAATGAAGCCTTACAAGACATCATTAATGCTGCGAATAACTTAACAGCCGCAATCTCGAAGCTGATGAAAATTCCAAGTAACCTTACATAACTCTAACTATGCTTAAGAATCTTCCGCCTCTGAATAACCACAATTTACCGTATCCCGATACGATGCATCCCATTGTTGTCCATTTTGTGATTGCGATGGTGTTATTTGCCTTCTTGTGTGATGTCATCGGATACTTTACCCGTAACCATCGTCTTTTTGAGGTGAGTTGGTGGAATATGTTTTTCGCTACAATCTCCATCTTCATCGCCATCATTTTTGGTCAATTTGAAGCAGGTTTGGCAGAACCATATGATGCAGCTCAACCAGTGCTAAATTTACATACACTCCTTGGCTGGTCACTTTCAGCAATTCTTGCAGCTATCACGGCTTGGCGTTATGTGATTCGTTCCCGCACTCCACAAAAGATATCAGTTTATTACTTAGCAGCAGGTCTGCTTTTGACTGTTTTGGTAGGCACACAGGTGTATTTCGGAGATCAACTGGTTTGGGTATATGGGCTACACACTGTGCCAGTGATTGAAGCTATGAAGGAAAGGTTGCTGCAATGAACCCTGAAGTTATTGACCAATTGAAAACTCAGCTTGGAGCAAATGGGTTACCCTACGCCATACCCATTCACCCAAATCTAGTACATCTCACTCTGGGTTTGTTCATCCTTGGTATTGCCTTTGATATCATAGGTGCGCTGTTCTTCCTACAAAAACCAATCTTCAAGTTTTTGGCAATTTCTGCCACTCGTTCTAACTTCTTTGATGTTGGCTGGTACAATACTTTAGCTTCAGCAATCATTACATTTTTTACGGTGGCAGCAGGTTTTTACGAAATGATGTTGGCAGAACCATCCACTGGGGTAAAGAGTGCCTGGGGATTGCAAGCAATGGAAACAATGCTTTGGCATGGTGTGGGTGGTGTATTTCTTTTAGCGCTGATTGTTGGTATGACTATTTGGAGAGGATTCCAACGCTATATTTGGCGTAAAGATTACAATCAACAAGTGCAGTGGACCTATTTACTTTCCGGGCTATTCATCATGCTCCTCATGTACGTACACGGTACATTAGGAGCGCACCTAGCTGCTGAATTTGGGGTTCATAATACCGCTGATATGTTGTTGCGATTGGGCAAGAACCCCAACTTACTGCTGAATTAATCAATGTGAAAAATTTTAAGTAGGGTGGGCACTGCCCACCAAAACCTTTAGCGCTCTTAACAGCAACAAACCATTTTGGGTTTATTTCCGCCCACTTACTTACGGGTATTGCACCAAAACCCGGATGTGGTGGGCAATGCCCACCCTACGTGTATTTCAAAAATCAAATAGGAATCCTATAACAACTAACCAATTTGTGACGATGAAAATCCGAAATATTTTGCTCTTGAGTGCGATCGCGATCGCCTTAACTGCTGTCAGTCTCTGGATAGGGCATCTAGCATATTTCTGGCTACCTCCTCAAGCAGCAGCAGAATCGCAACTCTTCGATGAATTGTTTAGTTTCTTAGTAACGCTGGGGACATTTATCTTCCTTGGAGTCATAGGAACACTCATGTATTCAGTGATTTTCCATCGAGCAGGGAAGTATGATACTAGCGATGGTCCCCCCATTGAAGGGAATCTAACACTAGAAATTGTCTGGACGGCAATTCCTGTATTGCTAGTGTTTTGGATTGCAGGCTACAGCTACCAAGTCTACGAACAAATGGGGATTCAAGGACCAATGGAAGCTATTCATATGCATATTCCAATGGGAATGAAATCGGCAAATGCTGCACCGATGAAAGAGGACGCACAAACAATTTCTCTTTCCACCTCCTCAACTTTGCCAGTTGAAGACATTGAAGTCAATGCCAAACAGTGGGCCTGGGTTTTTCGCTATCCACAAACAGGAGTTACCAGCACCGAACTGCATCTACCCGTCAATTATCGCATCCGTTTAGCGATGAAGTCAGAGGATGTTCTTCATGGTTTTTATGTTCCTGCTTTCCGAGTCAAGCAAGACATTATCCCCAAGCGCAACATTGACTTTGAATTCACCCCGATTCGCATTGGCAAATATCGATTGACCGATTCTGAATTCAGCGGCACTTACTTTGCAACAATGCAGGCAGATGTTGTTGTTGAGTCTTCTGAAGATTATAAAAAATGGCTTGCAGAAGCAGCAACCCGTAAACCATGCACTGCAAAAAACCAAGCTGCTTCCGAATATGCTCAAGAATCAAAAAAGTTAATCAAAGGCTGGGTTACGGTAGCACCTGCACAACCTCCCGTAGTCAATTACAGCAATTAGTTGGTGGTTAGTAGATATTAACTAACAAATGATAAATGACCCAGGACAAATGACAATGACAAATATTTCCGTCAAAGACATTAGCAATACAAGTAAAACACCCGAATACCACCCTGCAACAGACTGGAAGCGATACTTTAGCTTCAGCACAGACCACAAAGTCATAGGTATTCAGTATATTGTTACGGCTTTCATTCTCTTTTTAGTAGGTGGCATATTTGCAATGATCCTTCGTGGGGAATTGATTACCCCAGAATCAGACCTCGTTGACCGTAGTGTCTATAACGCCTTGTTCACCATGCACGGCACCGTGATGCTGTTCGGATGGACATTTCCTATACTTACAGGTTTTGCTAACTATCTTGTGCCTTTGATGATTGGGGCGCGAGATATGGCGTTTCCTAGACTTAACGCTGTTGCCTTCTGGATGATCCCAATCGCTGCGCTGTTGTTGATGGCAAGCTTTTTTGTACCAGGTGGTCCAGCGCAAGCAGGTTGGTGGTCATACCCTCCAGTCAGTCTGCAAAACCCGACAGGAAACTTAATCAATGGTCAAGTTATCTGGCTTCTAGCAGTGGCGATATCGGGTGTGTCCTCAATTATGGGAGCGATCAACTTTGTCACCACGATTGTCAAGATGCGGGCACCAGGTATGACATTCTTCCGTATGCCCATCTTTGTTTGGAACGTGATGAGTGCTCAAATTATCCAACTGTTTGGACTACCTGTCTTGACCGCAGGTGCAGTCATGCTTTTACTCGACTTAACAGTTGGAACTAGCTTTTTTGACCCCGCCAAGGGAGGCGATCCAGTCCTCTTCCAACACTTTTTCTGGTTCTACTCCCACCCTGCTGTTTACGTGATTATTCTGCCAGTCTTCGGAATCTTTTCAGAAATATTCCCCGTTTTTGCTCGCAAACCTTTGTTTGGCTATAAAATTGTCGCCATTTCATCACTTCTTATTGCTGGAGTCAGCGCTATAGTTTGGGTACACCATCTGTACGTTAGCGGTACTCCAGCTTGGATGCGGCTGTTTTTCATGCTGACGACAATGTTCGTTTCTGTGCCCACTGGCATTAAAGTGTTTGCCTGGACTGCAACTATTTGGGGCGGCAAGCTGCGGTTTGATACACCAATGCTGTTTGCACTAGGTGCATTAATATTGTTTGTGTTTGCAGGGATCACTGGCATCACACTCTCCTCTGTTCCGATTGATGTCCACGTTAACAACACCTACTATGTCGTGGGTCACTTCCACTATGTTCTGTACGGCACAGTGACGATGGGGATGTTTGCTGCTATTTACTTCTGGTTCCCCAAGATGACTGGACGCATGTACTACGAAGGCTTAGGCAAATTGCACTTTTGGCTGTCGTTCATTGGAGCCAATCTCAACTTCTTTCCAATGCACCCACTAGGATTGCAAGGTATGTTGCGTCGAGTCTCTTCTTACGCCCCAGAGTATGAAATGTGGAACATTATTGCTAGCATCGGAGCATTTATGCTAGGTGTATCCATTTTGCCCTTCATCCTTAATATGATTGGTTCTTGGATGAATGACAAGCCAGCACCGAAGAATCCTTGGCGAGCAATCGGACTTGAGTGGCTAGTTTCTTCACCACCTCCCGTAGAGAACTTTGAGGAAATTCCCGTTGTTGTAGGTGAACCTTACGGCTACGGTAAATCTGAAGCATTGGTAGAGAATCGTTAGTTGTTGTTTGTTAGTCGTTGGTTGTCAAAAATAGCTACTACAACTACTAACAACTACCAACTAACAACTAACTTATAAAGGAGAATTCATCAAATGGACAGTTCCATCACTTCAGAAGAGTTACACAGTTCCAGACACGAGCATACTCACGATGAAGAAGGCAACAAAATGTTTGGCTTCATTGTGTTTTTGCTTTCAGAAACATTTATTTTCCTCGGTTTTTTTACAGGATATATTGTCTACAAAACCACAAATCCTGACTGGTTACCTCCTGGTGTTTCAGGACTGGAAATTAAAGATCCTGCAATTAACACGGTGGTTCTTGTTTCCAGTAGCTTGGTTATATACTTGGCAGAACGCGCCCTTTTACGCCACGACTTGATGAAATTTCGTCAGTTTCTTTTGCTTTCGATCGCAATGGGAACTTATTTTTTAGTAGGACAAGCGATCGAGTGGAGCCACCTTTCCTTTGGCTTTACTACAGGAGTCTTTGGAGGGATGTTCTACTTACTGACAGGCTTCCACGGGTTGCACGTTCTTACCGGCATTTTGTTGCAGATAATTGTTTTTGGTCGCTCTTTCATTCCTGGTAACTACGACACAGGTCATTTTGGTATAAATGCAACCTCTCTGTTCTGGCACTTTGTTGATGTCATTTGGATTGTTTTGTTTTTTCTAATCTACATTTGGCAATGAAACAGAATTAGGGAAATCCTTACTTTCCCAATAAGTTAAAAAGTAAAAAGAGAATCCCCATAAATAAATTTAGGGGCATCAAAGCAATTTGATTACTCTTTCTTTTTACTTTTTACTTTTTACTTTTGCCTTGTTCAGTGATTCAAAGGAAATACATATCTTAAAGTGATGGAATGATATGATTATAAACGATCAACACTATGACCTGATTATTGTCGGTACTGGGGCAGGTGGGGGCACGTTGGCTTACAAACTTGCACCCACAGGTAAAAGAATTCTCATTCTCGAACGTGGGGATTTCTTGCCTAAAGAAAATGAAAATTGGAGTGCAACTGAGGTTTTCCAAAAAGAACGCTATCACACTCACCAACAGTGGTATGACCAAGCTGGAGAGTCTTTTCGTCCTCAAACTAATTACTGGGTCGGTGGCAATACTAAAGTATATGGTGCTGCTTTGCTGCGGATGAGAGAAAGGGATTTTGAAGAAGTCAAACACGAAGATGGTATTTCGACCGAGTGGTCCCTCAAATACAAAGACTTTGAACCTTATTACACCGAAGCAGAAAAACTCTACCACGTCCACGGCAGACAAGGAAATGACCCAACTGAGCCTCCTCGCAGTCAAGAGTATCCATTACCTGCGGTGGGTCATGAAACCCGCATGCAAGAAATTTGTGATGCTATTTCCCAGCAGGGGTTACATCCAGCTTATTTGCCTTTAGGGTTGAAGCTTAGTCAAAGGGATGATAATCAGAACGATTGTATCCGTTGCAAAACTTGTGATGGTTTTCCTTGTCATGTTGATGGTAAAGCCGATGCTGAAGTCGTAGGAATTTCCCCCTCTCTAACATTTCCTAACGTCACGCTAAAAACCAATGCTAAAGTGGTGCGGTTGCACACAAGCCCTTCCGGTGGAGAAGTTAAAGCCGTCGAAGCAGAAATTGGCGGACAATCTCATTTCTTTTTCAGCGATATTGTTGTACTTGCTTGCGGTGCTATCAACTCAGCAGCGTTGTTGTTGAGTTCTGCAAATGGCTTGCATCCTAACGGACTTGCTAATAGTTCTGACTTAGTAGGACGCAATTTTATGAAACATCTCATAACAGCAGTGGTGCAACTAAGTCCTGTACCTAACCCTGCTATCTTTCAAAAGACGATTTGCGTTAACGATTTCTACTGGGGAGAACTTGGTTTTGATTATCCGATGGGTCACATCCAGAATACAGGTAACATTCTGGAGGACATGATACCTACTGAAGCACCGCCTCTTTTGGCTTTCTTAGCAAAACTCATGCCAGGATTCGGACTGAAGCAATTGGCGGAACATGCTACCGGTTGGTGGGTGCAGACAGAAGATTTGCCCGATCCCAATAATAGAGTCCGTGTAGAGGGTTCTAAACTGTATGTTGATTACAATCCCAATAACCTTGAGGCGCACGATCGCTTGATTCATCGCTGGACAGATGTGCTAAAAGTTGTAGACAGAATGACAACAAATACAGTCTTTCCAAGAGGCATTTATCCTTACAGCAATACACCTATTCGAGTAGTCGCGAATCAAAGTGGGACTTGCCGCTTTGGAGAAGATCCAAAAACTTCCGTTCTCGATCTCAACTGCCGCACCCATGATGTAGATAATCTTTACATTGTGGATAGTAGCTTTTTCCCCTCGAGTTCTGCCGTCAGTCCTGCCTTGACAATCATTGCCAATGCTTTGCGAGTTGGGGAACACTTAATTGAACGATTGAACAAGAGTTGAGACTTTCTCCTTCCCAAAGCTGAGCAAGAGTTGTAGGGACGCAAGGCATTGCGCCCTTACAAACGGTGTGGTTCATTTATGTGATTTATTATGGAGATCGAGGATTATAGACCATCCGAAAATGCCACACAAAACCGGCTGATTACAGAGTTTAAAAATCGTTTTCAGCGAGATAGAATTGTACGTTATCTGGAATTTTTTCAAGACTTCATCATTATTTCTCTGTGCCTAGGTCTATTTTGTGTGATGCTCATCCGCCTAGTAGATATGTTCTCCTCTTTTTTGCATCCACTAGATTTACGGCAAGTAACATCCGACATCCTGTTTATTTTAATTTTAGTAGAGTTGTTTCGCCTGTTAATTGACTACCTACAAGCACAAAGTATATCCGTAGGAGCAGCAGTAGAAATTACTATTGTTTCTGCCTTACGAGAAGTGATTCTACGTGGTGTTCTCGAAATTGCCCGTGACCAAATTTTTGGCATCTCTGTATTTTTAGTAGTTTTGGCGGGAATTCTTGTGGCTTTACCGTGGATGTCTCGTTTTTTTGAACAGATCAGAGTCACTAATAGCGAAGTAGCAAAATAAACAAAGGCTTTGAAGGTATGATAACCAAGCCCTTCGGGGCGGGAACTCTTAACAGAAATAGGGGTGGATCACAAGCCTCTAAATTTATGATGTTGTTATTAGTGAGGGATCGCACGCCCTCAAAGAGCCTAGGAAACAGTGAACCCAGGTTTCTGGACTTTCATAACTCCTGCACTGACTGCTCTATACGACCAAACTAATCATTTGCTTCAGAACCTGCATAACTTCGTATTGCTTACGATGCGACTAACAATATATCCAA
>Ga0116229_10012680_pt1 | contig 12084 bp, 14 predicted proteins | sample S1TSphgellanicum_3_FD_87313 | JGI IMG/M metagenome (GOLD analysis project Ga0116229, IMG submission 87313) | Host-associated microbial communities from peat moss isolated from Minnesota, USA - S1T2_Fc - Sphagnum magellanicum MG | ecosystem: Host-associated > Plants > Peat moss > Unclassified...
GGGGGCTGAGGCACAAAAAACCCGTCCTTACTTGATTGTGCAAAATGACATTATGAATCAGTATGGACTGCTAACAATTGTGATGCCATTTCGACCGGGAAGTAAACAAGCTCCCTATGTTGTTAATGTTAAAGCTACTCCTACAAATGGATTAGACCAAGACCGTTTTATTGATGTTGGACAAATTCGTGCGGTAGATCATCGTCGTGTCCTGGATTTAGTTGGAGTTTTGGAGGAAGAATACTGGGAACTTATTCCTACAGCTTTAAATGTAATTTTAGGGTTTGTGTGACTGGAACTCCATTCATTAATACTTAATCGCAGCAGATTGTGGAGAATAATGATGAATCGTAAGCACATCGATATAAAGTGGATCGAAATTCAGTTTCATCTTTGGCGGCTCACAGATGAGGAATATCGTCAGCTTCGCAGCAGTAGCTTACCTATTAAAGATGATGGGTTTTCTCTGCTGGAATTAATGCTATATGAACGCTATAAACCCAATCGCCTAACATTACCCAAAGCGTTTTTGACACTGGAACATCTGTTTGGTAAAACCTCTAATTTTTTTGATGATTGGAAAGGTTCTTTCAGTTTTCCATTGCTGCTATTAGTCCAGAAACCTCTAGAGCATTTTTTCTATTTAATGAAGATTTATGATCATCGTGGATCTCTGTGCTACCCTCTCTATCGAATTTTATAAAATGGTGTTGGTAACTATGATATCAACGTTTATCATGAACCTTTTGAGCTTGAATTTTTTCGGGAAGATATTAATGACTTTATCAGCTACTTATACAAGTATTTAGTCAGTATCTCTAAGAAGGTTTGTCAACTGCCAATTCAGCCGTTTTTGAAGCACATTGACTCTAACCATATTCTTTATGGATATCGAAATGGGGAGTTCTTTGAAGAGCAAATTGATTCAGATAGAGTGGCATGAATTTATTGATAAAACCTTTGGTTGTTTTGCAGATGACCCAATCGTTAGATATCCTCAAGGTACCCTGGGATGAGAGAGGAGTTTTTGTGCGTCGGCAACTACGCGATCGCCCCAAAGATTTTGTTTGAGAAAATTGAGATCAACCCATCTTTTATCCAGACGCAAAATGGCTTGTGCCATGTTTAAACCCTTTTGCCCCTCTCATTTGTCGTAGCTTTTCATTCATCACCAAAAGGATTTTCTAACTTGAATTCTGCAATACCATGAAAATCATGAACATTGCGAGTTACCAAAACTGCTTCTTGGCATATAGCCGTTGCAGCAATCACAGCATCTGGTAACTTGATTTTGTGTTTCCGCTTTAAAGCAATTGTCCGATCCTCTACTTTCCTAGAAATCGGAATCGAATCAAACTGACTCAATAAATCTTCAATAACCTCTGCCTCTTCACCAGACAAATCAGAAAAACAAAGTAGTTCAATTCGTACAATCGGCGATATCACAACGTAATTCTTTTTAAGAAAAGCATCCGAGAACAATTCAGAAACAGTCTCATCTCCCGCCAAATAGTAAATAAAAATATTCGTATCGTAGAGATAGTTTATTCCCATTCCTCACGCACCACATCTAGATGAGCCAACATTGCCTCTTTCTGATGCTGAAGAATACCCTTAGCCTTCTTCACCTTTCCATAATCCCGTTGCAATGATACTAGAACAGAGTCCGGTAAATCGAGTACAATCGACTCCTCGTCTTGAGAAACAAGATAACGCTTAGGAATAGTCACTAATGGCATAACCACCACTCAGTCATATTTACTTCATAGACCCATTATTACTTGAATCTGGGAAGTCTGTTGCTGATTTTGTCCTTTTGTGAGAATACCTGCTTGATGAGGAATGAGTTGAGCTAAGGTTTGAATCGGAACGGCAAAACTAAATTGTTTGAGGCGCTGAAGTTGCTGTGTACTGGGGTGAGAACCATCCTGATAAATATAAGCATCATTGTTGAGTGGTTTATTTGCTTCTTGAGTATCAGCGAACACCTGTTTATCGTTGTCAGGGCAAACGCATCTTGTCAATAAGAACACCTCAATCTCAATAAAGCCTCCACTAATCGCATTAACGGCTGTTTATTGATAATGATTTGGGCGATCGCTTTGACCCTCAGAAAATCACTCAACCGATAAAGTCTGATTCTTGCGTTTATGCATTAACCAAGGTTTTTGTCAAGACTAATTTAGATGCGTTTGCCCTGTTATCGTTGTTTAATCTATCATAAGGAATATTGATGCCCAATTCCCGTTTAGGTAACACAAAGCGGTAGTATTAACGATGCATATGCTTTGTACTATACGTGAGGTGGTTAAGATAGAGAGAGAAAATACAGAAGCATTGGTTCGCATATACCTAACTCTTCAGCAACTCATTGAAGACTTGTATACACAAGCAGACAATGCAGCGGCAGCAAGAAATTATAATGATGCTAGTGTACTCACTGGTCAAGCAGAAGTACTCTACCATGTAGCAGAGAACTTAGAGATAGTTATTTCGGAGCATGAGGAATAATTATGGACTTAGAATCCCAAATTAGACTAGAATCAAGCCAAGCAGCTAGGTTAAGCCAAGAGGCTAATCGCGCCTTTGCTGCAAAGAATTTTGCTCAAGGAAAGGCATTAATGAAGCAAGCAGTGGAAGCAGGGCAAAGATGCCAAAGCTTAATCCAGCAGTACAACCAAGGTAATACAACTGTTACTAGCTAGGCACGTAAGTTCTCAGATCCATGACTTACGCAAAAATTGCCACAAAGCTTAATTTATCGAACCGCCGTAACAGCTTCTTTAAAAGAAAAGATATCACAATAAAGACAGTCCCTGACTAATCCTGCTGGGCTAATACCTGCTGGGAAAGCCAAAGCAATTGCTTATCTTTTATGCCAAATTTCATTAATCCGTTGACGGTTTGCATGAGGTAATCAGCACAAGACCCAAGCTCTCCAGATGCTGTGGCAATACTGTTAATTATTGTTTCCTTTGAAATCTTACCAGTATAGGCACGATGCTGGCGGTTGATGACAAAAGTAATCGCTGGCAATTGTTGAATACCGTCAAACACTCCCACCCAACGAGGGATATAAGAACCGACTACCATCTCTCGTCGCCAAAGCAGTGGTAGTTCCGACGATACATCAGCAGCAGCTATTCGGTAGGCAATACCTTGACAACTACCACCACTATCTAAACCTAATACTAATCCTCGATTTTCTGGTGTGCCTCGACCTTGTGGTATCCACAGGCAAAAACGGCGATGCCAACCGTAAATTGTTCCAATGCGCTGTTCTGCAAATTTAAAAATTGGGTTCCAAATGAGCGAACCATATGCAAACAACCAAACATCAGAATTTGGCTTTTGTTGCCGAAGTGTTTGGCTGAGTGATTCTTGTAACTGAGCTTCACTTAATATTACACCAGTACCAGACTGTAGGATGGTCTGTTGCAGGCGTCTAGATTCCAGATCAGAACGTGTTAGTGACAAAATATATAGTCTCTTAAATGTACTCAACCCTCAATCATATTACGATTCTCCTGGACGTAGCTGTTACGGAATCAAACAGACAACACCAATGCCAGTAACGCGAATGAATATGCAATTGTTTGAGTTAAGATGTGAAATGAGACGAGCAATAAAAAAGCGATCGCTATGGTCTGAATTACCAAAGGCATAATTATATCATGATTCTGCACGCGCTTTCAGATTTCATAGACTGCAATTGTGCGGTAAACGACTCATCTCCAAGCTATTGGTATGAAGGACGTTGTCCTCAAAGTGGCAAGGTAGTGAGACTGCCCCGCACACCCTTGGCAGAAGCGATCGCCTACGGTTTAATGCGATACCTTGCTACCAATGACGGCTATGACGTTGAGGGCAAGATGTATGGGGTATTGCTAGTTGAATTGCCGACTGGCGAACAACGAATACTCAAAGCTTTCTCCGGGCTGCTTAATGGTCGCAGCGTGGTTGAGGGCTGGGTGTCGCCAATTCCAGGACGAGACCAAGTGGCATTAGAGGAAGCTCGCACATTAGCTGAATTGGACGCAATCAAGCAGGAACTTATTACCCTCAAGCAACTTCCAGAACGTCAGCAGTACGAAACGCACAAGAGCGAGTTTGATCTACGCCTGCAAATTTTGAGCGATCGCCATCAAGATTGCAAACATCAACGTCATGAAAAACGTCAGATATTCTGTGAAACGCTCACAGGAGTTGCACTCACTGTTGCCCTGGAACAACTTGATGAAGAAAGTCGTCGGGACGGAATTGAGCGACGGCAAATCAAACGCCAACGAGATGAAGCATTGCAACCGCTGAGACAGTTCATTGAAGCAGCAGATAAGCGGATTCACGAACTGAAAGGGCGGCGTAAAGAACTGTCTCGCCAACTCCAGGCTGAGATGCACGCTGCTTACTCCCTCACGAATTTTTCCGGCAAATCGCTACCGTTGCAGCAGTTGATACCGGGAGGATTGCCCACTGGCACAGGAGACTGTTGTGCCCCAAAGCTCCTCCACTATGCGGCGACACATAGTCTAAAACCATTGGCAATGGCGGAGTTTTGGTGGGGACCGTTCTCCACAAATCACGATAAACTCCAAGGAGAATTCTATGGGGCTTGTGAGTCTCGCTGTCAGCCATTGATGGGGTTTTTGCTATCGGGATTACCTAACCCAGATCTAGAGACAAAGCATGACAAATCTCTACACCTTTGCCAACAGGAAAAAACGCTACCCATTCTTTATGAAGACGAATGGTTGATTGTTGTGAATAAACCCGCAGGACTCCTATCGGTTCCGGGTCGTTATCGCGATCGCCAAGATAGCGTCCTTAGTCGCTTGCGTCATCTGTTGCCAAATAGCATCGGGCTTACTGCCGTGCATCGCTTGGATCAGGAAACATCTGGTATTCTTCTACTAGCTCGCGATCTACAAACCTATCGCCAACTGAGTCGGCAGTTTCAGCAACGGCAGGTTCGTAAGGTTTATGAAGCCGTGATTTCCGGTTCGGTAACATCTGACCAAGGCGTGATTGAACTGCCTCTGTGGGGAGATCCTCAGAATCGCCCCTATCAGCAAGTCGATTGGCAGTACGGAAAACCTAGCTTGACTCGTTTCCAGGTTATAGCGAAAGAGGGTAACTACACTCGCTTAGAGTTTATACCGCTCACGGGGCGCACCCATCAGTTGAGAGTTCATGCTGCTGATTCGAGAGGACTTGGTATACCTATCTTAGGCGATCGCCTCTATGGATGTCATGCCGTTACCAGTCGGTTATATCTACATGCCAGAGAACTTCGCTTTGAGCATCCACACTTAGGAGAATCCCTTCACATACAGGCAAAAATGCCATTTTGACTGAATAATTCGTAATTCGTAATGACGCTCGCAGACTTGCTCTAAGCGAAGCTATGCCGTTGGCGAAGCCTCTCGTAGAGAAGGCTTTACACTACGCTAACGTCATGAATAAATTCAGGGTACAAGCCCCGTACAGGTGCGTGCAGGGTGGGGAGAGGAAGAAAGTAAGAGCCACAATCACATAAAAATTTTGTATCAATTACTTCTTTTGGTTAGTTGTCATTTTGTTCTATAGTAAGCAGTGATCAACAATTACATTCAATAAATTTAGGTAAAAATGCACCTGGCTATCCGGCGTCGGAGCAGCATTACAGCATCCGCAACTAATCCTCAACCAAGTGTTTTCAAGCATAAAGGCGGTAGGTGCGGGGCGCGATCTGAAGAAATGCTTCTCACCGCGCTCCCGGAATCATCCAAGGAAAGACATAGGCTTGCAACATAGTAATCATCCCCATAATGCAAACTAGGCTGAGGGAGTGCCAAAAGACAAATCGCAAAATCGCCCCTTCTTGACCAATTTGATGAGTTGAAGCCGTACTCACCACAATACTCTGAGCATCAATCATCTTCCCCATAACTCCTCCTGTACTATTGGCTGTAATAATTAAAGTAGGGTTAAGTCCAAGTTGCTGGGCTGTGATTTTTTGTAAACTGCCAAATAGCACATTGCTAGAAGTATCTGAACCTGTTAAAGCGACTCCTAACCAACCCAAAATTGGGGCGAAGAACGGATAGAAAAAACCTGTTTTGGTAAACGCTAACCCTAAGGTTGCATCTGTACCACTGTAGCGGGTGATATAACCTAGAGCCAACATACAAGCAATGGTAAATAAAGGCCAACGCATTCGCTTGAGCGTTCCTGCAATAATCCTGAGTAAGGCATTGAGCCGAACACGTAGATAGACCGCACTCAGCAAAGCTGCAAAAAGAATACCAGTACCTGTAGCGCTCAGCCAATTAAACGTGTAGACAGCACTTTCAGCGTGTTTCGCTTTGTAATCTGGGTTTTTCAGTTGAGCCGCATCTACCTTACTTGGCACAACTGGATAGTCCCGGTAAATAGCGTTGTGTAGCGATGGCACTTTGATGCTAGGCGCTAAAATGGCATGATTAACACTCTTGTTACCAGTCGTTTGATAAGTTTGAAAGCCTTGAATACCACCACTCAAGAGAGCTTTGCTTTGAGGCAACCCCCAGAGAAAGACAAACAAGCTCAAGAATACCCAAGGCATCCAGGCACGGGCAAGCTGGCGAGGGCTAAATTTGTACCTTGTGGTTGGTTGATGCTGTTCTATAGATAAAGCTTCTTCAGAAGACAAATTGTCTGCCTGTAGAGTAGGATTGCGGGGAAAATCCCAATTATCTCTTGGTTTCCACCGTGCAGCAAAGGCAGCAGTTGCTACTAGGCTGATCAATCCACCCGCAATATCAACGAGTTCTGGACCAATAAAGTTACTCCAAAAAAACTGGACGATAGCAAAACTGCCACCACTTACTAGAACTACAGGCCACACACCTAAAAACCCCCTCCAACCACTCATCGTAACAACTAGCCAAATTGGAATCACCAACGAGACAAACGGCAACTGACGTCCAGCCATTTCCCCCAAAACAAAAGGATCTTGCTGAGTGATCGTACCGAGAGTCAAAATTGGAATCCCTATCGCTCCAAAAGCGACTGGTGCTGTATTAGCAATCAGGCTTAAGGAAGCTGCATACAAGGGAGGAAAACCAAGTCCCATAAGTAAAGCAGCACAAATAGCTACTGGAGTACCAAAGCCTGCTGCACCTTCAAGAAAGGCACCAAAGCTAAAAGCGATTAAGAGTGCTTGGATACGGCGATCTGAGGTCAGAGAGGCAATTGAGTTTTTGACAATCGCAAACTGTCCGGTATGTACAGTAATATCATAGAGTAAGACAGCAGCTAAGACAATCCACCCAATTGGCAACAGACCATAGGCAGCACCAAAAACGACAGCAGCTGTTGCATCAGTCAATGGCATCCCATAAAATAAGACTGCAACGATAAAGGCAGCTACCAAACCTGCAAGGGCTGCCCACTGGGCAGCAATCTCAAAGATACCAAGCAAAGACAGCAGAACCAAAATTGGTAGTGCCGCCAGTATTGTTGAAACAATAGCATTACCAGCAGGATTATAGACTTGAATCCATTCCATGGACAACTTCCTTCACATATCTAAAAAGCAGCATTTGTAGAATCTCAAGTTCCTGTAAAGCTGGCTTCTTGCTGCTAGTACTCAGATCAGGAAATCGCGCTTTATCCGAACTTAAAAGGATAACTTTCTGATGCAACTCCTTATTAAAGGCGATTATCATCCTTTGGCATTGTTAATTTTTATGAGGAATCTGCAACTAGTCCTCAAGCAAGCGTAAAGGCGGTAGGTGTGGGGCGTGGGCGCAAAAAAGCTAAGTACAGGATTGCACAAGTTCGTGACGAAATGAAAATAATGTCTATCGTTCGTAGTTGCGCTGTCTTCGCTTGAGCGAAGACAGCGCAACTACGAACCAAAAAGCCACGAATTTATGAAACGCTGTACTAAGCCCATTGAACAGGATCGAGTTGATAATAACGTTGTAGTAGCTCATAAAGTGCTGGATGCTGATTCAGCAGTTGATGCGGTTTCTCAAAGAATGTCTCAGTCGCTACGGCAAAAAATTCTGCGGGATTAGTTGCGCCATAGCTATCCATTACGGTTTTTATGCCTTGTTGAACATCATTACAGAGTTGTTGGTATTCCTTTGTCATTACCCGAGACCAGGTGGGATAGTCTGACTTTCGTGGCAAAATAGGAACACCCTCCGCTTTACCATCTTCTTGATCCAACTGGTGGGCGAATTCATGAAGAACAACGTTATGTCCATCCCGCCAATTGCGAGTGTCCTGTTGCACTTGTTCCCAAGACAGCACCACTTGGTCATTAACCCATGATTCCCCTAGTCTTGCTACGCGCCTTTCCTCGACAACATAATTCCCGGTGGGAATAGTTTCATTAACAAAATAAGTACTGGGATAAATTAGAATTGAACGAAGTCTAGGGAAGTATTCTCCTCTCTCATTAAGCAGAAGCAAACAGGCGACAGCAGCAATAGTCAGCTTCATTTCTTCCGTCACCTGCAATCCTTGACAACCAATGAATTGTTTTTCTGCTAAGAACACTTGAACATGTCCCTGAAGCCGTCTTCGTGCAATAGGAGACAGATGGGGATAAATGGAAAGATTATTCTCGATAGTGGAATCCCAAAGTAAGGGAAAAGGACGTTGTTTAAGACGGTTTCTTCGCCGTTTCGTTAGGACGGGACTGATTAAAATCCCAGCGACAATTAGTCCTATAACCAGAAAAATAACAATTGTTTCAACCATTGCTTTTTAGCACTTCCTGCTGTCTGATTCACTTAAGATATTTCTCCAAGCAGCGTTCTTCAACCAGAAGCCCTTGCCGAGAGAGTTAAAGTCAGGGGTAGAGGCGGTACTGTCTTACACATTCGTCGAGAACATGCTTTTTTAATCCCTGTCGGGCGTTACTATTTCGGAGATGTCTAGGAAGTACAATCTGAAATTGATTTATTAGAGGATGAGTTAGCGAGAATTAAAATTAAGATAAGTGGGTATTTGCAGGAGTTAGGATTTGCGGGGGAGTGATTTACTCCCTCAACGGCTGTTCATTGTACAATCTTACAAAAAACGCTATACTTGTACAATAAACAGTACAGGTTTGTTCCAAATGAAAATAATTTCTTTTAGCGAAGCAAGAAATGGTCTAAAAAAGGTTTTAGATCAGGTGACGGAAGATGCTGACTATACAATTATCACCAGACGGGATGCTGATGATGCGGTGGTGATGTCCCTGGAGTTTTTTAATAGTCTAATGGAGACAGTGCATTTATTGAAGTCTCCGGCAAATGCAGCCCATTTAGAACGTTCTATTGCTCAATTCAAACAAGGGAAAGTGATGGAACGAGATTTGCTAAATGACTAGAATGTTGGCATGGACAGATGAGGCTTGGGCTAGTTATATTTACTGGCAAGGGCAAGATAAAAAGACTCTCAAAAGAATCAATAACCTGATTGAGGAGACGATGCGGATGCCTTTTGAGGGTATCGGGAAACCAGAGCCTCTAAAGGAAAATCTAGCTAGATTTTGGTCGCGGCGAATTGATGATACAAATCGTTTGGTTTATGCTGTTGATGATGTTTATTTAACTATTATTTCTTGCCGATATCATTATTAATTTTGTAACAAGTTGAAGGAAAGATAAGACGGTGACTGCAAGAGAACAACTGATTCAGGAAATTGCTCATAACTAGTAGCGCACTTGAGTTGAAATTTTTTAAGTAACTACATGGTCATCTAGTATGATTTCAGTTTGGGATCAGAAATGCTTTACAAAAGAAGGGAATAGGGAATAGGGAATAGGGAATAGGGAAAGAAAAAAACTTTGGTAACGAGTTTACCTTGAAGTCGGCGCTGATTTGGGAATTGTAATGTAAAACTGTGTTCCTTGACCCAGCTTGGAAATACACTTTAATTGTCCTTTATGATTCTCTGTCACAATTTGATAGCTAATCGATAAACCTAGTCCAGTTCCTTTCCCCACAGGCTTTGTTGTAAAGAATGGGTCAAAAATACGGTTTTGCACTTCTTTTGTCATTCCCGGACCATTATCAACAATGCGAATCGTAACATTACCATTATTATTTTCTGTAAAAATCTCAACTTTCGGATCTCTTTGAACGTCGTATTCTTCCAAAGCATCGAAAGCATTGATCAGGATATTCATAAATACTTGATTGAGTTGGGCTGGATAACATTCTAAATCAGCTAATTTACCGTAGTTTTTGACAATCTCAATGCAACGAGTAGAATGAGTTTTTACATTTAGTCTATGCCCTAAGATAAGCAGCGTACTATCAATGCCTTCATGAATATTAACAGCCTTAGATTCTGCTTCATCTAATCGGGAGAAGTTCCGCAGTGATCGCACAATTTCACTGATACGCTCTGTGCCAATTTTCATTGAAGAGATTATTTTAGGTAAGTCTTCGGCAAGAAATTCTAAATCACTCAGATCTAAATGTTCCTGAACTTTTGAATTCAATTCAGGGCTATGTTCTCGGTATATATTTAAAACGCTCAGTAGCTCTTTAACATATTCCTTTACATGATTAAGGTTGCCATAAATGAAGCTGACAGGATTGTTGATTTCATGGGCAATGCCCGCTACTAGTCGCCCCAAGCTCACCATTTTTTCTGTTTGTATCAGTTGAGTTTGGGACTGTTTTAAGTCCTTTAAAGCTTGAGTTAGTTTTTTTGCTTGTTGTTGAGTTTGCCGGAGTAGTTCTGCTTGTTTAATCGCAATTCCCAGGTGATTACTAATCTGAAGCAACAGATTAATCTCATCTGATTGCCAATGACGGGGAGTCGTATTTTGATACACTGCTAATAAACCCCACAGCTTTTGCTCTTTGTAAACAGCAATAATCGTGTAGGCACGAGCTTGATAGCTTTCTAATGTCTGGATATAACAATCGCTAAATCCAGCGTTATAAATATCACTGCAAACGCGAAATACTTTTCCGTGGGCAAATAACCCACCCTGAGTATCTTTTAAGTAAGTATCGGTTGCTAAATTCTTAATGCTACATTTGCTAACATTTTCCCTTAATTCTGGACACTCCCACTGCTTGGACATTAATGGAGTCCAACTCGATGTGAGAGATTCTGCAATAAATTCACCGCTCCAGTCAGGATTAAAGCGATAAAGAACAGACCTATCGGCATTGAGTAATTCTCGCACTTCCTGAATAGTGGTTTGAAAAATAGTATCAATATCTAGGGTACGACGAATTTTCTCAACGCTTATGGCTAAGGCTTTGTGCTGTTGAGATGACTTTTCTAATTGCAATTTTTGTTCAAAGAGTTGTTTTAAATATTCCGCTTGCTGCAAGGCAATTCCTATATGGGCTGCAATTTGAGTCAAAAAAGAAACTTCATCTGATTGCCAGTATCTTTTCGACTCACTTTGATACGCGGCTAACAAACCCCACAACTTCTTTTGCTCGTAAATAGCAATAATCGCATACGACCGAGCATCAAAGTTTTCTAATGATCGAATATAGCTATCGCTAAATCCAGCATCATAAATATCGGAGCAAATGCAGTAGACATTTACTTGTATAGATTCTCCTCCTGCAGTTTCTTGGGGATAAGTATCCTTCGTTTCTACATTTCCTAAATCTTTTAGGTTACATTCACTGATATTTAAGCAAAGTTCTGGTTCTTTTTTCTGTCTCTCTATTAAAGAACTAAGACCTTCGACTGAGGCTTCTGCGACAAATTCTCCACTCCAGTCTGGGTTAAAGCGATATATGGCGACTCGTGAAACATCGAGCAGATGCCGAACTTCCTGTGTAGTTGTCTGGAAAATTGTGTTTATATCGAGCGATTGCCTAATTTTATCGATAGTGGCAAGCAGGCATGAATTAAATAAGATTGTTTTCTCGTCTAGTTGAGCAGCATTTTCTTTTCCCAACTGTGTTTGTATACTTCTGCTCGTAAAATTTTGGCTCATCAGAATTTATTGGTAACTTTTGACATAGTTAAATATTTGTAATCGGAAGTATATAGGACTAATATTTGATCCTTGAAATATACGTAGGGTGCGTTACGCTACGCTAACGCACCATCTAAGGCTCTTGGTGCGTTACGGACTA
>Ga0116229_10012682_pt1 | contig 12082 bp, 13 predicted proteins | sample S1TSphgellanicum_3_FD_87313 | JGI IMG/M metagenome (GOLD analysis project Ga0116229, IMG submission 87313) | Host-associated microbial communities from peat moss isolated from Minnesota, USA - S1T2_Fc - Sphagnum magellanicum MG | ecosystem: Host-associated > Plants > Peat moss > Unclassified...
TCTTTTCTTTTCTTTTCTTTTCTTTTCAAGTGATGAAATTTTGCCCAAAAAGAAAACATCACCAACCAACATTAACAGAACCTTGTAACATTTTTTTGTAGGTTTGTTAGGTGTAAAATTAACATGCCCAATCATCTTAATACTGAGTTTTCTGTCCATCTCTCATAGAAAATTTGGAAGATACTTATGAATGGTACCCTTTAATGAATGTCGCCAAAAAACATTGTCAATTAGGCTTAGCAAAGGAGAGATTCTTTCTGGGCATTGACCAGACACTCGCATACATTGAGGAATCTCAATGGAAGGTTGGATTGGACTCGAGGATTCTGCTCTGCCATCTTCTTCGTCTTCTTCTTCTTGGGGTGCCAGTGATGGCGGTGGTGATGATGAAGATGGTGGGAGGAACAACAGTAGTTAGGAGGAGGAGACTATCCGTGACTAATTCTTGGCGAGGCTTGCTCGCTGCAGCTCCTGACAGCCATTACTGGTTCTTCTACAACAAGCTCCTTCTTCTTTCCATCAGAGATTTTTGGAAAGAATTGTTGTGCTGCTGGAGCTTGAGCAGGACAATTATCTTTCTCGCTGGCTATAATGGGTGCAAAGTGGAGGGGGCGGCATGGGTTGTTTCATTGGTGGGGTTAGGGTTTAGGGTTAGACTGCAAAAACTGCAGCAACTTCAATTGTTTCAGTCCCTTATAGTTTAAGGCTTCCTTAGTGTGTATAGGCATGACAAACCCTACAGTTTCACCAACATCAAAGCGCTGATGGGTATCACATCAAGATTTTGATATCATGACTTGTATAGACAATTATGAAACATCTCCACCCCTTCACTTGATGATTCCCATTGTATTTATTTTGTCTCATCTAGTCTTTTTAGTTGCACCTAGTTTGTCCTCACATTTCACACCTTGTTTACTTCATTAGTCATAGGCTATTCCTCAATCATTTGTACCTACACTAAGGGTTTTATCTATCCCATAAGTAACGTTTGCATGTTCCTTGTCCTAGTTGTGGTCACTTATACATAGTAAGAATAGGATTAACACGTCACCAAGCATCATGCATCTCACACATGCAATCATTGACTTTTGTAGTGTCAATGCCTTCGGCATTACTGTCTTCTCTTCCTTCTTCAACTTGGACGTGGATTGCATCATTGAATATCATTGATGTTTTCCATCTTGATTTACCATGCCCTTGTTCATATCATCATATTCCATATGTTCTTTGTGTTGAAATTCAACATGCTTTGCACATCCTTTTAATTCAGTTGGTCGTCCACCAAGAGATTTGTGCCCATTCATGTCGGTGCATGGCAGGGGATTAAAAGACATTACAAGAGGAGCATATGATTAAAACATAGGTGTTAGCTTCCCAAATATCTTCAAAAATGGCACCGGATCCTACTCCACCTCCATAAACACGATTACATCACACACAAACACTTGTTCATGTCAAGGAATATACTTGAACAATGCATGCATTGACCCCTAACATTCCTGTGGCCCCATCAACTAAGACTATTGTGGCCCTTCACCATCTTCATCCATTGGTTAAAGTTGACCTCCCCCCTTTTGCCGATGATTTTTATCCAGAGACGGAGCTTGTTTTGGGTAGAAAGGCATTTATTTATGTTTTCACACATTCATCACGTCTTTCATCTGGTGATCCTTCAGGTATGGTGTATGAACTTTTATGATTTTTTTTTCACTACTATAAATTGTGGGTGCAGTTCATTAATCTCCATTCACTAGACCAGTGAATTTACTCATAATTTATTAAAATCACTTGGCGTACAAAGACACCTTTTGTTATAATGTTTGTCCATGATGACTATGTTAGTGGCTTTGATATCTTTTTAAAGATATGCGAGCACATTGCTTGTGGTCATGTTCCTCCATTAATATCATGTTTGTTTGTTGCATCGTGACTATTAGCTTTGGAAAAACAAACCAAAGGCGTTTGGCCCATCGTGATTAGAAAGGTGATTTATCGATTAATCGCCTACACACTAACTATTCAGTTCAAGGATACATTTGTAGAACATTTTAATCCACACCAATTTGGGGTGGCAACATTAAGCAAGTGTGAGACAATGGTTGATGGGATTAAAGCTATGTTAAATTTACATTTAGAGTGGGTGGTATTATAAGTGGATGTTTGAAACACATTTAATTCAATATCTCGAATAACCATTTTTTAAGAATTGCTTCTTGTACCAACACCTTGGATCAAATTTTCCCATTTGTTTGTCAATTTTACGCACACCCATTTCCACTATATTTCTCAAAAGTTTCTAAACACGAAGATTTCGCAGTCATTTCATTTGAATGTGGTAAATGACAAAGGGATCCTTTGGGAGGAGTGTTGTTTACATTAGTTCATTTTTGCATTCTTCATCCTACTATAACAACCCATCCTACTTGTGTTTGTCCCTCATTGGCAAATGATATGCACATAGTTAGTCATGCTTCGGATGTGGTACCTATTTGTTTTGAGATTATAAAAGGAGTTTACAACATTAAAACTTTTAGTGCAGTTGACGAAATGTGTAACTTAGTTTCCACAAAGGTTAAACCATTCTATATCACTTCCTCCAAGTTTTTTTTACACATGAGTCTAGTCTTTGTATTTTGGTGTTCTAATGGGTTCTTTGCCATTTGTGGAATTTTTTGTATAAAAGGCATTCTAGGAGGACATCAACACAATATTTAACCTTCTTATGCTTGTAAATCCTCATGTAGCATCTACAATGATTTTGTTTTGTTATGCCCAACAATTAGGCTACCTACAACATATTGTATTTCCATCATTAGGTATCTTATAGCATTACACTGAGTTTGATGATCGTACCATAGCTATGTTGGAAAAGCTTTTAGGTTTAGGATCCTTTGGCACCACAACAGGCCATTTGGCTCATCATTAAATCATTATTTATATTTTTTCAAGGGAGCTAGGCCTTCCCTTAGTGGTTCGACTTGATGCCCTTACCTTCTTAGGATGTTGGGCTTTGATCGTTATTGCACTAGTCTTTCATTTCTAGCAAGATGATCACCCTATTCTTCTTGATGTGATGGCACATGTAGATATCGGTATTTACACCTTTTAGGTAGCCTTATGGGATACCCGTGTGATATTACTTGAGGTCATCCAATCACATGTATTGCTTTTGAGAATCTAATGGTGCAATTTTATCCTCAAATGCAATTTTCTTTGATGGACCAACTACATGAGTAGACATGAGTAGGAATTTATTTTGCTTTTAACAGATGTATGAATTCATTCCTATGCACTCCAACAACAAGGGCTTAGTTATTAGCTTTTCCTAGCACCTCTTCATTTTGTTTTGATTGTTTTGGTTTTCCTTTCTTGTGTTTACATTTGCTTTGACATGCCTTGTACTTTTTGTGGATGGGTTTCCATCCTTGTTTGTATATATATACAAGGTTTTCTCTCACATTAACAAAACCTTGTAACATTTTTTGGCACATTTTTTAGGTGTGAAATTAGCATGCTTAATCACCTTAATATTAAATTATCCTTCCATCTTTCATAGAAAATTTGGAAGATTGTTATGAATGGTGTTTCCTAATGAATGTAGTCATTTTCATCTTTTCTTTGGGTTGAGGTAATGATCATGTCTAATAAACTTGTTTCCCTTAGCTACCAAGTTGATTTTCCAATAATTAACCACCCACACCTTTCTACTAATACAACAACATTTTCCCTCCTTTTTTTTTTCTAACCACAAGCTTTATAATAATTTAGGGGGAAGATTTGATGAGGGGTCCAGAGATTTAACCTATATGTGTGTATATCTTGCTCCCTCTCTAGCTCTTTTTTCTCCTCCTACTTACACATGTTTTATTGTTTATCTTGAACAAGAAGTAAATAAAACATAATAACTTACATTCTCATACACACACATGCAATTAAATTATCAAAGCTACTAGGGGAAATTATTATGTTTGTATATTTTTAAGAACAAATGAAATAAAGGGTATTTTTTGGTATGTAATGAATTAATAAAATTTGAAAATATTTTATTAAATTTGAAAATATTGAAGGTGTATTTTTCTTTTTAAAAAACCCAATTCTAAGCATCCTATTTATACTTCAATAAATTATAACATGTATTTTTTCAATAATTTGCACCCTTTTTAATATTTGGAGAAAAAAATGAAAATAATTTCCTTGGCCTTTTTACACATCTACCCACACATTTGTTTCCAAAATTCAACAAGTAAAGTAATTTCCCTTACCTTTTATGCATCTACCCACACATTTGTTTTCTAAATTCAACAAGTACAACAGGGTAGGACAACCCATGTACACACATGTGTTGCTTCAAGCGCTTCCTTAATCTACTTTCACATCATTCACCACATTGAATGTTACAGATTTTTTTTTTTTCAAGATCTTGAATTTTTATAATGTCATAATAAGGTTACACAAGGTTTTCAAAAAACTCTCTATCTCTGTGCTCAAGTTTCTAAGCTACTTTTACATATTCATAATTGTATCCTAACTTTAAAACATTGTGCATTTCTAAAAAAATTCCAAAACAATCCCCAAGCACCTTGCAAGTATATGAAACCATAAAACAAGGTAGAACCCAAGTGAAACAAAAATATAGACTTTCAAACTAATAAAGCTATGAACAACTAGTACCAAGGTGAAGGCAAGAAACACAAAGAGAGAAAAACAATAAGTTATTTTCAAGGAAGAAAAGGGCTCATTTGATATTCCTTCCCCCCTTCTCTACCTTCTTATCTCCTCCTACTTCCTAATTCCCTATTCCTAAAAAACCCAAACTCACTTGCTTCATGTCGTCTCCATCTCCTTTTGAAAAATCCCCTTCATGAATGGCCACTTGAATTGTCACCATTAGCTCCTTTGCTCTCCCATAATACTCCTACTTCCATTCCAAGTCCACCTTTCCTTAAGCTTGCCTTAGAAGTTTGCCCTTACATGAGTAATTGTTTTCACTTTGTTTGATGGCTTACGATGTGTCAAATTTTTTTCAAGATCTCACGAAGTTTCAACATCACACTTCAATCCTAAACTTAAAACACCTTATGGGTAGTTTAACATCCAAAATGTTTTAATGTTGCTGCAAAAACCTTCAACAATTTGACTTGACTAAGAAACTATTACCTACCCCCCACTAGTCTAGGCCTACTACTAGAAAAATAATAGAAGCATCATTCCCCCTTGTTATCCTTTATCAAGTACCTTGTTTAGTCACTACAACAAAAGGTGTCCCTATACGCCAAATGATTTTATTGGATTTTGAATGAATTCATTGGTTGTGGTGAACGAGGACTAGTGAAAAAGCAGTGAATTCACTAGTCTGGTGAACGGGGACTAATGAACTACACCCACATTTTGTAGTAGTGAGTCCAAAGCAGGATAAATAAACCTTATCTTATCCTATTAGCATGTCAAGCTAGAACCTTCCAGAACCTTCCCCAAACTTATCTAGGTAATTTCCCCTCTCAACCTAAGGCAAGTTATATTAAACCATGGGCTTGTCCCCAAAATTCTTTTTTTCCTCAAGTCTTATTTTACCAAAACCCCATCCTCATTACCCAACAAACTAACTCTTCAATATTTAGAAAAATGGGTTAAACTAATTAAACCCAATAGCTTTTCTTATTTAAAGCAATTGAGACAATATTTTTAAAATTTTTGAACATTGCTTAAACATTGCATTCATAAGGCCCTTGTTTGGGGGCTATTACATCCATAAGTCCCCTTGACATTTGATTTTTTCTAATTTATGCTAGTTTGAAGTTTGGCCATGTTTTATGGAAGGATATGCCTTGCCCTTAAGGGTATTAAGGTTGTAAGTTTTTTACAACTAAGAGGTTATACACAATGTTTCATTGGAGTTAGTAAGAATGTTATTGAAAACCATGGTGGAATGTTTGTTTTGCAATAAAATGTAAATAAGGTAGGCATTAAATAAGAATAATGAATTAAATGTGGCATTGGGCTTGACACTATTGAAAGTCAAATGTCCAATTAAAACATGTTTCCTTGATATTTTAAATATACCCCACATATCATAAATATGATAATTATCATGCTACTTCCCATATTTTTCAAATAAAAGCTTATGGTGCAATGCGTTAAAACCACCTCTTCAAAGATTAGATTTTGCATTTAAATCTTCCCACCAACCATCTTCATCTTCAAATAGTTATCTTAAATGAACTTTTGCTAAGATGTTTGTCACAAGAAACCATTCATCTTTGGACATTTTGTATGTGCAACTTGGCCCATTGCCCTAGTCAAGTTGCTTAGGGGAAAAAAAACAATTAGACCAAGTTTTTGAAAGAAAAATGAAATTGATCACATTTACCCCAAGAACTTTGGCTACATTTTCATGAGGACCTTGGCTATATTTTCATGAAAGAATAATTCAAGTAAGTTGTAAGGCCTTAAAATTTTTAGAAATTGCACAAAAGACGAATGGGTCATCTCATTTTTTAATCTTGAAATCCTTTGTGCCTAATTAAAACTTGGGGAAAGGCCATTCGTTGACGTACATGACCTTGGGGAATAAAGCCCCATGGCCAATTGATCAACACATTTGTCCTAGGGAATAACATTTCCCTGAAAAACAAAAACATTTCTTTAAGGAACATAGTTGTAGGGGTAATTCAACACATTTGTCTTAAGCAAAAAATCCCCTAGGGAACACAACCTAAAGGAACACCATTATATGAGAATAATTTATTTATTTTTAGAGATGAAAGTTGTATAGGACAAAGATGGAATTGGTAAAAGGATTTGAACGCAAGATCTCTCATTTCAATGGAAGGGTCCAACCATTGGGCCACACCAAATTTTAAAATATTAATGTCCTAGCCATAGTTATCACAATATCATGGGGTAGAAGCATGCTAAGGTGGATCAAAAATGGCAGATCACAATAGTCCATACTACTTATTAACCTAACTAAATGGGCGGGTAATTTCAAATTGAAAAGGTGATAACAGTGATCATGTGGCACTGGCCGTCATCATCTATTAGTCTATAGTTTTCATGTACCTCTCACAAGTCTTGTACATTCTTGCTTTGAACTAACATTCAAAGTACTAAGTTTAATATATGTTCTTTATAAGCATTGATCATGATAATCAAATATGTCAGGTGGCATGCCTTCATCTAATAGTGACTCGAAGAAGAAGGCAAAGCTATAAGAAGGAGGACTTAAGTCCCATGGTGGTAGTACGAAGCTAAGGTTAATTCTTCAAAAGGTCAGGCAAGAAGGAGGACCTTTTCACAATGATAGTGCAAAGGTAGGGTTTGTAAGTCCCTTGAATGAAGAGGGGGCGAAAATGCTTGAAGGTGATGGTAATTGTAGTTTTACCAAAAAAAAGTTCGCACAAAAATACGATTTGTGCTTTCTTGGGTTGAACTCAAAACCAGTTAGAGTGCCAAGGGATTGCACTAAAGAAGAAGTCACAAAGCTTTTCAACCCTGTTGTGAACAATAATGGCCATCATTACATGGAGTGTGGAGACTTAAAACCTATAGCAAAGATTGAAAACTTATGGATGATTATTCACCAGAAGCCTTATGTGTTTGCTAAAAAAATGATCACATTAGGAATGGCATGAGGTTGGTTTGTGAGTTAAATGGGAAGTAGATGAATTGGGCTACCTACGCTGAATGGACGAATCAAAAGCAATTTCGGTGACGTCATGCAAAAGATCCAAAGTTTTTTTAAGACTGGAACCTTTCTTAGTCTAAGCAAAATGATGGTTCAAATGATGAGATAGAGATGATAGATCTTTGATAGGCAAAACCTTCACTTGTTTTTGAAGAGTTGCAAGGCTATTTTATTTTTGTTCAAAAATTGGTTGTATCGGCCGAAGAAGACTTGGCCATCAAGGTGCAAAAGAAAGATGAGGTGGTTAAGGCAAATATTCTTGCCTAAGGCCAAAAGGCAGACCAGAACAAGTTGTTATTGGATGTTACGACAAGGCTTGAGGTGTTGGTTTCTGCACTTCAAACAGAAGAAACTATTGTGGCTTCAAAGCCTTCTAATGATGATGTTGTTGCTTTTATTTTAGGTTTTCCTTGTCCTAGGATCGAAGCCTTACAAAAGCAAATCAATACTTAGTGGGGCATTATAGAAGCATTTCAAAACTTGGTAGATGAAAAATAAAGTAATTTTTTTAAAGTTCACAAAGATGACATTGATTTTTCTACCACACTTGCTAAGTTACAAGAGCAAGTTTTGATATGCAAATGACACGAATGTGTGATTAAAAAGCTTATGAATCCAATTCAAAGAGGGTTCATTTTGAAGAGGGCACCACTACAACCTTATGTTGGGTTGCATGATGCAAAAAAATCTAGAAAAAAGTGGTTGCCAATAGAGAATTGCATGTTTTGTGGCTTGGGATTCACTCATGTTTGGGCTATTAGGATGTCTTCCTACAAACATGTTTATCACAATTAGTGTGTTACATACCACTTTGGTACATCTACTAAGTGTGCTGCCGAGGATTGTGAAGCAGAAATGCATGAGGTGTGGTGGAGTTGTGTTGGATTGATCAAACCAAAAGCAATTGAGTTAAGGTTTGACATCCAAAAGAACAAAGCTGGAAGAGGTTGGCAAACACGCAAGTTAGTCAAAGGTATGTTACTTCTAAATTTTCAATTTTTGTTTTAGCCCTTGTTTATATAATTGTTGTCTACACATTGATTGTGAATTATGAGTCCAGATCTTCCATCTAATGCATTAGATGGAAGATGTACATGTAAATAACAAGTCACCTTATCCATAGAGCAAGCATTGTTGCTTTACTATTAGAAGAGTTACAATTGTTTGTGGACTAACATGTATAATCTTAGATGATTAGTACATAGGGTACACATTTGTGCATTGGTTCATAAAACATAGATAAAAAGTTAATAACATAATCCTTAATTAGCAACTAGAATCCTTAACCACCTTCCTGAGTCCATAAGTCCTAGTACATATGCATATCATCCCAAGTTGTAGCAATGTACATTGTCCATTATTATAGTCCTTAAGTCTACATAATCTTTACTTAGATAGGAGGTGACAATACATGGAAGTCCACATGTGATATACTTAGTACATATTCCTTAATTTAAAATTGGAATCCCTAATCACTTTTTGTAGTCCCTAAGTATTACTCTTATAAGTCCAATTCATCCTTTTATAGTTCATTCAAAATTGTACTAGTGTACATTATCTTCTTGGGCAATCTTTAAAAATCTACACAATTTTCAATTCTACGCAAAAGATAGTAATATGTATGGAAGTCCATATGGATTATAATTCGTACATATATATTCTTGACATATTGTAATACATTACATAGGTTTATTTGGTAGTGAATTTTGATATGAACATAAGATCAAATCAAATAAATATTCCTTCTTGATCTAATTATTATAGACCTTCCACTTGTATATTGATCAAATCATATTGATATTGAAGTATGTATTATAAATAAGGGGTTCTTAATTTAAAGGACATGCATAATACTTTGTAATGTAAGTGAAATAATTTGTTTTTCAATGTTAATGGCACACTTATTTTCATTTTGTATTGTGCTGCTTTTAATGGCGCAGGTTTGTGTGAGGAATTTTTGCACACCTTCACCATTAAGATATGCACTCACAAAAACCCGGTTGGAAGTGAAACTACTATGTAGTTGTAATTTAACACGTAAGGCGGTTCAAGGTAAGTAATGAAATTCCCTAAGGATCTAATGCGTTGTGTCCAACATCTACACATAACATCCTAATCTAACATACATTGGATTTTTGAAAAGCTAATCTAAAAAGGAGCCATGGTACAAAATCTCATAAGTTTTTAGTCTTTTTTAATTTTTTTATCAAGAATTAAACTTTGAACTAGAAACCACTTTGCTTAGATTGAAGGAAAAAACAGACTGCAATAAGCTGCACTACACGTGAGAACTATACAGCTAATGATTCAAATAGAGTCACTTACCTTCAATTGACTGCATTGGATGAATTGATGGCTTGTATATAGTCTGGGCTATGGTTTTGCACCCAAAGACAAAGAGAGATGTCTAAGTTGATGGTAAATCAGCCCCCAAAGTGACCTTACAGAAAGCCGCAAAGACAAATGACCTTACAGAGAGCCACACCTCCCAAGACAAGGGACCTTTGCATTCCCAACTTTCTTTGTTGGATGCTTTGCCAAGCCTTGCCCCCTGTCAACAACTAAGCACTTGTGAGGGGACTGTTGCCTTCTCCTATCCCGATGACCATGTTCATGGCCTCCTGAATTAAATGCAGAATAAGGTGAATGGTGTTAAAAAGATAACCCTCCAGCAACATAAAGCTTATCGAAGACCTTTTTGCAAGAACTGAGCTATTCCCTCATATATACAGGACTCCATACAATCAATATTCTAAACATGTGATCTACCATACCTCCCCAGTGCATGACAATAAATGCCCATTTACAACAGAATGGAAGTTCAAAACAGCCCAAAAGAACCAACAGCCCAAAAAAACCAACAGCTTTGTGGAAAGTCCAATGGCACGAATACTAACATTAGAAGGGCTGCGAACGAGAAAGAGGATTGAGAAAATCAAAACTACCTGCTTTTGCAACTCCTAGCTGTTGGTTTGCCAACAACTGTGGCCTCCAGCCACTCCAGTTGCATGCTCCCTTCCTTCTATCCTTGGCTTCCAAGTCAGTTTCAGCCTCAGAGCTGGGATCATCATTGTGCATGTCATGAATGGTGTTAAGCTCTGAAATAGTGTTAGGAACTTCCACCGAAGCACTGTTGATTTCAGCTTCCTCTGACATTTGAAATTAGATCTCCACTTGCAACTAAGTTTTGAGCTTTGGGACAATATCCAGTTCACCATCATCCAATGCTACAAAGATGACTGATACCTTTCCCCTTACAAACTTCAATCTGAAGGGGTCAACGTCCTTTTGCATCTCAAGAACAAGAAGTCAAATCTCAACTTTTGGATCATTTTTCCCCTCCAGGCACACCATGCATGGCGTGTGGGATGGATAGATGATTTCAGATGGACTCTAAACATACTTGGTGCCCTGTGGAAGAGTATGTTAAGCGTGGAATAGCATATCATCTCAATAACCTATAAAAACAACTTTTGGAACTAGGATACCGCAATGACAAGCTTAATCACTTCAACCTACACAGGTTGCCAAGATTTGAATTACAACATGTCCCATACTCTTGAACTGCAGATAAAGAGAGGCCCACCACAAACACAGTGAATCATGCGAGATTACCTTTAAGTGATGGCCTCATCACAATATTTTTGTGGTTCAGCCAATTGTAGTAACTATGTGACAGAACCCTGGTCTGTCCTCTGAGACTGAGTCTGGATGATGGTTGTGTGCCTAGCGTCACCCAAGTGCTGCAGCATGTTCTCCTTTTGGCCTTTCTTCTCAAGTTCTACTACCAAAAATCCAAGAATGGCTTCTCTCAACAAGGTGGACCTGCAAACAAGTTCAAAATTGTCGGCACCAAATGGTGAAACATAGTGAAAGATAGATGTTACGTTCATGGCAAATGACAATTCCATGTATGAAAGGATTGGGGCAACATGTAAAGATAAATGGGCTATAATCTATAGTGATTTCAAAAGAATATTCAACTACATGAATGGCACGGGTTCAAATGAAGAATATTGGCACATGACTCTATAAGACAAAGTTTCTTTGAACATTCCTAGATATTTTAACAAGGAATTTTATGAACTCATTGAATCATTCCTGGGGGCTAGACTTGTTTTCAAACCACCTCATGCACGAGATTACATGGATGACAATGATCACATCTACACACCTATCAATTATTTTTTATGAAACATTTGTTACAAATCAAAAAACTACATTCATTTCTTCACCAAGGTTTGGGATGATCACTATCAATTTTAATTCAAAGCATCTTGATGTTCAAGGTGATTAGCAAATGCCACATGTTTTGCTTGTTTCTACACCTACCAATGCTAGAAGACCTCCTTTAGTGCATGTTACAAGCAATGATATTCCTATGTGGACTCCAAA
>Ga0116229_10012683_pt1 | contig 12082 bp, 11 predicted proteins | sample S1TSphgellanicum_3_FD_87313 | JGI IMG/M metagenome (GOLD analysis project Ga0116229, IMG submission 87313) | Host-associated microbial communities from peat moss isolated from Minnesota, USA - S1T2_Fc - Sphagnum magellanicum MG | ecosystem: Host-associated > Plants > Peat moss > Unclassified...
GATGATGACGAAGACTTGCTTGGCGGCGGCGCCAAGGCCGGCGAAATGGAAAGCATTCTGTCGCTGTGCGAGGCGCGTGGGCTTGGGTCGCGCATGCTGCAATGGCATTACCGCTCACGCGATCCATCTCTCATCGCGGTATCGAACCGGGAGTTTTATGAAGACGGCTTGATCCTGCCGCCGTCCCCGCTTGAAAAAGATCCCGCGTTCGGCCTCTGCTTTACGCGAGTTGACGGCGCCTATGACCGCGGCGGCAAGCGCGACAACCGGAGAGAAGGCGAGGCGGTAGTCGCCCGTGTTGCTGAACATGCGCGCGCGCATCCAACCCTTTCCCTTGGCATTGTCACGTTCTCTTTCGCACAGCGGAATGTCATTACGGAGATCTTGGACTACGCTAGACGCTCAGATGCAGATCTCGACATTTTCCTTCGCGAGGGCCAACGCGAGGATCTGTTTGTTAAGAACATTGAGAACGTGCAAGGCGATGAACGCGACGTTATTCTGATCAGTGTGGGGTATGGCCCGACTACTCCAGGCGGCCGACTGACGAGCATGTCTTTCGGTCCGGTTAACGCGGAAGGTGGCGAGCGGCGTCTTAACGTGCTCTTCACCCGCGCAAGGGTCAGATGTGAAGTCTTCGCGTCGTTTGATCCGGGCGACATAGATGTCAGCCGCTCCATCGGCGCCGGGCCACGTATCCTACGTCGATTTCTCGAATACGCGAACAATGGTACTCTAGACGAAAAAGTGCCGGTAGGCCTGCCCGCTGACACGCCGTTTGAAGAAGACGTTGCGGAGGCAATTCGGAGCTTTGGCTTCCTCGCCGATCCGCAGGTCGGTTCAGCCGGTTTCCGAATTGACATCGGCGTCCGGCACCAGGACAAGCCCGGGACTTACATATTGGCTGTTGAATGCGATGGCGCAACGTATCATAGTGCACTATGGGCGCGCGAACGTGACCGCCTTCGCCAGGATGTCCTTGAACACCTTGGTTGGCGATTTCACCGCATATGGAGCACGGACTGGTTTTATAATCGTTTTGCCGAGGTTGCACGTCTCCGCGAAGCCCTTATTGCCGCAAGGCAGGCGACCGCGGACGGAATCCGGATCCAAGGCGCCAATCGTGAGCGGCCGACCGCGGTCGAACCAGCCGTGGCTGAGCCAGAAATTTTGGAGATTCCGCCGGCGCTGGCCCGTCAGATGCCGCCCTACCAGCGTGCCATTTTTCCAGTCGCCAGTGCGCAAGAGCCGCACGAGGCAGCGGTCGAGATGCTCTCTGACCTAGCGAGACGAATAGTTAATTGTGAGGGGCCAATTCACGCCGACGAGGTCGCGCGCCGGGTCGCTGCAAGTTTCGGGAAAGAAAAGGCAGGCTCTCGAATCCTGGCTGCCGCGCGACATGCGCTCAGCCATGCGCAAGCGGCGCGGGGCGATCTGCTTTTGGAGAACGATTTCTGGTTCACCAAGGAGCAGGCTCACATGCCGCCTGTGCGCGATAGGTCTGCTGAGACCGGCGCAACGTTGAAAGCAGACTATATCTCCACGCGAGAAATAGCCGCGGCGATCCAAATTGCTCGCGACGATAATGCCGGTGGTTGCGAAGACGATCTCATCCGAACGACAGCCCGTCTACTAGGTTACCGCCGGGTGGGCCCTGACCTGCAAGCAAGAATAGCGAGTGTCCTGTCCTAATAGCAGCCTGCGTTAAGAGCGCCTTTCCAAACCCTTGTACGACGCGGAATCGCTGATTCATAGCGGGGAATGCCCTCTGTTCTGGTCCCCGAAGGCCTGTGGCCTATTATTGAAAAGCTTCTCCCGGCGCCTGCGCCAAAGCCCCGCGGCGGCCGTCCCCGCATCTCTGATCGGGCGGCGCTGAGCGGAATTCTGTTCGTGCTGCGCACCGGCATTGCTTGTGAGGATTTGCCGCCCGAGCTAGTCTGTGGCTGTGGCTGTGGCTGTGGCTGTGGCTGTGGCTGTGGCTGTGGCTGTGGCTCTGGCGTCACCTGTTGGCGGCAGCTGCGGGATTGGCAGGAGGCTGGTGTCTGGGACAAATTGCACGAGCAGCTGCTGCGCCGCCTAGGGGGTGCGGACTTTTTACCTGCGCCCCGACGGCGTGCTATAGTCGTAGCAGCCCCAATCAAGGGGGCGAAAGGGCCGCCCACACTGGCTAATCTATGCGAAACCGAAAAGGGTTGGCCCGGGCCAACCCTTTGCGTAACCCTAACGAACTGGCCGCCGGCGGCCGACCCAAGGCAGGCAGCCAACGAAGAAAGAGTCTTCTTTTTTGAAAAAAAGAAGCAAAAAACTTTTGCTCATGGCGTCCGCCAATGAGTTCAACCGGGCGACTCGGATGTTGGTCCAACAGGTAAAAACGCGCGACCAACCAGTGGCGAATCCGTGGGATGAATGATTGCCCCCTTCGGGTCGCAAAGACCCCCGCATGACCGTGCGGCAGCCCGGGCGGTTCGTCGCCTACCTTCGCGTCAGCACCGATGGCCAGGGCCGATCCGGGCTTGGCCTTGAGGCGCAGCGCCAATATCGCAGGAAAAAAGCCCCCCAAGGGCAGCCCTTTTATTTTCCTAAAAATGACTATTTACCTACGCTCCAACGGCGTGCTATAGTCATGGCAGCCCCAATCAAGGGGCGACCAAGGGCCGCCCACCCCGGCTAATCTATGCGAAACCGAAAAGGGTTGGCCCGGGCCAACCCTTTTCGTGATCATAACGAACTGGCCGCCGGCAGCCGACCCAAGGCAGGCAGCCAAAGAAGAAAGACTCTTATTTTTTGAAAAAAAGAAGCAAAAAACTTTTGCTCAGGGCGTCCGCCTATGAGTTCAACCGGGCGACTCGGATGTTGGTCGCAACAGATGAAAACGCGCCACCAACCCTGTTTCGCGAACCTTGCGTGTCGGAGCTAGCCGCGGTTTCGGCGGCGCGTTCGCCATGGTGGCGGTTTTCGGCATGAGAACATTGCGAGTTTCGCCACATTGTGGCGCGGCTTACTGTAGCTTCGATGCGGTCCTCCAGCCGTCGGATCGGGGAAGTCCTTGTAATAGAAGCGTTATTTCGCACTGCGCGGTGAGCAAGTCAGAGACTTAACGCGGCCGCAATGCTGGCACAGGGCTTGCTGAAACGCTGCGTGACTCGGGTGCAAGCACCGAGTGCACCGCGGCAGGAGGCCCAGGATGAGCAGCACGCTTTCAGTTCCCGCGTTCCGGATCAACCTGAGTGCCAAGGGGGCGCTGCGCGCCGCGGCGGGCTTCTGGTTTACCGTGGCCGTCGCGGGCCAGGTCATCTTCGCGATAAGCACCGCGTTGTTCTATGCCATGACGGCGCTGCGCGGCGACATGCAGGTGTGGAACAAGCGTCTGGCGCACGGCTATGTCGCGGGCGACCCGATCGGCAATGCGGCGCTGATCATTCATATCGTTTCAGCCGTGCTGCTCATTTTCAGCGGCGCCATTCAGTTCGTGCCCGCGATCCGGCTTCACGCGCCGGTGTTCCACCGATGGAATGGACGCGTGTATATTTTCACCGCGGTCAGCATCGCCGGTGCCGGATTATACTTGCTGACCAGGCGCGGAACAGCCACCAGTCCGTTGCAGGAACTTGCCACCGCCGTGCTGGCCGTGCTGGTGCTGCTGAGTGCCACGATGGCGCTGCGCTATGCGCTCAAACGTGATTTCGTAACCCACCGCCGCTGGGCGTGGCGGCTCTATCTGTTGGTGAGCTCAGCTTTGTTCATCCGCTCCGGCGTCGCGCTCGCGGCCATGATCGCCGCCGGCACCGGGGCATTCGATTTGACCGCGCTGAAAGGATCGGTCCTGACATTCATGACGTTTGGCCAATATATCATCCCGCTCGCTGTGCTGGAGCTGTATTTCTGGACGCAGCGGCGCGGCGGGCGGGCGGCGACGCTGGCAATGGCGGCCGGCCTGGTGGCCATTTCGCTCACCATGACCGCCGGCGTGGCCGCCGGCAGCATAGCGATTTTCGTGCCGGCGATCCGTACAGCGTTCGACGGCAGGCCGTCTATTTCCTCGGCCCTTGCGGAAACGATCAAGACCCAGGGCGTCGATGCGGCGATCAAGCAGTATCACGCCCTGCGCGCGGTGCCGAAGCCGGTTTATAATTTCGATGAGGACGAGCTGAACAGCTTGGGCTACGGGTTGATCAGCGAAAAAAACTATAGCGCCGCCATTCGCATTCTCTCCCTGAACACCCAGATATATCCCAAGTCGGGCAATACGTGGGACAGCTTGGGCGAAGCCTACATGGACAATGGTGATATCGCCGACGCAGTCGCCAACTATCATAAATCGCTGCTGATCAATCCGCGCAATCAAAATGCGCGGGACATGCTGGCGAAGATGGGTGCGACATGACGTGAACCGCCGCCGCCATCACCATGAGTGCCGGAACACGCATAATTATTATTTATTCATAACAAGTTGCGTGCCGGCGTCTTCCTTCAGCCCCACGCCGGTGATTTGCAGATGTTGCGCCATGGACATCAGCCACACGAGCTTTTCCGCGGCGTGCTGATATGAAATGCCGTCGGCATGGATATTGGAGATGCAATTGCGATCCGCGTCCCGATGGCCGGGTCGTGGCGTCCAGGTGAGATAAATGCCCAGGCTGTTGGCAACGGTCAGACCGGGACGTTCACCAATCAGCACCACCGCCATGCGGGCGTTGAGCAGCACACAGACCTCGTCACCCAAGGCAACGCGCGCCTGCGCGGCCAGGACGACGGGCGCGATTTTCCAGCCGGCAAGCCGCGCCCAGGTCGCCTGCAAGGTGGCTACGGCATGATCGTTGATCGCGGCGGCGGAAAGACCATCGCAGATAACAAAGGCCACGTCATAGGGTTCGGTATCCTGTCGCGCGCTGAGCCGCACGCGGCTTGCCGCATCCAGCCTGCGCCCAAGGTCGGGACGGCGCAGATAGGTCGGCCGGTCCGCCGCCGCGCTCTGCACGTGCAGAACCGTGTGCGTGGGTTGAAGCGCCGCCGCCAGCGCCTCGAAATCCACCGCGCCATGCACGGCATCGCGCGCATGGGCATGCGCGAGCTGGAAAGCGAGCAGTTCCGCGGTGGCCAGGCCATTGCCGCAGCGCTGCAGGCCGACACGGGCCGGCGTTGCCGCACGCAACCGGGCCCAATGATCCGCCGACGGATCCGTAGCGATCCTGTTGGCGGCGGTCACGTGAGGAAAAGTTGGGCTGGCGGCGCGTGCGACGACGATGCCTGCAAAAGCCCGCGCTTATCCGTGACGCCCATGTGCTGCAGCCAGAGTTCAAATTCGGGCGCCGGGCGCAGTTGCAGCAGGTGCCGCAGTCCCAGCACATCATGGTAACTGAGGCTCTGGTAACTCAGCATGATGTCGTCGGCACCCGGCACCGCGATCAGGAAATTCGCGCCGGCCACCCCAAGCACGGTCATCAGCACGTCCATATCGTCTTGATCCGCTTCGGCATGATTCGTGTAGCACACATCCACGCCCATCGGCAGCCCAAGCAGCTTGCCGCAGAAATGATCCTCGAGGCCCGCGCGCGTGATCTGCTTGGCGTCGTAGAGATATTCCGGGCCGATAAAGCCGACCACCGTATTGACCAGGAACGGATCAAACGCGCGGGCGACGGCATAAGCGCGCGCCTCCATGGTTTGCTGATCGACGCCGTGATGCCCGTTGGACGAGAGGGCGCTGCCCTGGCCGGTTTCAAAATACATCACGTTCTGCCCGACCGCGCCACGTTGCAGTGACAAGGCGGCATCGCGCGCCTCGCGGAGCAGCGCGAGCGACACGCCAAAACCCTCATTGGCCAACTGGCTGCCGGCGACGGACTGGAAAACCAGGTCCACCGGCGCGCCGTGCCCGATCGCTTGCAATGTTGTGGTCACATGCGCCAGCACGCAGGATTGCGTCGGGATGTTGTATCGCTGGCGAAACTCATCGATGAAGCGGAGGAGCCTGGTGTAATCCGCGACATTGTCGGTGGCCGGATTGATGCCGATCATCGCGTCGCCGATGCCCAGCAGCAACCCGTCGATGGTGGAGGCCATGATGCCGGCCAGGTCGTCGGTCGGGTGATTTGGCTGCAAGCGGCTCGCAAGCCGCCCCTTCAATCCCATCGTGTTGCGAAAGGCCGTGATAACCTCACATTTCGCGGCGACGGTGACCAAATCATGGTTGCGCATCAGCTTGCTGACGGCAGCGGCCATTTCCGGAGTCAGTCCAGCGGCGATGTTGGCGAGCGCGCGTGCGTCCGCGTCATAGGAGAGCAGCCAGTCGCGCAATCCCCCCACCGTCAGACTGGCGATGGGCAGGAAGCTTTGCGGATCGTGGCTGTCGATAATCAGCCGCGTCACCTCGTCCGTTTCATAGGGGATGACAGACTCGGTCAGGAACACGCTGAGCGGCAAGTCAGCCAGCACATACCGCGCCGCGACCCTCTGCTCCGCGGAGTTCGCCCCCAGCCCCGCCAACTCATCGCCCGAACGGCGGGGGGACGCGCAGGCCAACACGGTTTTCAGGTCATCGAAGTGATAGGTCTGGCTGCGGATGACGTGTTTGTAAGCGGCCATTCCCCGTTCCTCTCTGTTTGGCGCCGCGCAAAAAATCCGCCATCGGCTGCATCCGACCCGCCATCCCTGGCGTAATGGGGTTTATTGGCGCCTAGACTGTTTATCGGAGCTTGTTTTTTATGGACGCAACTTTGTTTGAGCCGACCGTCAGCCACGCGCAGATCAGGCGCCAGGTGAATGATATCATCGCCCTGCTGGCGGAGCGCGCCGCCTACGCCGAGGATGCCGAATACCGCCAGATCCGTGATCTTATCGCCGCCCTGCGTCGTTTTGAGCAACCCGCCCGGTAGCAGGTGCCGCGACTCACGCTAGACCGGTGACGGTTGGCGGCGCGCGACGCCGCCACCAGATCGCGCCGGGTGCCACGATATAGTGGGCGAACACATAGCCCCACGGGATGGCGAGATAGACCAGCACGACCATGCCGCAGGCGAAGATCGATGGTTTCAACGCATCGTCGACATGCCCGGCCAGAAACTGCGGCAACGGCACGAGCGCCAGCCATAATGTCTTCCAGATGACTTCCCAGAGCAGCACGGGCAGCATCGCCAGCGGATAGCGCAGGCCGAGGACGCAGCAGAGGGAAAATGCGCCGACCATGCAGGTCGCCATGCCTTCCGACTGGTGCCAGTGCTTTGCCGGATTGATGATGTCCGGCCAGACGAACGCGGCCAGGCCGACCACGATGAACAGGTACATGGCGCGCAGGATATAAAGGCGGAACAACGAAACTTCGGTCATGGGGAAAACTCCTTTTTATTCGACGTCCTTGAGGATTTTCGTCACCGCGGCGAGCTGCGCCTGGATGGTGGCGAGCAACGAAGCGGTTTCGGCCTGCGCTGCGGCGGCGCGGGCGGCGATGTCGCGATAGGCGTCATCCTGGCCGCGGCGCACGCGCGCCTGCAGGATGGCGGACAGGTATTTCATGGAGAAGATCAGCACGGCCGCGACGGACGGGAAGAACGACGCGGCCAGGAAGATGTTTTCGTTCACGGGGACCTCTCGGAGTCTGGTTTGCTGGTGAGGGATTTGGCCGCGGCAGCGATGGCGGCCGGCGTCAGCGGAATGGCGAAGTCGCTGACTGCGTAATAATTGAGCGCCTTGCCGTCGGCGGAGAGTTCAAGCCGGCTGGTGACCAGGCCGGCTTCCTCCAGCTTCTGGAGATGCAGATGCAGCAGGGGGCGGCTGATGCCGATGTCGCGGGCCAACGCGCTGACATAGGCGCGGCCGCCGCCGGCGAGGGCGGCGATGACGCGCAGCCGGTGCGGGTTCGCGAGTGCCGCGAGGATCGCGAGCAGTTGGTCGCCGTCATAGCTGTGAGCCTGCGCTGTCATGCGTAAGAAATATCTTACACGTGACAGACAGTCAAGCAGAAAAAGAAAGGCCTTATTTTTTGAAAAAAAGAAGCAAAAAGATTATGCTGAGCCTATCGGCGCTTAAGAAGAAAAGCAGGTGCGACCGGCGCGGCACCAGTCAGACAAAAGTTTTTTGGTTCTTTTTTCAAAAAAGAACATTCTTGCTTTTTCTGTGGCTGCCTCAGCAGCCGGCGCCGGTGCAGGAGACGGCGTAGGACAGATATTTCGGCTTTTCGCTGCTGATCTGGTTGCTCACCACCATGGCGCCGCGGTCGCTCAGCGCGACCGCGACCGCCTCGTACGCGGGGAACGTGCCGAACGTGGAGACGCTGGTGCCGTTGTACAGAAAGCAGTGGACCTTGCCGGTGTTCGCGTTCGTGTAGGTACCGACCACGCGGCCTTTATTGTTGAAGCCGGTGACGGTGACGCTGCCGGAGGGCGCCGGCACGTCGAATATGGTGTAGGCGCCGGCCGCGTAGATGAAACCGTGCTGGGCGCGGTTGGCGTCCTCATAACTGCCGGCAACGGCGCCGCTGTCGTTGATGAAACCGCCATGGGTATTGATGGAGCCAGGCGGCGTGATGGTGATGAAATCCTTGCCGCGGCCGGCGAACATCGTGTGGACGCCTGACAGCGAATATGAGGTGCCGGCGACGACACCGTAATCGTTAATGCTCTGAATGACTGTGAATCGGTTCATTTGCGGGACATTATGCAGATGCGGCGGCTTGCCGTAATTGGTGCCGATCGGGTCGCTGAGGCCAAACAGCGTATTGTAGAAAACCTCGTCGGTTTTCGACAGGCCCATCGGGTCCGGCGAGAAATATGACGCGTTCGAGCCCGGTTCGATGACCACGGCCTGATAGGCTTGATTATAGGTGCCACCCTGCAACAGAAACATCTGGGCGATGCCGTAGAAACTGCCGCGGGCCCAGCCGAGAATGTCGCCTTTATCGTTGATCGCGATCGGGTTCAACGCGCTGTAGGAGGTCTGCGGCACCGGCAGCGTGGTGATGGCGCGGCCATTGATGGCAATGGCACTCGGTGCGTCGGTGATGCCGGCATAGAGCGTGGCGACGATGGTGCCGTGGCCGTTTATGGCGGTTGCATGCACATTGTCGTCGCCGCTGATAATGAGTTGCTTGATGCGGAAACGCGTTTCCTGCGCCTGCGCCGGAAGTGCCGCCAGCGTGCCGGCGATGAGCGTGATGAAGCCGATGATGTCCCGAGTCACGATGGTGATCCTTCTGCGTTGCCGGCCACGTTACGGGCGATGTGCGGGGCGCTAATAATTATACAGCAGGTTGGTGGCGTTCACCGAACCCAGCCCGGTTGCCAGGTTGAAGCCTGGGGCGGCCGGAAAGGCGTTGACGATCCTTTTGCCTTGCTTGACGCCGAGCACGCCGACATAGACGTTCTTAAGCGCGCCGGTGTAGCAATCGGGTGTTCCCGCGTTGCAGGGCTCGGCATTGTCGCCGGCGGTGACGTTGTTGAAGATGCAGCCGGGCGAGATGTTTTTGCCAAGCGTGGCGTTGCAGCTTTTGACGAGCACCGGGTTGCTATATTGCAATTGTGCCAGTTGATAGAGGCGCGGGTTGGCGTTGCCGAGCGGGGCGCCGGTGACCTCGGTTTCGAGCGCCAGGATGCCGGCGAAGGCCGGGGCCGCCACCGAGGTTCCGCCATAGGCCTGGAAGATGGCGTTTGGCTCGCCGTTGCCGGCGACGCCGTGATAGACGCACGGCGCGCCGCCCTCATTCTCGTCGGACATGCAGATCAGGTAAGCGTGGTTCCAGATGCCGTTGGCCGCGAACAGGGCCACGTCCGGCTGATCGCGCACGCCGTCGTGCGGCACGCCGAGGATCTTGGTCGATTGCCAGGCTGGCTTGGCGTAATACAGGCTGGCGCCGCCGGTGCCGCCGACACCGTTTTGGATAGTGCCCGCGCTGTTTGCGTTGCAGTAAGCGAGGCCGGTGCTATTTGCTTGCACTTTGGCGATGATGGCGTTGGCGCAGGAATTGTCCCACGGAATTTCCGGCACGTAGGACCGCGCGGAGCCGTGGCCGCCATAGGCGTTGTCGCCGCTCCAATATTGGTGGGTTTTGCCGAGCGCGGTGTCGTAGAAATCGGTGCCGCCGACGGAGGTGACATATGGATTGGCGGCCAGGCCGTTCACGCCGAGGCCGTTATTGCCGACGATGTTGCGGTCGCAGCTCGATCCGCTATCGCCTGACGCAATCAGGATGGAGATGCCGCGGGCCGCGCCTTCTTCGGCCAGGTTGCTCCAGGCTTGCAGGAAGGGCAGGCCCTCTTCCTGCTCGCAGCCGCCATAGCTGATGCTGTAAATGGTGGCGTTCGTGTCGGTGCCTTCGACAAGATTTTGCAATGCGGTTTGCACGCCGAAGGTCAATTCGGTGGCGGCGCAGGATGCTTCGACGATGTCGGCGTCGGGCGCGGGCGCGCTAGCCCATTCGGCGTCGATCGCGGCTTCGACTTCGTCGCCGGTATAGCCGGGGTCGGCGCAATGGCCGGGATGCAGCGGACGGAATTGTCCGCCGTAACCGGACAGACCGAAATAGGTGCGGAAGCGCGTCCAGTCCTTTTCGTGGATGTTCGTCTGCTCGACGACGGCGATGGTGACCGCGGCGCCGGTGATTGGCGCGCCAAAGGCGTTGGTGCCGTTCAGCAACGGATTGAGGTTGTAGATGGTCGCGAAATCCTGCGGCACTACGGCGAAGAACGGCGTTTGGCCCGCGCCGAGGCCGATGGTGAAGATTGGTTTGGTGGGGACGGCGTTTGGCCGCGGAAAGAAGTTGGCGAGCGTGACGCCGCCGATAACCGGGGTCAGCGCGGCGGGGATGGCGATGTCGGTGGTATTCGCCGTGTGGGTCTCGCCGGCCAGCGTGTAGTGGTGCAGGGTGGTGTGGAAGGCGGCGCCGATTTGGGATGCGGTACCGCCGAAATCGATCGTCATGCCGCTGGGCGATATGGAATTCACGGTGAGGCCGTGGGCGCGGAGCCAGGCGGTGATTTTGTCGATGTCGGCCTGGGCGGGGCCGTACTCGCGGAGTTGGGCGGTGGTGAGCCAGCGATGGTAGGCGGCGGCGCCTTTGGTTTGCTGCGCTTCGACCAGCGCGTCGAACGCGGCCTGCGTCGCGGCGGACCGTTTCAAGTTCAGGATGACGTGCGGGAGGCGGTGGGTGGAGTCGAGCGCACCCGCATCGGCGGCGGCGGCGATGGCGCCGGCGTGCGTGCCGGGCAGGGCGACGGTTGCTTTGTCGTCGATTGCCGCGGTTATCATCGGGGCGGCGGCGAAGGCGGGCGATGCGGCGGTCGCCAGGAGTGCGGCGAGCAAACATTTTTGCCGAAATTTTATCAGCATTCGGGGTGTCCTATCCGGGCGTGGCCGCAGTTTTAAGGGAAGCAAGGACTTCTTTTTTGAAAAAAAGAAGCAAAAAGATTATATTGAGCCTATCGGCGCTTGAGAAGAAGGCGGCGTCACAAGGCAACGCCATGTCTTCAAGAGCAAAAGTTTTTTACTTCTTTTTTTCAAAAAATAAGGCCTTCCTTACTTCGAAATGCGCGTGCACGCTGTGTGTTTCCCGATACGGCAATGCTGTCAACCCTGCGTCGGCGCGACGGTGCGGGCGGCCGTGCCACGCTACGCGGCGATCCGTTGCGACTTAGCAAAGGGTTTCACGGTGAAGCCCTTTTCGGTTTCGATTAGAATATCGACACTAGCCTCGACCGCGATGCGTTCAACAGAACCATTCCAGTTATCAAGCTGCTCCATTTTATCAAGGAGGAGAAGCCCTACTTCCGCGACGTCATTGATCCGAATGATATGGCTCGGGTTCTGTGCGTGCGAGGGCGGCACAGCCACGATCGAGTGACCGCTCAGTCGGGCGCTTTCCTTCTTTTCGGCCATAACGCGACGCTACCCGAAACTGGTGACGACGAGATTTCAATCCGAAGAGTCCAGATTGCTGACAGTTGTAAAGATGCTATAATAACAAGGAAAGCGCCCGAAAGTCTTGATATTTGCAGCCGTCTCCGGCTGTGGCAGACATTTAGGGTCGCAATGATGGGGAGCAAGCGCCTATGGCCGAAGTCGCTGCTATCGTCTGCGGGCACGTATTGCGCGA
>Ga0116229_10012685_pt1 | contig 12081 bp, 8 predicted proteins | sample S1TSphgellanicum_3_FD_87313 | JGI IMG/M metagenome (GOLD analysis project Ga0116229, IMG submission 87313) | Host-associated microbial communities from peat moss isolated from Minnesota, USA - S1T2_Fc - Sphagnum magellanicum MG | ecosystem: Host-associated > Plants > Peat moss > Unclassified...
GGGGGGGGGGGGTCGGGTAAGTTGAGGAATTTCTTGATTTGGGAATTTCGATCTCTGTGACAGTTATTACCCAACTGACAGCTGATGGACCTGGCACAGGAGAGGTTCAGGTTCAGGCATCCAGTGGATGGATGGTGCGCCGATGGGTGAATCACTTTGGCCCAGTGTGATCCGATGGAATCCGGTGTTCAGGCATCCAGTGGATGGATGGTGCGCCGGCGGGTGCTGAATCACTTTGGCCTAGTGTGATCCGATGGAAACCATGGGATGAAACTAGGATTTCGTGGATGGGGTGAAACTGCTCCCCAGGGGTCAGTTTACTTGGTTAGTAGTTTTTTTTTTCTTGAGTTTTTTTCTTATCATGTTTTTTTTTTTTCCTTGCTCTCACTTTTTTCTTGGGCCTTTTTTTTTCTCTCTTTTTTATTTTTCTTGAAATAACACACTTGTGCATTATGCACAGGGTTCACATTAGTGATTAATAAAACCCAATAGTTCCTTCATACATAAGGTAAATAAAAAATTTCACTTTCATGGTTCCTTGAAAAATACCCTTTTGTAATTTTACAATTTTTTATTATCATTTTGTTTTTGTAATGTATTTATCACCACCCAAAACAAGATGAAAATAATAAATGAAAGATTTATTTTATATAAATTATATCACTTGGTTCATTGAAAAAATAAAATAAACATTCTAAAATAGTGTTTTAAACATTAAATAAACTTACATCGATATTCACTATAATTGTATCTTCAAAATTAATTAAAAATTTGTTTCAACCACATACATTCATAAAATGTTATTTTAACCATTGCCAAGGTTTGATCCATATTCAATTTCAATCATTCTAAAAATAATATTTCAACTATTTAAAACTTAATCACTATGCAAGGAATTTTTATTTTCAAATTTAATTAAAATACTGTTTCAACCAAAAATTATGCTTGATCAATCCTCCAATTAAATAAAAACATTTGTACAATATTTTAAATATTTATAAATCTTGATCATTATTTACCATAACCAAAATTAAAAATATTGTTTCAATCTTGATGGAATTTTGATTAGTATATAAATTGCACTTAATATTAACAAATTCAATGCTTCAAAATACTTTTTTTTGGAAAAAATATTATGCTATATGGATGTTAGTTGCATTTTTTTAATGTGTAATGTAAAATTTTATCAACTTTGAATATAAAAACACCACCATTGAAAGTTTTGAATTTTAAATAATATTCAAAACAACAAACCATCCTTTTTCCGCCAACGTTACTTCCAAATTTATTTAAAACCAAAAAATCAAAATATAAAGTCAAATCACATACAAAATTAAATTAAAACATGATTACAAAATTGTGTTAAAATTTAATTTTTATAGTCAAAAAATGAAACATAAATCATCATCTTTATTTTTGTGAATTTTAATTTTCTAGTTTTTTATGAATGCAATTGTCATTATGAAAAAAAAATTGTTTGTTGCAACTTGTGTGATGCAATTAAAAAACGTCGAATGCAACTAGATTACAATTATATAGACAAGTTGCAATAGACATGATTTTTTCATAGTGAGTAATGAATAATGATTTATTTTTACACAACATAACTTTCAATGTCAAAAATTTAGAATTTTTTTTCTCTTAATTTTTAGCATATTCATCACTTTAAAAAAAATTCATATTAAATATTGATTAATTTTCTTAACAAAAGTGATTACATTTTTTCAAATTATGAAACATGATGAACATAATTTTTTAATTAAAAAACCCATAAACTACATAAATATAATGAAGAATTTAGACATAAAACATATTTAAAGTATTTAAAAGGTTATTTACTTTCCATATGTAGCAACACCTAACTTGTACATATGTTTCCTTCAACCAAATATAAACATTTTCAATCTTCCCTTAGTGGGGCCCCATTTAGATTCAATTGCATTTGATTTTAGTTATTATGTTTTTTTTTATAACATTATTAAAAATCATGCCATATGTAACCATTACATTTGCAATTAAATACAACTAATTGTTGCATGCAACTAATTAAAGTTGTTTTTATAACTACAGAATTCTAAATGAGTTTTGGTCATTTTTGTAATTATATTAAAACTAGTCATTTTTCATCATTCCAAATGGAAAGTTTTCATGGTTTATGTTATATAAATACACTATTATATATTTTGTTAAGTGCACAAATGACAATCAACCTTATAACCAATGTGGCATGGACACCTATGTGCAATCTATATAGGGGTAGGTTTAAAGCCATAGTTTTTTTTGGGTGAATTTTTACACTATGGTGAAATGTGTTTTTGTGAAAATTCAAGAAAACTTCATTATAGATTTTTTTTAAAAATTATATAAAAAGAAAAAATGAAAAAACTTTTTGAAAGCATATCATTGGAAAAAAAAACTTATTTAATTTTTTTATTAAGCATTTTTTACATTGTGAGGACAAATAATATTTTGAAATTTCTAGAAAATCAAGAATATGGTCTAACAACAATTAATCAAACTTCAAGTTTTGTTTAAATAGTTGTAAAGGAAAAACAAGTTGTGAAAATAATTAAAAAATAGGATGTTTTGAATAAATGGAAATGGCATTGGTGTAAAAAATCAAAAAAGGAGAAAATGATGGATGATGTGCGAAAGTGTAAAACAAACAAAATTTTATTCTTGAACTTGTTTGGATATCATACATTTATATTATACATGCTAATGGTTATACTTTAGTATCACTTATGCAAACTACCAAAATCATTTAAAAACACATAAAATTCTATGTCAAAGCATGAACTAATTTAGCTAGTAAAAAAAAAAGATAAATATATATTGAATATGTGTACATAGTACACATCTTCAACCATATAAGCTATAACATCATGCTTATGACCCTTTTGTTTAGGAACTAAATTATGGACACAAGTTTTAATAAAATAAAAATGAAAGGGTTTTAGGGTTATTTATTGTAATTATGGTGCCGAACATGCCACATTTGTGAGCACATATTGATGTGCACAATCTTAAGGTTCAAGGTCAAGATAAAAAAACTTTGTGTTAGTGCTTTCGAGGACCTCATTGCAAACTTTCTTTCATTTTCATCCCATATTTGAAATCTAACAGGCTTAAATTGTTACATGTATTTAGTGACAAAGCCAATTGTTTCATCATGAATGTACCTTATTAGTATGAATGTTTTGAATATCACCTTATTACATACATACCTTTTAAATGTTTTCGTTGTTCATAGCAATCAGGTATATCCACATGATGTGGATTGGTCCACAAATATCCAACTTGTTAACCACATGCAATGTTAAATGTGTCATAATATCAAAGAATGCCCTGTGTAATTCCTATTTTATGAGGCTAAGGGCAACATCTTATCTTAGAGATGGAATGATAATTGGATTCAAAACCTTGCAACAAATGTTTTAAAATATTTAGCTAAACCACACCAACATGGCCACCCATTAACCCCTTTAACACCAAAGGTAGTAGACATTGCATGAAGACATGTTAATCATGGATTTTCATTACACTCAATTTTTTGTTCACAATATATCACAAGAAGAAATTTTGTCCTTTTCCACCCTCACACATTGTGACTATTGTTTAATTTGACTACATTTTAACTACATTTGGTTTGCAAGTGGGTTATTGCATTAGTTAATGGTCAATATTATTCATAGTTGTTATGCTCAATATCTTGTTCATTGAATGTAATTTGGACCTTATTCAGTTATTTAATAATTTTAAATTGTTGATGTGGAAATTGAGGTAACCTTTAACTTTATTTACACAATGCACTATAATGGGTTATTAAACTTTTTGACATTTTTTAAACTATCAACATGGTACATAAGTTGAATTATCAATTTTTAACATGTTGAAACCATTACTTAAGAGTTGCATTTTACACTTACCATAATCTATTAAAACACATGTAATAATTTAAAAGCCCACTTTATAGTGAATTGAATTTGTGATTTTTTCACATCTCTTCAATAATCAAAGTTGAATCATTCACTTTTAATATGTTAAAACTATTACTCACAAATTGCATTTTGCTCATATTATAATATACTAAACACATGCAACTCAATATTTTGCAATTATATTTGAATAGTTTAATGACTAGGTCAAAATGGTCATGCATGCACTATCTAAGATGCATGTACACCTTTATATTATTATTTTCCATATATTAAGTTCTTGTATATGTATATAAATTAAAATGTATATTTTTTCCTTAATTTCTTTAGGCATCATGGATAAGTTTATTATTATGAATGTTCATGATGCCACATCGAAAAAATCACAAATAATCATTAATTTTTCCCCATTTTTTTCCTTGGTGTATGAAAAAAAAATTCCAAGTTAAGAAAATGGATTAACATTTAAAACTTATAAGTATTATTATTATAATAATAAATTATTAATTTTTTTAATACTTATTATTTTTATTTAAAATGTGGTTTATCATTTTTTATAAGCTTGTTTTATAATATGTTTTATGTTTAAATATTAGGAGATGAATTTAATTTTTATGTTTAATAAATAAATGAATGAATGGATTATAAATGGCGATAATAATAATGACATCAATGAATTTTTTTTAGTTTTTCATTTTTTCATGTGACATTCTAAGACTTAATTTTTTTCTTTCATGTTACATAGATATACCTTGTAGTTTGTTTATTGCATTATAACATATATGTATCAAAGTAATTTTTTGTACAATTTGATTTTCTATATATTTTTTCAAGTATTATTGGTTTGTTTAAATCCTTTAAAAGAAAAAGTTTTGAATTAACTTTTTAATCTTTCAAATTTCATTTTCAAATCCTTTCTACAATCATTTCAAATCCAAATTTACAATCTTTCAAAATCATTTTCAAGTCCTTTGCTAACCTATTTTATCTTATTTTCCAATCTTTATAGCCACTTATTCACAAATTTAATTTTTTTAAAAATCATTAATTAGCTTTTAGAATTATTTTTAAATGACTTCCAACAAAATCATCAAGGTTTCATTAGTTTAATAAATTTGATTTGACTATTTATGATATTTTAAAGTGAGATTCAAAATTGACATTTGAAAGCAATTTTTTTTGGGGGAATTTTGCATGGTGGTGACAAAATTTTTGTGTAAATTTGAAAAAATCCCCCCAAAAAACTTACCGATCAAAACCACAATTTTTTTTCTTCTAAAATTAACAAAAACCCTAATTGGAAAAAATTAAAATGTTTGCATATGGAGAAGAGCCCAATCTTGGGTTTAACAATTCATTAAGTAGTTAAACATATATAATTGTTAAAAATCCAAATCATTATATATCCAAATGTCCATACATACCAATGAAGACCATTATAATATTCTATTTCAAACTAATCAACATATCAATATTCAACTTGATTCCAAATATAATAAAATTCTTCAATTGATTAATTTGATTACATTTTGTTATTTATATATGAGAATAAAAAAACTTTATCATGTGCATATAGCAAAAGAAAAATTATTTAAAACTTGTTTCTGACATGTTGAACATATCATTAACCAAATAATCATTCATATGAAATACATAAATTTAAAAAAATTGAACATTCAACAATAAAAACTACAAGGCAACATTTCAATTTCCTCGTTAACAAATTTCTTTGAGAAATAGCAAATCTTCATCTTAACTCTTTTCTCCAAAAAATATCAAATGCACCAATATATCAATGCTTATTTTGTGAAAGATTGCATGTTTCCATGAATAAATAACATTACTTTTAAATCATTTACAAGTTATGACCTTTCTAAACATTTAGGTGACATATTCTTCATGTTTTTTATAAGTGGTACATGCTTAAACCCAAATGATTAATAAAAGGGAAAATCCTTTGTACCAAGTGCCAAATTTTTATATATTTTTAGGAACTTAGCCATCACTTTTGTTAAATGTTTCACAACACTCAAATAAAGGTTAATTTCACTACATTGAACTTTTGCACAAATTTATACATTTGCACATATACAAAAGAATTAACATCAAATCCATTTTTAAAAAATTCATTTACAATTTTTTATAAGAAAAGTTACACTTAACATTAATAAGTCCATTGTACACTTTGTTTTTCATATTTTAGGAAATGAATCATATGCTAATCTTGAAAATTTGAGTTCACAAAATTTGAATAATCTAATAGATCAATATAAACAACTTTGGTTGATTGTCATAGATGAAATATTCTTTTGGTTGAAACAAACATGTTTAATGCCATTAATCAAAAGTCATGAACAATAAAACATATTCATAATAAGTTATTATTGTTGGGCTTAATCTTGTAATCTTAGCTTGTGATTTTTCCCCAAGCATCATTCATGATAGACAAATGGCCCATGTTTAAAAAGTTGAATGATTGGCTTGAAGTTTTAGTTCCAAATTTTTGTCATCATCACATAAAATGTTATGAAGTACACATGGTCATGCATCAAAATGATATGAAATCCATCCATTCACTTAATAAATTTAAAACAATATATAACACCCAAATAATCATCAACACATTGAACAATGCATGTTTACTTGCACAAATGGCTCCAAAAGACCACATTTATTTTACACAAACACAACAACATTTGTTTATAATCATTTAGTTTTCCAAAAAAAAAAGGTCAAAATTTCATTATCTAAGCTATAGATTATTCAATGCCATCTACCTAACATATACCAAATGACCCCAATAAAATTGCAAGGTTGCACCATTGCATAATATGTTACAAATAAAAGAAAACATCTTCATTGAATTGTGTGCAAGAAATTATACAATGAACTTATTAATGGAATTGATGGTTTGTCCAAAATTACAACTTGTATGAACAATAAATCAAATATTTAATTAGGAACTATTGTTTCCATGGTTAAAAACATATTGTTATTCACATTTTATCATTCAAAGTTTTAATATTAATTCTTTGTGCCAACATTATTAAGATGTTCAAAATGATCATAAGTTAGAAACATCTCATTTTGATAAGACAAAACATAATCATATATATATATATATATTTGACAAACATGACACAATAATGATGGACAATAGCTCAATGAAACTTTACAAGACCATATAAAACAATGACAAATACTATATCAAAATTTATTGTAAGTACTTGTAATTCTAACACTAAAAAAATTGTACATGTTATTTCTTTACATAAATCTCATTCTATCTCTCTTACGACTTTTTGGAAATATTACATGGATTCATCATTATACCTCACTAGCTTCATGTCCCACAATTATTTTAGGTGGCCAACATTGATATGTTTATGACTTCAAGATACTTCATCTCATTAAACTACAACAATGACTTTTAGAATTTATGACCATATTCAATTTCAAATAGGTGCAGTCATAATAACATGTACTATAACAAGACTTGTAATGCTTGTTTGGTTTTCTCATGTTTTAAAGTTGTAATTTAATTTGATATTGAAATTGTAAGATTTCTTTATAATTGTATTTTTAATATATCATGGGAACATATGAATTAATTTGAAATTAACATAATGAGTGAAAAATAATAAAAACACTCATTAAACATTTTAATGTTTGCTTTTAAGTAGTAAAAGGACTTGTAAATGGATTTTATTTTTTTGAAAGTGACATTTTTTGCCAAATTTTAAACATAAACCTTAATAAAATAATATAAAAAAATTGAAAACTTTTTCAACAATAGTTCAAAAATATTTCTAAAGAAAAATCACAAAAATAGTCCAAAAATAGACGAGTTTGGCTCATGTTATCCTACTTGCACCAAACTCAATATCCATATTTCCATAACAATACAAAACAAGTACAAATGGTCTCATTTGTAAAATATGATAAGTGCATGTATAAATTGATACATATGGACCAATGTCCATAGCAATGAATTCTTGGTAAGTGTACTAGAAGCTTACTACCCCAAATATCATAAACCCATGTATATATATTGCATTCAAATTTCCTAACAATTTGCCCATTGTGTTTAATTAACAATATAAAATTTTGTTTTCACTTGAGCACACAAATGTACTATATATATAGATTCCTACACTTAATTTCATACTCAATACCTAGACATAGCTTCATCACTCTCCTCACTGGCTTGTTATGAATAGGGTTTGGACTTGCTCATGTTTAGGGACCTAGCTAGTATTGCATTACACCAAAAGTGAATGGACCTTATATTCATGCAAGATTTTGGAGTGAAAATTTGGTTTGAACTTGGAACCAAGTGCATGTGACAATTGAATATTTACCTCCATGTTCTTTAAGTTGTGGTTTTAAGAAAATTATTTTCAAGTAATTAATTTAATCAAATACTTCTTACATGCAAATCAGTTCATCATGTTACACAATTTCATCATTTCTCATGGTTTTGTTTGAATGGGCCTTAATAAAATCTTGAGTTCATGAATTCATGAAGATACTTGGTTTGACACATAGTCAATATGGAATGACTTGCTCATGGAAAAATGTGGCTTGCATCATGGGCCCGATTGTGAATTCATTACTTGAATAATTTTTCTTTCCAAAATCATTTTTTTGTAATTTAGTTGAATTCCCAATGACAAAATCTACTCAAAATACAATATATCACACACCAAGTAGGTCTAATATTTATGAAACCATTTCAATTAAGCCATACCATAGTACCTAGGTGGGTTTGGGAAATAGGTGCTAAATAGTTTATGCATTTAAAAATTTGAGATTTGGCATGTGAGTTTTTAATTTTGAACTTTTTGACATGTAAGGAATTGAAATATTAAATGCATAGTTAATATAATGACTCTTTTATTGTCCTTGTGTTGGTTGGTTCACAATTGATGTGTTTTTTTGTACTAGCCTAGAGTTTGATTTTAGTTTCTACAATCTGAATTTTTGGAATTTTTGACAACTGGGTTAATGATTTTATTTATTTTTGGCAAAATAAAAAATAAATTCAATTTATGTTGTTGTCATCCATGTATTATGATGATATTCCTTGAATCTTTCCAACACTACAAAGAATGCACGACCCCAATTTCTTTAAACATTTTAATCATGATCTTATTGAATTTTGTAATCTCAATATTGGTCAATATACAATAACTCATCATATCGTCACTCCTATATACATGCATGTATGGTCATGATGCACACATATTCCCAAGCTCACAATCATGTTAATTAATTGGTCCATAAAAATACTATTTGATTTAAATCCACACTGAATGATGTATTCACCAAGAAATTTCGGTTGAATGCATATATAACCATCTTGAGTGATTTGGTATGTGTATCATGCCCAAAAACTAGCCTTTAAACCAGGCCTCATAAAATTAGGCGTTCTAAAAATAGACGCCTAATTAGCCTAATTTAAAATGAGCCAAACGCCTAAAATAAGGAAAAATCATAATTGACGTGCATTGGAATTTGGGGCCAAGCCGCCAAGGAGTGATATTGATGGTGCAGTGGCGTCGCTTGGAGTTCGCCTGGTCTGGCCGGCATCGCCTAGCGCAATTTTCGGCAAGTCGACGCCTTCGGCCGCCTCGACGTGTTCACAGGCAAATTGACATGGCACAAACCGTGAAGAAGAGGAAAACAAGCGGTACATCGTCTCGCACAACGCCGTTTCAGCAGAAACATTTGCTTGAATTTGGATTCGAGATCACACAATCGGAGCACAATAGCGTTGTGACATGCATCGTCTGCTTGTTCTGCAAGCGGCTCGGGCGCTTTGGCGCCACGGAAAACGATGGTCGCGAGCGCAATCGGACCAACAACACCAAATACTGGAATTCGTCGTTTCACAAGGAGAACTTTGCAGGTCATCTCACGTCGCATCACCCTGATGATTTCGCCGAGTACAAGGCTCTTAGTAACCAAGAAAAGAAGAAATTCTTCGATGCCAAGAAGCGTGTCCAAGAATCAATGCACCGATATCTTAACTCAATGTAGACGGTGCTGACCATCCCCATATTGAAGGGTATTTTGAGGTCATCATTGGCGACATGTTCTTCAAGTCAGAGCTAGATGAGGACGACGAGGAGATGGAGCTGATCACTAAGACCAACGCCTTGAAGTTGTTCCACCAGCAGGATGACGATTCGTACGTGGCTAAGGTCAGCAACGTGATCTTGTACAATCTGACATTACAGCACACGTCAGTCGGCTTGTCGTTCAGGCGGACGTCGGCTGTGATCGCGCATCACAAGGACATGTTTGGCAACGGGAAACTGGTGGGCCTCAACGATCATGAGGTTGGCAAGATGGTTCGTGTTAACGTCGGCATCAACCTGCAGGTCCTGTCGGATGTCTTGAACCACCATGATGTTTGGGCGTTCTCGCTCGCTGGCGACGGGAGTACTCATTAAGGCGTGTCATTCTTTGACGTGCGCATCCGTGTCTGTGTCAGTGGCCGCCTGTTCAACATCTATTTGGTTGTCGTCCAATTCTATGATCGCCACTCGGCCGTAAACATCTGCAAGATGATTTGCAAGCTATTCGACCAGCTCTGCAGTTCTTGGCGGCAAAAGCTGTTGTCGGTCAGCACAGACAGTGAAAACACCATGACCGGATGGAAAGGCGGATTTGTGACGCTCATGGACAAGGAGTCCGCCAACGAGGTCCTGCGCGTATGGTGTCCCGCGCACCAGATGGACCTCGTCATTCAGGATGCGACGGTCATGATCAGCTACGACGCATTCACCAAAACGACACACAGCTTCACGATGCATCTCCGCCAACAGGCCAATTTACAACTCGTGATGGGCAGCAAATGCCCAAAGGACACGAATCGCTGGGCACACTTCCAAGGCTTATTGTAGTGGCTGCTGACACACCGCATTAAGTTGCTGGAGTGAATAGAGCAGTGGCAGCACGCCTCGTCGCCGGCTGTTGAGTACTGGATCATCGCTTGCGCCATCAACCCTTTTGCCAAGGTGTGCAATGTCACGCTCGTCAATTTGCAACAACGCAACCTCTGCCTGTCATAGCAAACCGAGTACATTGAACAGCTGGTCCAGAACATTCTCCTAATGGTCGACATCCCGCATGAAGACGACAATGAGGCGATGCAGCGGGGTGATCGTGAGGAGAACAGTTACCTCGAACTCGGCGTGTGGTGGGTCATGTTCAAGGATGTCCTCGTGCATGTCAAGGATCAGGGGACCTAGGTCAAGGACCTGTTCCTATTACTAACCGATGAAGACCAAATCGGTGTGTTGCACGAGATCGCCGAGTATGCGTTACGCCTTGTCAAGGGCTTGTCACTCATGCAGGGAGAGCGCGACTGCCACAACAATGCGGCAACACAGCTCGTGCCGCACGTCTTCCCTCAACATCTTTATAAGATGCGGACGAGTTATTTCATTGAACACGTCCTGGGTCCCCGCCGCGAGATGATGATCAAGGCTTGGAGCGAGGAGCTGGTCGATCTTATTGAGCAGGAGCATCGTGCACTCGTCAAGGTGGTTCGTGGCTCTGCTCCTCTAAAGCGTATTGTTGACAGTCATAACTTCCAAACAATGTTCAACGACGCCTGGGACGCCCTGCCAGCCCAGCTCGCCTTAAACCATCTTCGATTGTTCTGCGGTGGCCTGGCGAGCGCCTTTGCCAACACGACGTGCGTGGAGAGTGACTTCTCAATCTTAAAGTGCGAGAAGGACGCCTACCGTACGTGCCTGATGGCACTGTCACTAGAGGGCGTGTTCCAGATGAAACAAATGGGCACCATCGGCGAAATGCTTGGCTTACTCAATCCGGTCGAGTAATTTGACAAAATGACCACAAAAGAGCCTTTTTTAGTAAACGCCTAATTTAGCTTATTTTGTTTAAATTAGATGTTCGCCTAATTTTATGAAGCCTGCTTTAAACTCATCTTTGTTGCAAATGCAATGAATATTCAAATGCATAACCACTTTGCAAGGTGTTGAAATTAGGTCAAGGAGCTAGGGAACCCAATCCATGCCAACAACCAAAGGGCATGGTCTCTAGGTGGGTGCAATTCACCATGCTTGGATTTCTTTGGCTTGGGATTATGAATTTGATTTTGAGCTTA
>Ga0116229_10012686_pt1 | contig 12080 bp, 9 predicted proteins | sample S1TSphgellanicum_3_FD_87313 | JGI IMG/M metagenome (GOLD analysis project Ga0116229, IMG submission 87313) | Host-associated microbial communities from peat moss isolated from Minnesota, USA - S1T2_Fc - Sphagnum magellanicum MG | ecosystem: Host-associated > Plants > Peat moss > Unclassified...
ACGAAAATGAACCCGAGGCTCAAAATCATTGCGGCCAGCGGTCTTCATGCGAATGACGATATTGTTAATGCGTCCGGGGCGGGCATCCAACACTTCCTGACCAAGCCCTATACGGCCGGTCTTTTGCTCAAAACGTTAAGGGCGATTTTAGACGAAGCCTGATGGTTCGCGCCTTCAGGTCTTTTCTGCTCCTGTGCTGACCGTGGAGATCGGCCGTCGAAGATGCGACGCGTGATTGCGACTCCAGCCGGAGAGTGTCCTGAACCCATGCAGATCGTGCGTAGTTCCCGGTCTTTCGACACGGCAAAATCGAGGTCGACCTTCCGGAGATCAAAGGTGAGAGCCGCAAATTGGACGCCAGTATCTCCTATCGGTTAGCTGAAACGTCCGAATGGACCGATGCCCTAGCCGAACTCCGAGACCATCTCGGCATTCAACTCGGGGCCTTTGAGGGACAAAATTAATTGGTTTTTTCTATCGAAATATCATCAAAATAAATCGATCCTTTGGTATACCAGGCAAAAAGGGAAGGAAAAAATCTATCTGCATCGTGTGGCATAACAAAATCACCCTCGATCTTGGTCCATTCAGTCGGCAATTTCGTAATTGCGGGCGGGGGCTTCACTCCGCGATTCATCACGTTATCGAGCCCAATATAAAAGTCGCCGCCCGTCGTACCCTTGCCATCTTTAAGTAAGCTCATCCGGACGACGATGCCCGGGCTATCGGGCTGAACTTCCGCCGAGGGGTCCGCTTTAACCCATACGATCACGTGATAATGATCGCCTGGCGCCGGACGAAGGTCCATTTTGGGGATGATGCTGAAACGAGCAAAATCATCGGTCGTCAACCGCGCACAATTGGTGTGTGAATGTGGTGAATCACTGGTGATCTCAAACTGGCAATTCTTGTGCTTCGATTCATCCGGTATCGTTATAATCCAATTGGTGATGCCACTATCAAAAAAGGGATCGGCAATGATATTCTGCGCATGTAACCAGCCAATCGAGGCCAGCATGAGCAGGACGGTGAGTTGAGGGATGGGTGAATATTTCATATTTTAATCGATGTTCCAAATGAATTAAAGGATTTCGAATCCTCCGTTAGATGATTTATGATTAGTTAGTGACCGGCTCCAATTGTTGGCTAACGACTTTTCCAGTAAAGCGATCAATCGCCACGTGCAGCCAATAACGGCGCTCGCCTTCGACGGCGAACTGGGCGAGAGAAGAAGCCGTTGGCGGATATCGGCCCGCCTGGGCAATGATATCGATGAGTAGATTCCACGTTCGACTTTGTCCGGCCGATCCAATGCCCCGTAACACGGATTCGCGCTCCCCCTTGATTTGCATCGTATCGTACGGAGAAGTGGCAAGACTCGCCAAGGCCGGGGGCAAGTCCCCCGGTGAAACGAGAGGAGTAGCGGCACTATAGTTGGTCAATCCAACGGCGGCGACCTGGGCCGCCGTGGCGGTGAGAGTGGCATTTTGGGGATTCATGGTAGTGCCTTGGAGCAGGGACTGCAGGTTGAGGGCGCTCAAGGCCGGTGAGTTCAAATTGATGACCCCGGCCCGGCTCGCGGGGGTATTTGCATCGGCAACCGTGAACAAATCGAGTAACGCGCCATCCCCGCTTCTGGTGCTGAAGAAGTCGACGGAATGAAAAGGCTCATCGCGAAAGGCGTAGCCCATTTCGGCGACGGTCTGAAACGGGCGGTTCAGGATGACAGGACGCTGGCCCAGACCCGCGGCATAAGGCAGCATGGGATCGACCGAAGACCACGTCGCATCGCCACGGCGCTGGACCTTGTCCTGATCCAGGAAATAAGGCGTGGTTGACGCCCCATTTCCCTGGTTGTCGGCGTAGCGATTGGCATAGAAAGGAACCTGCCCGGCACCTTGAGGGACGAATGAGTTACCCAGAGCGCTGTTAAAGGTTTCGTATATGACGTCACTGACACCATTTGCCTGCAGCCACTGCACGGTACGATTGTAGAGCGTGTAGTATGGGTTCAGACCCGCAAATTGATTCTTACTCAGGAGAAAACCATAACCAAACCGGGAAGACCGGGGGTCCACATTACCGAATGTATTCAATCGACTTGCGGTATTAGGAGTGGTCAGACTTGATCCATAGTAGGTCGTGGCATAGGAGTTAAGCGGATCTTGAATGGGCAAATTTTGAACCGTTACCCAGTTGCCGTTCTCATTCAGCTCCAAGGCGAAGGTTGGGTAAACACTAAAATTGAACCGGATATTATTCGGATACATCAAATCATTCGCATTCAATTTGTATTGTCCGCAATAGAATCCAGTGTAGTAAGCTCCCGTACTATTATTGGCGTAGAGGTCGTCTGCATTATCGTTGGTATTAACGGCTGCTCCGTTTTGACGGAGCGTATCGATCAGTCGAGGATCCTGAGTTAATTGGCTTAAAGTCGAAGAATTAACCGTAATCCAAGAGTCTCCGCTTAAGGGCGGAGTCGTGTTATACACGGTTCCGGTGGAAAGCTTGATTTGAACCTGCCCAGTACCCTGCTTCATCTCGATCCGGAATTGGTTAGGCTGATCTGCCGTGGCCGTCCCCTGGTAAGGGTTCCATACTTCGAATTCAAGCCAGGTCTTGACGGTACAGCTATTGACTCCCGCCGTCGTGACGAGCGGACCGTAAGCCGAAAGGAGGAACTTACTAATATAAGGAATATTTTTGGTTCCATAGACTTCCGCTCCATCAAAGTTGATCCGTGTGGGATAACCACTGATACTTTGCTGATCGATCAAATTGGCGCCGATTTGGAAGACCTGCCATTGTGAGCGCAGTGCCGCGGAGGCGGCAGGATCGTAGGGCCCGCCGGATGTCGCGGCCAGAATCGGATTCGTTGCCGGTGTTTGTCCAAGAGAGCCCTGCAAGATCCCGGCCTGAAGCAGTTCGAAGAAATTAGGCTCCCGCTTTGTTGGTTCTGCCGCAATTTGCGGCAGCGTCTCGATCGACGTCTGTACGGTCGATCCACTCGGACCGACGTAGTCCCAGTGAGGATCGCTTGGGTTTGAGGAATTCCAGACCAAGCCAAAGCAAGCCTGGATGTTGGCTTTCGTTCCTCCATTAACGGCTCCGGTGAGGGGTGAAAGCCACTGCAGCCGGCCGAGAGGAAATCGTCTCTGCACCAGGGGATCGCCAGGATTCAACGTATAGGTAAAAGGCGATCCGTTGTTGGTATAACTGGTGATCGTATAAGGAGTACTATTTGGCGTGCCCGGCAACCGAACATTAGGGATGAAGCGATTGACAGAACCTGCGGTGTTACGATTGTCGTTGTAGGTATAGCCTGATCCTCCCCAAACCGAGGCGTTGTTGCGCGGCCCCCAACTAGGCGCATTGATTTCACGGCTAAAGTGCGTAAGGGAAGGCAGCAGGGCGGAGAATCCGTTCAAGGTGGCAAAGTTAATCAGGTCCTGGCGGCTCAAAAAAGCATTGTCACCGGCCAGAGCCTGCAGGTAGCCAAGGTCTGTCGCCTGGGTCACGCCGGTGAGAAAAGTACCTGGTGAAGCACCGGATGCTGGATTGCGAAACGCCAACAAGGAGGCGGCCTGATTGGCTGACAAACCGGCCACGGTCAAGTCCGCCCCGACCATCGACCCCTGCAACGAGGTGCCTGTTACTGTCGTCGGGTAACCGGCAACATTGAGATCCAACGCGCCACCGGTGTCGTAGACGATATAGGAAAAGCGTCCAATAGCATAGTTGTCACTGGTCTGATCCCTTAAGCTGGTGATGTTCGCATCGGCCACGCTTTGCACTCCACTTCGGGTCAAGATGCACCAATTGTTATCGACAGGAGTTGTGCCCGAAACAAGAAGGGAAGGCAGCCTCCAGTTGGTATCGTCTACGGAACGTCCATTGAGGCTTTGCTTGCTAGCTGCAGCGGAAGCGCCGTAGGCGGCGAGAGAACGACCGCCTGGAAAGAGCGATGCATCCGCAGAGGACGTGGCATAGCTGCGCTTGGACAAAGTGGGCCAATCTGCCGCTGGTGAGCCTGCCTTGGCTGGGACCATGTTTTGGGCTGTCTTTGGTTCGTAAATGAAAGGCGCTGAACCGGAGTCAGGGTTGCTGGTCACATCAGAGCCGTCAGATGAATAGATGTAGGAATTTGCGGAATTTGCGATCTCCTCCCGAAGCTCGCCCAGAATGATATCGCTTGCGCTTCGGGCTAAAAAGTCTGACCTGGCCTGTCCCACACTACCGGCGGAAATTTGCTGACTAAGAGTAGCTTTGGAAAGAAGGGACAATACGAGAACCGTGAGGATGACCATGAAAAATAGGGCGATGACCAGAGCCATGCCTCTATTAGATGCGGTCGACCGCATTCTTCGGTGGGTGAGAAGTTGCCTGCGTTGCATGAACCGTTCAATTTGAGGGTGCGGCCAAAGGGATGATGCGCTGGTAAATGCGCAAAGATTGGACAGCCGGCGGCGGCAGACCGGGAAATTGAGTCGAATCATCCGCGATCGTGGTCCACTCTTCGGCCGCCAATTTACCGGAGAGCAGGTCCGATTCCTGGGGAGGCGGAAATTTGGATGCTATCGTCGTGACCTGAGCGGGATTAAGCAGGGCAAAGCTTTGCCTATCTAGAACAAGGAGCGTGACAACCAGTGCGCTGATCTTGGAAATATCGGGGTCACCGTCGGCGAGGACCGTGCTATTGGTGGCCGTTGCGGGAGCGGCAACAACATGGCCGTCACTGGTGCGTTGCAGGGAGACGTTCACCGCGATGACCCCGTCGGCCAGCACATCGTAGTCCGAACTGGCGGGTTGTAATGCGGCCGGAAGACCAGAGAAAAGGACCGGAGTATTGGTGGTATCCACGCCCAGAAACCCAGCCTGGGTATTCGTAATGGTCTTGGCGGCGCGCTGCAAGGTTAGATGTCCGGTGCGGAAAATGGCACCGGAATCCTGGTCGTTTGCGACTCGATAGTAGACGGCTGCGATCATGCGATTTCCCGGAACGGAGGTTGCGGCGGTGGGCACAGCGGTGATTATTCCCAAAAAAGGACCCGGACTCGTACCCGTGGAGACGGAGAAAGGAATATCACGCCGGGGAAACATGCCTTGAATGTCCGTGCTAAGCCGTGCCAGCGCGAGTTGCGCCATTTCATCGGAATCCATCCGGCGCAGCGAATATCTCAAAATTCGCTGCATGTTGGAGGTCAACGACCCTAAGATAAGGCATAAGAGTGCAAGAATCAGAATAGCGACCAAAACTTCGACAAGGGTAAAGCCCCGAGGTAAGCAAGCTCGTGAATGCGGAGTAGTCACGGTCGTGGAAAGGTCAGATAACTCTCGATTTTTCCCAGAGGACGTGGATGGGATCCGGTGGCAAAAGGGTCAGGTGCGGGCGGCCAACTCACCACCACCAGGGCCTCGATCGGGGCAGGACTTGAATTGAGCGGAGTCGCGGCTGAAACCATGGATGATCCCGGCGCCCTTGTGTAACGAAGAGTGATACGATAAATCGCGCTGGCCGGCGCAGTGGAAGATGGAGAAGAAAAGACTTTCAGCCCCTGTGTCACCCAGTAGGTATTAACCGATCCAGCACTTACATTCCCGACAATCTGTCCGGAGCTATTTTGATTCCATGGTAATGGAGACAGACCATAGATGGATGAAACGGCACTTGTCGCAGGAGAGTTTTTCATATCAGCGTAAATGATGCTGATAAGATTTATCGCCTGCGTTTGTTCGACTGGATTTTTTACCGTTTGCAGGCCAGTCGACATCAAGGCGACGAGAGTCACCACCGCGATGCTGATCACGCCGAGCGCAATGACGACTTCAACAAGTGAGAATGCACTGAAATGATGGCGATAGCTTCGGCGATGCAAAAACATGCGGGTCCGAAATTAAGTTGTCACCGGGAAGATCAAGGGGTGATCCGCAGCGACCTATTGCAGGGTAAGATTTTCTTCGCGTAAAACCTGAACATTCCCCGTCAACCCGGATAGAAGGATGACGACGGAATTATGCGACTGCTGCGGATTACTCAAGCCCAGGCCAATACACCGAGAAACCGAATTAACGCTAACGCTGGCTTGTCCATTGGGGTCAAATTGCAGGATTTGACTATAGGTTGTCGGAGCCCCGTTCGGACCCGAACGGGTAAAGCCATTAAAACTGGTGCCGAGAGGCTCCACGGTCGAGGAATTGGCGGCGGGAAGGCCAGACAACAGTTGGTTGTTCAAGCTCGTTCCACTAAGAACGACCGGACGTTCGATCATCGGCCACTGCGTCGGGTCATTTATATCGGAGGAAGTGTCGGCGCGCAAATCCCCGCTCGTGCTTCCGATGGACTGAACGGCAACGCTGGGCCTTCCGTTTAGGGAAATTTGGGCAAAGCCCACGCGGACGTAGGTATTGTGAGACATGGCAAATTGTCTGGCATCTTCCAAAACCCCCTCTGCGTTGATGGAAGCCTGCTGGACACTACCTGCGCCAAGCTGCGAGACCATCGCGGTTCCGATACTTGAGAGGATGCCGACGATGGCAATAACGACCAAAAGCTCCACGAGCGAAAACCCCTTGCGTGAGTTCCAAGGCGAGAGCGATAAGGAGGGAGCGCACATGTCAATTCCACGTTGAATTTAATTGTCGCGCTCTACCTTGTCAACACGGATTTTGATGATGGCGTGGGCGTTCAGCATCATTTTTATCTCCACGGCCGGGGGTAGGTTGGCGACTGTTATTTTTATAAATTTAACATTACCATCACCAAATTATAACTTTTCGTGAAGGACAACGATTTGATGGTAGGTGAGCTCGTCCAGAGCGAGCGAGATGGAATCAGAATCGTCCGTTCTACTAAGTATTATTTCCCGTCCCTGCGGCTCTAAAGTTGCACGGGTGACGTTTCCGGCGTCGCTTACGGAAATTTTGACGTCGCGGAGGCTTTCAAGCTCCTCGATGACCTCAAGAGCATATCCTTGGTTTGCTGAGCCTCCCACGCTGATCTTTCCGCCGCGCAAATGCTTATTGGGGGTTTCACGTCGGCTCTTCGTAACTCAACGTGGAATGAAATAGCCAACACCAAGTCGATTTGCTAGGAAAGATGTGCTGGCCGATCCTTTGATGAAAGACGCGAAAAAAAATAAAAAGAGCCCGACCATTAAGGATTTGGCCCTTAAACTGGGCTTGAGTCACCGTGCCGTCTCGCAAGCACTTAATCCCCGTGAGAGCACGACCAAGCTGCGCCCGGAAACGGTCAAGCGTGTTCAGCGCTTAGCAGCTGAAAAAAACTATCGAGCCAACACCTTTGCCCGGGCGATGCGGACGGGGAGGGCTCGCATCATGGGATATTTTGAAGCGTCGGTGGGACCGTTTGGCTATAGCATTTTCGGGGCGGATACCGCGATCTACCAGGCGGCACAAAATAGAGGCTACCACTTGATGATGATCCGACTGCCTTCGGGCAACGATTGTCAAACATCGGTTCCCCGGATTTTCACGGAATTGAACCTGGATGCCCTTATCATCTGTAACGCCGGCGCGTTGACTCCTGAAATTGCGGATGCCATCGACCAGACCGGGCTGCCTGTTGTTTTTTTTAACGAAAAACACAGCCATAATGCTGTCTATATCGACGACGAAGCGGGTTCCTACACCATGACCCGTTACCTGGTCGATCGAGGGTATAACCGTATCTTCTTTGAACGAGCGCTCCCGGCTGCTTCTGAACACTACAGTGTGGAGGACCGCACACGAGGCTATTTGCGAGCCATGGAGGAGATCGGCGCCGATCCCTTGGTTTATTACTCCACGAAACCTGACTTTCTTGATTTTTTTGAAAGGACAAGTCCGGATGCCTTGTACACGGCCGGAAGCCTTTCCGCGGCCCGTATCTTTCGCATCCTGTACGACACCCCTATCCATGTCCCCCGCGATGTCGCCCTGAGCGCCTATGGCCTTGATTGGTTCACGATCGAGGCCCCCATCTCCTTAACTTCCATGAAGCTCCCGATTGCAGCGATGGCCGATCACGCTGTCGAGATGGCGATCGCGCTTTTGGACAACCCTAAGCGAATGAGGATTCCCTCCGTGGCTTTTAAGCCGGCTTTAGTCGAAGGACAGTCGACACCCAGTCGTAAGTATCAGCACACCAGCTAGCAAGAAGTTTATGCCCGCTTTCTTTGGGGGTCAGGTCTCTCAAGTTTTCTGCCCACCTTTCCTGGTTCCGCAGAAGAAGGGGTAAAAGAAACAAAGCCCACCGAGGCTCGGCGAATTCGAAGCCAATACTCCCATTAATATCTTAGAAAAAAGCTTGCATTCCACGTGGAATCCGCCAAGAATCGTCCACGCTTTAGATATCCGAAAGAGAATTATGAAAAAAATGACGATAAAAAATTCGCGTCCACTAAGAAAAGCTTGGTTGGCCACCCAGGGAATTGGCTTGGCTGGCATGATTCTTCTGCTCGGCTCGACCAGCTCGAAGGCCCAGATTATCGACAGCTTCGATAATGCATCGACTGATTTTACGGGGAATTTTACTTCGGAAGGAGTGAGTGGAGGAGGCTCTTGGACCTACAGTTCCACAGCGGGAACAGGTGGTTCAGGCGGAGTTACGGTTGCCGGAGCTAACCAAGCTTATTATGACACTTCTTCTATCTCGAATCTTTCTTCTGGAACTGCGTACAACGAGTCGATTTCATTTAAGGCGGTTGCCAATACCACCACCGGGACTAATACCGTCATATTGTTAGCTTTCCAAAACAGCACGGGCGATATCGCGGCAACCTCTGCGACACCGACGGCAACCGCGGGAACTTACATCGGGGGCCGTATTTATGACAATAACGGTACATTTCAATTATCGTTTAAAAGCTATAGTAATAGTACAAGCAATTCAGCTCCGAATAACACGCTTAGTTTCATTAATATTCCCAACAGTGCTAATGGCTTAGGCACAAATCTCCAAAGCGGTGAATGGTACACCCTGAATTTCAACCTCACAGACAGTGGCGGCACCAATCCGTTCACCGCTGTTTTGACTCTGTATGATATCGGATCGACCGGAACTTCGACGCCGACTCAACTTGAGACTTTAACTTCATCAGCGTTCAACAACGCCACGCTTGCGGCCAACACCACCGGCATTTACGCCACAGCCGAAACCGGCAGTTTTCTTTACGGAGGGGCGTCGGCGATTGATAATTTCAGCGTACAGGCGGTGCCTGAGCCTTCTGAGATTGGTTATTTGATCTTTGGTGGCTTGTTGTTTGCGGTTTTTTCCGCTTATCGCAAGAGAATCACCTACGCCTAGTCGTTTCCCTGGTTTTGCCTGTCAGCACACGGACTTAACCGGAACGATAAAGCCTGGGCAACTTCACCTCACGATGTCGCCGCCTTTTAGATTGGCAGCGATTTCACCAAGGCGGGATGTTAAGCAGCTCCAGGACGAATCTCGCGTATTCGAACGGGTTGGCCGGACCGGAATCGTGTTTGCCTGGAGGCGTCGACAAGCTGCGTTCACACGACGGTGAAAGCCCATGCCTTTGCCCCAAAAGCTCCCCATTTTCGCCTCAATGATTGCACGGCGGTTTTTGTTCCCTTTCACGATTCGGAGATATCTCCATCGATACCCATCCGCACAACGCGATCACCCGGTTGGGATATCGCTCTGGTTACGTTTCTGGACGCATGCAATTATTTAAGCAAAATACCAAAGTGGATGTCTCGTCTCCCGGAGACGCTCGTACCCCGAATGGCGGCAAGACTTACCGACAGGGGACGCTTATTTATACTTCGGGTAGTCTTGCGCTTCTATTCCTGTGGCTTTTATGGGGTGACTTCGCCTTGTTCTTTTTCGAGACGGTGTTTGCTCGATATGTGCCTCTTTACTTCAAAGATCTTCATGCCTCGAACACCCTGATCGGGGTGCTGACCGGAAGCATTCCTGGCATTGTGAATATCCTCTTCCTCCCCAATATAAGCCAATGGAGTGATGGATATCATTCTTCCCTGGGACGGCGCATCCCATTTCTCTACATCGTTACGCCTCTGACCGCATTTTCATTGATCGCGGTTGGGTTCGCGCCGGAGATGTCCCACTGGATATTATCCCATTTGCTATCGCGCTTGGGTTCCACGCTGTCTTTGACCGCGCTTACTTTATTTATTCTCTGTGTTTTCGTTTTTCTTTATCACTTGTTCAACATGATCTTAGTCAGTGCCTACAGCTGGCTTCTGCGCGACGTCGTACCTTTGGAATGGATGCCGCGCTTCCTCGCCTTGTTCCGTATTGTGGGCTCACTGGGGAACGTGGCTTTCTTGTGGCTGATCTTTCCTCATGCTGTCAGCCATCGAAAGACGACCTTCCTTATTGTGGGGCTTTACTATTTGTTTTCCTTTCTGCTGATGTGTCTCAACGTGAAAGAAGGGGAGTATTCCCCTCCTCCAGTCTCATCGCGTAAACCTTCGCTCCTTCGGTCGTATCTTTCGTATTTTAAGCATTGCCTTTCCATTTCTATTTATAGAAATTTCTTTATCACCTACGTTCTTGGAGTTTTGGCAACGGCATGTGCCTCTCCGTTTGCTTCCCTATTTGCGCGAGATAACTTGGGGCTGACGATGGATGATATAGGATTGGCCTTTGCATGGGGAGCAGCCGTGTCGATTCTAGCCTATTATCCTGTCGGATTGCTTTGCGAACGCATTTCGCCGATTATCGTCATCGCTGCTTCATTGATGGGCATGGCCCTCGCTTCCCTCTGGGCTTTTTTATGCGTACATACAAAAATAGAATTCCTTGCTTACTCAATAGTTATATCCGTACCGTTGGTTTTTTGGGTTCTTGGACTATTTACTACCAGCACACGAATTTTCCCTGAGCAGTATTTTGGAAAATTTTATTCCGGCCTCAATGTTTTTGGTTGCGGATTCATGATCATCGGGAATTTATGTATTGGCCAATTGCTCGATTTATTACATGACGATTATCGGGTGATATTTCTCTGGTGTGCGGTTTTCTTTTTCGCGGCGATTTACCCCATATTTCGTGTTTATCATTTTTGGAAAATCAATGGTGGTCCCGATGCTTATCTTGCTCCCATCCCCGATGAGTAGCTATTTTTTGGTCATGCCCGGGGTGAGTGTCGCAAACACAACTTCATTTTCACGCATGGAGAAAAAGTGCTCGAACCGGCCGGAGCCGTTAACAACAATATCATCTTCTTCACACGGTTTATTCGACGCTAAAGCTTTTAATTCCTCGACCTGTGGAAGCGTCAATTGAGAAGGGGCATTCATCTTGAGATACGCAGAGTACGCATCGTTCTCCTCGAATCCTATTCGATAAACCGTGAGACGGTATTGGCCGGATGGCACGGAACTGATTGTGAGCCTCACCGGAGGCTTGGAGTTGGGAACAATTCTTTGCCGAAACAAATCCCAATCGGGAATCGAATCCTTGCCTCGTGGATCCGTTAAATCAAAGAAGAGGGCTTGGACACCGCCCGATTCATCGCGACACACCCACGACTTATCATCTGTGTTGGTAAGCTCTTCATCGCCGAGCTCGTTCATGTATTGGTAAGCAAAAAAAGCAGCCTTTTTAATACCTTGCAGGTTAATTAATCCGAAACCTCCTTCAAAAGGGGTCTTTTGCGGGCCTCCTTCTTCAAAGATGTCAGTGAATGTCCAATAAGACATCGCTCCAACCGTTTCTGAATGCTTGAGTTGCTCTAAAATATAGGGAGCCTCAAAATAACTATCATGAACGGGATCGTGACCAGAATAGGAAGCGCTCCACTCCGTGATATAGACAGGTAGATTTGGCATCGAGGAACTTCGAATTCTTGTGTCTTGGCTGTGAGCTATTTTAGTGACGCTGTCTAAGTCGCGGCTTACATAAAGCGGCTTGTGTCCTGTGACATCTAGACCGCCCGGTCCGTCTCCGAGGCCGTAGGCATGAAAGGAAATGAAGCTGAGGGGTACTTTCTTGGCCGTGCAGTAATCGATTAGCTCGCGCGTCCAGACGGGACCGGCGCTCGCCGGCCCACCGACACGATAAGTGTCGCTGACGGAGGTTATGTCAC